>OLIH01000660.1_pt1 | contig 16823 bp, 10 predicted proteins | sample 1609721 | NCBI WGS metagenome assembly OLIH01 (sample SAMEA4350157, study PRJEB24818) | metagenome | biome: human; feature: gut; material: faeces | place: Denmark | collected 2013-09
GTGTGAATACCTCCCATTTTCTTCCAGGTATCTGTTTATCCCTGTCCCGATCACCGGTCTTGACCGATTATATCATGAAACCCTTTGAAAGAAAAGGTGTCCTCTGTTATAATGATTCCATATTTAAAATGGAGGACAATGAACATGAGCTACGCAGACCAGATATTCATACAGAACTGCAACGATATATTAGAACACGGCGTCTGGGATACAGACTATGACGTGCGTCCCGTATGGGAGGACGGCACCCCGGCCCACACCATCAAGCGCTTCGGCATCGTGAACCGCTACGATCTTACCAGGGAATTTCCCGTCATCACCCTGCGGCGCACTGCCTTTAAGTCGGCGGTGGACGAGCTTCTGTGGATATGGCAGAAAAAATCCAACAACATCCATGACCTGAACAGCCACATCTGGGATTCATGGGCAGATGAGAACGGCAGCATAGGCAAGGCCTACGGCTACCAGCTGGGTGTAAAGCACCATTATAAGGAAGGGGATTTTGACCAGGTAGACCGCATCCTGTATGACCTGAAGCACAATCCCTTAAGCCGCCGGATCATGTCCAATATCTACAACCACCATGATCTATGCGAGATGAACCTCTATCCCTGCGCCTACAGCATGACCTTCAATGTCTCCGGTAATACCCTGAACGGTATCTTAAACCAGCGCTCCCAGGACATGCTGACAGCCAACAGCTGGAACGTATGCCAGTACGCGGTCCTGCTCCACATGCTGGCGCAGGTAAGCGGCCTGAAACCTGGCGAATTGGTCCATGTTATTGCAGACGCCCATATCTACGACCGGCATATACCGATGGTGGAGGAGTTGCTGAAACGGGAGCCTTACCCAGGTCCAACCCTGTCCATGGACACTTCCATCCAGAATTTCTATCAGTTCACCACTGACAGCTTCCGGCTGGAACATTATCAGTATCACACCTTTAGCGGGAAGATTCCTGTGGCTATATAGGCAGGCTGTAAGCAAAGCATAGAAACAGACGATAAAAAGCCCAGAGAATAAAAAATGATATGAAAGACGGATGGACCTCTCCTCGTTCCATCCGTCTTTCGTTTCACATCCTGTCTTCAATTCTTATTTAAACCATCTTATATCCAATCAATGAAAGATATTATAAATACCGGCCAATGCCAGCAAAGAGGAAACCGCCACCATTGCCACCGACCACAGGAACATGGTGGCAAATGCCTTTTCATTGTCAAACTCATCCCGCAGAATAGGATCGCCTGCTATGGATGAGATAATCAACCCTCCCACGCTGGATGCCGGGCTGAAACACGCGCTGCTGGAACCGATCAGCATAGCGCTTAACAGGCCTATCTGGGTAAGACTTCCGCCTATCTCCTCCACCAGTTCCCCCACCGTTGGAGTCAGGGTCGGCACCACCACTCCCAGTGTGGAGGAAAACCAGGACATAACGCCCGCCGTCATGCAGGACGCCCCGGACGCTGTCACGGAATTCGTGAAGGCCGCGATAACCTTAGTCAATATCTCGATTCCTCCGGATGTTATAACCATATTCATTAGTACGCCCACGCCTGTTACCATGATGATGGTATTCCAGGGAACCGAGTGGAACGCTGTCTTTTCATCAATCACACCTGCCGCAATCAGACAAACGGAGACTGTCAATGCCACCAGACCGGAATCCAGTCCCAGAGCCATGATGCAGATTATCATTACCACAAGTCCTCCCAGGGCCACCCACTGCTTTGGGGACAGCGGCTCTATCTCCAGACGTACAGTCCCTGTTTTCTTTGTCCTATAGCCCCTGAAAAAGACAAATGCCAGGGATGCAATGATAAACATGGCAATGGTCATATTGATTGTAAGAGACATGAGGCCCCCGTCTATTTCCTGTTTTGCCAGCAGATTTAATACAATATTTCCATCCGGTGACACCCTGGTATACCTTCCGGCCTGCGCTCCTGCATTTCCTATAATCATAAGCATTAGCGGGTCATAACCAGTGGCATGGATAACGGGAATCGTAATGCCGCATATAAATGCCAGGCCTGCAAAGCCTCCTGCCAAAGCCGAAACACACCATGCTGACAAAAACAGAATGACAGGCACCATCCACACCATCTTTCCGAATACATTGATCAGCCGGCGCATAACCTGTTCCAGGCAGCCGTTGGTGGTAATGATTCCAAACAACAGGGTCAGGCCGAACAACGTGATGAAAAGCGAGGAACTGTAACCAGCCACAATCTCCTTTGTGGTATAATCCCCGCTGACATATCCCAGAATAACCGCGGCAGCCATGGCCAATACCCCTACGTTCAGCTTTCTGAAAAAACCAATGGCGATCACCGCAACCAGTATCAATAATGCTACAATCCCAATATTCATAGATTACCCCACATCTCCCCATCGTTCCATGGCACGGTCCACAAAGGCCGCGCTGCTGCCCGCATAATTTGCAGGCTCCAGCAGTTCCTCCAGTGTCTCCCTGTTAATCTTACTGGTGACACGGCAATCCTCCAGCAAAACATCCAAAAGCATCCTGTCCTCCTCAAACGCTTTCATGGAGCCGTCGTAAATGACATCATGTGCATTCTGCCTCCCCAGATAATGGCCCAGGTTTAACATAGCCCTCTCTGATACAATCAGGCCCTTTGTCATATAGAGATTCTTTCGGATCCTGTCCTCATGCACAATCATATTTTCCAGAATGATTTTCAGCATGGCAATCGCTCCGTCCAACATAATACATATCTGTGGAATATAACTCCATTCTGTCTGCCAAAACGACATATCCCTCTCATGCTCCTGAATCATGGCTCCAAAGCTTAAGGCAGCATTGGCCTGCACGATGCGGACCGTGGCCAATATATTTTCACATACCATGGGATTCCTTTTATGAGGCATGGTGCTGGAGCCCACCTTTCCCATGGCAAAGCTCTCCTCCAATTCACATATTTCCGTGCGCTCCAGGTTTATGAATTCATTGGAAATCTTTCCCACTGTTCCCGCAATCATTGCAACCGTTGAGGCGAACTCTGCAAAGCCATCTCTTGCCACATGCCATGTTGTGACCGGCACACTAAGTCCCAGGTTTTTACAATATCTTTCCTGTACGTCAAAGCCCTGATCTCCCAGTGATGCCAGCGTGCCTGCCGCCCCTGCCAGCTGGCCCACCAGGTACCTGGACTTTCCCTCCTCCAGGCGTTCCAAATGCCTTCCGAATTCATCGGCCCAGATGGCTATTTTATATCCCAGTGTAATGGGGACTGCGTGCTGTCCGTGGGTCCTGCCTGCCATAACCAGATTCTGGTTCTCCTTTGCCCGTTTCAGACAGAGCCCCAGCAGTTCCTTTACCTGGGATGTCAGTATCCTGTGAGCGTCCTTGATCTGCAGTACTACGGCCGTATCCATGATATCCTGGGTTGTTGCCCCCCAGTGGATGTATCCTCCGGCCTTCTTTCCGCACACCTTTTCAAATCCGCGTATCTGGGGCATCAGCGGATGCGACGTTGTAAAGAAACCCTTTCGCACCTCATCCATATTCATATTTTCCCATTTTGCGCACTTCCGGATATGCTCACCTGCCTCCTTCGGCACAATTCCCAGCTCCGTTTCCGCCTCTGCCAGCGCCACCCATGCATTCAGCCAGTTCTGCATAAGCTGTTCATCTGAAAATACCGCCCTCATTTCCGGTGTTCCATATTGGTCCTTAAACATATCTGAATCTATAACAAATGATGCCATCCTAATCTCTCCTGTTCTGTTTTTCTCTATTTTCCCGCAACTCCGCTTTTCCTTGCCGCCTTTGCAACCGCCTCTGCCACTGCTTTTCCCACCCGCTCATCAAAAGCAGCGGGAATCACATATTCCTCCGTCAGCTCTTCCTCTGATATCAGACCGGCAATGGCTTTTGCTGCCGCTATCTTCATGTCGTCATTGATGTCTCTTGCCCTGACGTCAAATGTACCGCGGAAAATGCCAGGAAAGGCCAGGACGTTATTTACCTGGTTGGGATAATCACTGCGGCCGGTTGCCACAACCCTTGCCCCTGCTGCTTTTGCCTGCTCCGGATAAATCTCCGGCGTAGGATTGGCGCAGGCAAATATAATCGCATCCCCCGCCATGGAGGCCACCATCTCCTCTGTCAGGGTACCTGGGGCGCTGACACCAATAAACACATCGGCTCCTACGATTACTTCTTTTAAAGTGCCTCTGCGGCATTCCCGGTTGGTGATTTCTGCTATCTCCGCCTTGACGGCATTCATGCCCTGTTCCCGTCCCTTGTACACAGCTCCGGTGCGGTCGCATAATGTCACGTCCTTTATTCCATATGTAAGCAGAAGCTTTGTGATGGATATGGCTGCCGCTCCTGCCCCGTTCAAAACCACCCTGACCTGATCCGGCCTTTTTCCCACCAGCCTCAAAGCATTGGCAAGCCCTGCCAGAGTGACCACTGCCGTTCCATGCTGGTCGTCGTGGAAAATAGGAATATCACAGATTTCCTTCAACCGTCTCTCTATCTCAAAGCATCTGGGTGCCGAGATATCCTCCAGGTTAACTCCGCCGAAGCTTCCTGAAATCAGATGGATGGTTTTTACGATTTCATCCACATCCTTACTTTTAATACAGAGTGGAAAGGCATCTACATCCCCGAATGTTTTAAACAGAACGCATTTGCCCTCCATCACAGGCATTCCCGCCTCCGGTCCTATATCGCCGAGCCCGAGTACAGCTGTTCCGTCCGTAACCACCAGGCACATGTTCCATCTTCTAGTCAGATCAAACGATTTTTCCACATCCTTCTGAATTTCCAGACAGGGCTGCGCCACGCCGGGTGTGTACGCCAGTGACAGGTCCTCCCGTGTCCTGACCGGAACCGTAGAAACCACCGCTATTTTGCCTCTCTTCTCATAATGCATTTTTAAACTTTCCGCTGCATAATCCCGCTTTGATTCTGTCATGTTTTCCCCTCATTCTTTTATCTGTTTCTCTGTTACCCGGCCGGATAAGTTATATTTATTATATCTATTGTACCGGAATCTGTACAATATCAATGATTAATGGAACCATAGTTCCTATCTATCCTGATAAAATAATATCAAATCATGGCTTCAGGACGAATGACCTGAGCAAACTGTTCCCTGCTCATAAAACCTAGCTCTGCGCAGGCATCCCTCAGGGATATATTCTCCCTGTACGCTTTCTTTGCTGTCTTAGCCCCATTGTCATATCCTATATATGGATTCAGTGCAGTGACCAGCATCAGCGAATTGTGAAGATTCCAGTCCATCCGTTCCCGGTTGGCCTTTATTCCGGACACGCAGTTTTTGCAAAAGGAGTCTGTTCCATCTGCAAGCAGATTTACTGACTGCAGAAAATTGTAAATACACACCGGCATAAACACATTGAGTTCAAAATTCCCCTGAGAGGCTGCCAGCCCCACGGCCGTATCATTTCCCATGACCTGTACCGCTATCATGGTCATGGCCTCGCATTGGGTAGGGTTTACCTTGCCCGGCATAATGGAGCTTCCCGGTTCATTTTCCGGAATTGTAATCTCTCCCAGGCCGCAGCGGGGCCCGCTGGCAAGCCACCGTATGTCGTTAGCCATCTTCATCATATTAGCCGCCAGTGCCTTCAGGGCCCCATGGGCAAATACCAGGGCATCCCTGGAGGAAAGTCCGTGGAATTTGTTCTTTTCCGGTATAAAGGGTTTATCGGTAAGTTCAGACAATATTTTTATTGCTTCCTCCGAAAATCCCCGGGGCGTATTCAGCCCTGTTCCCACTGCCGTGCCTCCCAGAGCCAGCTCCCTTAGTCCGGGCAGGGATGCTTCTATCATAGACTTCCCCTTTTCTGTCATTTCCCTCCATCCGCTTATCTCCTGGGAAAATCCAATAGGTGTCGCGTCCTGAAGATGAGTTCTGCCGGTTTTTACGATTCCCCGGTTTTCTTCTTCCAGTCTCCTCAGCGTCCCGGTAAGCCCTGACAGCGCAGGCAGAAGCCGGTCCTCCATAGACATAACTGCGGCCAGATGCATGGCAGATGGAAATACGTCATTGGAGCTCTGAGACATATTTACATGGTCATTGGGGTGAAGCATGCTTTCTCCCGCCAGCCTGTTTCCCCTGTTGGCAATCACTTCATTTACATTCATATTGGTCTGGGTCCCGCTTCCCGTCTGCCAGACCGAAAGCGGAAAATTCCCGTCCAGCCGTCCTTCCTCCAGTTCATCACATACCCTTATAATCAGGTCCCGGCGTCTGAGATCCAGTTTTCCCAGGTTGTAGTTGGCCATTGCCGCTGCTTTTTTCAGCATTCCCAATGCCCGGATAAGCTCCGGCGGCATCTTTTCACTCCCTATCCTGAAATTCTCATAGCTTCGCTGTGTCTGCGCGCCCCAGTACACATCTGCCGGCACCTTCATCTCCCCCATTGAATCCCGTTCCACACGATACTCCATAAAAATACCTCTTTCCTGTTTTTTTCCATTATAAAAAAAACTACCGCCCATGAGAAATTCATACTTTCTATGGCACGATAGTTTTTGGCTATTATCCGGTTAAGAGCGGTATTTATTTATCCTGATATCTTCCAATAAAATCAATAAACTTCCTGGCACTGCCCGAAAGGTATTTATTACGGTTCCACATCAGCCCTGTTTCAAACTCAATTGGCCGGGCAAACCGTTTTGCGGTTATCTTGGGATTGTCCCTGATGGCACTGACCTGGTCATCCAGCACAGCGGCAATTCCGCATTCCTGGGCTACCATGTCAAACACAGTGGATTGTTCCCTGACATAACGCAGGGATGGGTGTACCCCCGCCCTCTTCATGTTTTCCAAAAGCAGGCGTTCCGTATAGGTAGAGCCCATGCGGTACATGATAATCGGCTCATTTTCCAACATGTCAATGGATATCATGGGCTGGGAGGCAAAGGGATGGCTGCAGGATACAATCATTTTCAGTTCTCCGCCCCGTATGGCCCTGGATTCAATCTCATCATCATGAATCAGGTCAATTACCCCATACCCCACTTCCAGTTCTTCCTGCTTTAACAATGTCACTATATCCATAGTTCCCAAATCAGACAGTTCCAGTTCAATGTCAGGATATTCCTTTGGAAACTTCCTGAGAAGCACCTTCCACAGCCAGGATCCCACCGTGGAAGGGAATGCAGCCTTCAGATGCTTTTTGCCGGAAGGCTTCAAATCTTCCATGATTTCCTCCAGATCCCTTATCTCATCCAGAACTTTTTCACCTTTTGCAAGAAATATTTCCCCTGCCCCGGTAATGCGGATTCCTTTATTATCCCTCTCCATCAGCTTTATCCCCAGCTCATCTTCCAGCTTCTGGATTGCCACACTGATTGTAGGCTGGGAAACATGCAGCTCCTGTGCTGCCTTTGTATAATTCTTGTATCTGTTTACCGCGGAAAAGTACTCTATTTGCCTTAATTCCATCTTCCACTCCCCTCTTAGCGGACACCGCATTTTCCTTTAAAACAACCCCTCATTCTTCTGCTCCAGCACCTTAATTCCATGGTAGAACATTTCGTTATAAGGCGTAGGCACTCCCAGCTCATGGCCCATACGGATGATGGTGCCTCCGAACATTTCCACCTCGGTCTTGCGGCCTGCCTCAATGTCCTGGAGGGTAGACGGTTTATTTTTAGGAGGCACATCCTTAAGCACGCTGGCCTGTTTTTCCATATCCTTTTCAGAGAGGTCGATTCCTTTCTTTTGCGCAATGGCTATGACCTCCCGCATCAGCTTCTCACGGATAAAATTGGCATCTGCGCTGACGCTCCAGGCCCCAAAGGGGATGCCCAGGACAGCGGCGCTCTGGTTCTCACTGACATTGCACATGTATTTATACCAGATGGCCCGCTCCATATCCTCCGGAACAACGGTACGTATGCCCGCCCCCTCAAACAGCTCCTTCACAGCCTGTACCCTGGGGGACACTGTCTCATTGTGCTTCTCCCCCATTTCAATCCGGGCAGCCTTTGGATTAAAGGAGGCGCACCCGTCCTTCATGACCACGCTTACCTTTGCCAGGGAATACAGCAGATTATCCCATCCAAATACCGCTGCCACCTTTTCCTCTGCCTCCACCCCGTTTAACGGAGCCATGATAAGGGTATCCGGCCCAATCTGGTTTCTCATGTCCTCCAAAGCCTGGGACAGGGCAGGAAACTTGGTGATGATAATAGCTAAATCCGTATAATCCTGATCGCAGGTTTCCTCCGGGGATACGATGTTGAAATGGTGGCGGACCCCATTGACCATGACGCCTTCCTGTTCCAGACGTTCACGGCGGCTGCCCCCTGCAATCACACGCAGATTATCTCCCATCAGAGGCCCCAGATGACTGGCCAGGAAACAGCCAATGGCTCCCAGTCCAATGAGGGATACGGTTCTTATTTCTCTTTTCTGATTCATCCTGATTCCTTCTTTCATACGTTTATACTCATCTGAAGCGCAAGGGAATAAATGATGCGCTCTTTTACATGTTTCTCAGTCAGCTGGGTCAATGCGCGCTCATAATAGTCCAGCTGGACTCTGTAGCGCTCTGCCAGCATCTTTGCCCCCTGTTCCGGACTTCCCTCCGGCACATGGTCTGTTTTATAGTCAATGAGGACCAGTCCGTCCTCTTCCTCCAGATAGGCGTCGATGATTCCCTGGATAAGTACCAGCTCGTCGGAATCACCAAGGCCCATTTCCCTGGCAGGTATGCCTATGATAAACTGCTGCTCCTTATGGATGCGTCCCTCTGCCTGTGCTTTCGCCATACGCTTTCCCAAGGGACTGGACAGGAAATTCCATATGACATTGGGATTAATAAAGTCACGGGCTTCCTGGTCCAGAAATCCGTTCTCCAGAAGCTCATCCACCACCGGCTTTACCTCTGACAGGCCGTGTATCTCATGGAACCGGATATGCTCCAGAACCGCGTGGTATGCGGTTCCCCGCAGAGCTCCGCGGTTTGGGCCGGATGAAGATGGTTTATTCGGTTCTCCTGATTCCCTGAATCCGGGGCCTGCCACATCCTGTTTTCCCCTCAGCGCCGTCAGCTCACCAAGGGCTGCCCCCTCCAGATTGTCACGGTCCGTGCCAATGGCATCCTCTGCCCGTCCTATCTGGCTCTGTTTTTTGAGCTCGGATACAGACACCATGGCGTACAGTCCGGTATCTGATTCATAAGGGTACTCATATTCCAGGGCTTTTCTGAGACGTGTTCCAAATGCTGCATCATACACCTTCTCCCCATCCAGGTTCAGAAGGTCTTCCTTTTTCATCTTCCGTATGATTTGCCGGGTAATTTCCTCGCCAATCAGATCTTTTACCTGAATCTGGCGCATTTCCATGTGGGAGGCAGGAATTGCGGGCTGGGCCATAAGGAGCCAGTCCAGGCAGGAATTGGCTGAAGCCAGTATGGTATAGGGCAGCTGGCCCTGGGACAGGGGAATGTCCTTCCATTTTCCCAGCTTATTCTCCAGCGACTTATCCGCGGCTGTCATAATCAGCTTTTCCTTGGCCCTGGTCATGGCCACATAAAGGACCCTGAGCTCCTCCCCCATTGTTTCCAGCTCCATCCGGCGCTTCAATGCCTGCTTTTTAAGAGTCGGCGCCTTGACCCGCAGCTCCAGGTCCAGGAAATCTGCCGCTGCCCCTAAATCCGCATCCAGAAGAATCTGTCCGTACGCATCCTGCTTGTTAAACCGCTTTCCCAGGCCAGCCAGAAATACCACTGGGAATTCCAGACCTTTGCTCTTGTGAATACTCATGATGCGCACCGTATTGTCCTGCTCACCGGCCACGCTGGCCTCACCGAAATCCGTATCAAATTTCTTCAGTTTTTCAATGTACCTTACAAAATGAAACAGACCCTTGTAGCTGGTGGATTCATAGGCAGCTGCCTTTTCCACCAGCATGTCCAGGTTGGCCCGTCTCGTCTCCCCGGCCGGCATGGCGGATACATAGTCGTAATATCCGCTCTCCTTGTATACCCGGTACAGCAGCTCATGGATAGGCAGATGCCTTGCCTCCCCCCGCAGCCGTTCCATAAGGAGTGACAGCTTAAGGGATTTAAGGGAAATGGAATGGGCTGCCCCTGCCGGTATGCTGCATAATCCCACTGTGATTAAGCCTTCTTCCCTGTCAGGATTTTCCTCCTGCCCCGGCCCTTCTCCCAGCCTCAGTCCTTCCTCCTGCTCCGGTTCTTCCTCCTGCCCCGGCTCTTTTCCCGGCCTCAGTTCTTCCTCCGGCCCCGGCCCTTCCTCCAGCCAGAGCCTCCACGCCCCGTATACACCCCTGTCCTGGCCCTTTTTGGAATTCCGCTTGTAGGCGGCCATCATCCAGGCCATCTCCTCATCATCCATCCCCACAATGGGTGAGCGCATAACGGCTGCCAGCGGAATATCCTGCATGGGATTATCAACAACAGACAGAAGGCTGAGAACCGTCTCCACCTCAACCGTGTTGAAATATCCTGTCCTGGTCTGGGCAAAAGCCGGGATGCCTTCATTCATCAGCACATTTACAAATACCTCCGACCATCCCGTCATGCTTCTGAGCAGGATAACCATGTCGCCGTAACGGGCCCTGCGGTAAGCTCCCCTGGATTTGTCCCACACCAAAAGCCCCTGGCCTTGGCTTACCAGCTGGCGTATCCTTCCGGCAATCAGTCTGGCTTCCAGCTCTTTTGCCGTATAATCAAGGGAGTCTTCATCCAGCTGCTTCAGTGCTTCCGCGCCCGTATCCACCATGAGAAGCTCCGTAGGCGTTCCTGCAAGGAAGGAAACAGGGCCTGATTCCTGCGTGTCAGACTCCCCCTCTTCCAGCCCCGGGCCACAAACCGTTTTCCTGTTCACTTCCTCAAATACCGCTCCTGGATAAAGGGCCGTCTCAGGCGTGTATGTGATTCCTCCCAGATTCTTTGTCATGATTTGATAAAACACATCATTGACACTGGTCAGCACAGACTCCCTGCTCCGGAAGTTCTGCTGTAATTCAATCATCTGGTACGGTCCGCCCTGCCTGGAATATTTTTCATATTTATCCATAAAAAGCTCCGGCCTGGCCAGACGGAACCTGTATATGCTCTGCTTTACATCCCCCACCATAAATACGTTGGGATAACCGAACCGCTCCCTGGAAATGCTGGTAATCAATGCTTCCTGGACATAATTGCTGTCCTGGTATTCGTCCACCAATATCTCCTCATACTGCCGGCTGAGCTCGTCTGCCACCTGGGACGGACGGCGGGAAACCCTTTCTTCCCCGTTTCCGTTTTCCTCCCGCACATACAGAACCTCCAGCGCCAGATGCTCCAAATCATTAAAATCAAGCACGTTCCGCTCCCGCTTGGCATCCCTGTATGCCTGGTCGAACATGCCTGTAAGCCTTAAGAGCTCCCGGATGACCCTTCTGGTCCCTCTCATGCTTTCCACTACTTCCTGCGGACTCTGCTGGCCGTAGAGCTCCCTGCATTTTGCCACGGCCTTCTTGACCCGGTCCCTGCATGCGCTTACAAATGCCTTCTTATCACCGTCAATATCCTTGCTCCGGATGGATGCCAGACGGTCGAAGCTCATATTCTGCAGGCTGTTATACAGAGCTTCAAAGCTGCCTGTGGAAGCGGCCCTTCCTATGGCCTCGATTTTACTTTTGTCGCTTATGAGCATGGGCTCGTATGCCAGGGGGCCGTTTTCCTCCAGGCACACATCAAGGGCTTCCCCCAGCTGCCCGGAAAGCTCTGCCATCTGTCTGGCCACATCCTCCATCAGGAACACCATCCAGGGGCTTTCCTCCATTTCCCCGATGCTTTCCTCCTCCAGCTCCTTCTGACAGGCTGCAAGCCATTCCTGCGGCCATGGATGGCTCTGGGAAAACTGCCATGCCTGGAGAATCACATCCTCGATTCCCCTGTCTGACTTTCCCCGTCCGAAATGCTCCACGAACCTTCCAAACTCCTCATCCGCCTCATCGTAACAGTTTTCCAACATTTCCCCCATACAGTCCCCCCGCAGAAGGGACAGCTCCCCCTCATCCCCGATACGGAAGGCCGGATCTATGTCCAGGCTGTTATAATGGCTGCGGATGATATTCAGGCAGAAGCTGTCAATGGTGGTAATCTGGGCCTGGGGGATCAGGGCTGCCTGGAGCCACAGATGCTCGTCCTCAGGACGTTCCTTCAGCTTCTGCTCCACTGCGGCGCCTATCCTCTCCCGCATCTCGGCCGCAGCTGCATTGGTAAACGTCATTACCAGCAGCTGGTCAATATCCAGGGGACGGTCTCCTTCGCTTATCATCCGGATGATACGTTCCACCAGCACGGCCGTCTTACCGCTGCCCGCTGCCGCGGACACCAGAAGGTTCCTGTTTCTGCTGTCTATAACCTCTTGCTGTTTACTGGTCCAATTCACTGCCATCTGTTTCCTCGTCTCCTTCAGATTCCAATTCCGCCCAGATTTCCTCAGGCTTAAGTCCCTTGAGCTTGCGGTATCCATAGCCTGCTGTCTTGGTATCGAACCCGCACACTGCATGGTAGGGACAATAGTCGCAGGCTGTCCTGTTTCCCTGTTTGTAAGGCTTTAAGTCCACATTTCCCATCAGTATATCCTGCCCGGCTTCCCTGAGCCTCCGGTTCACAAACCGGCGCAGATCCTGAAAACGTCTGGTGCTGGCCACGGACGAGCGGCTTTCCTGGACATAGCCATCCTTGATCGCTACGGGTATCACATCGGATTCCTTCTCTATCTCCCGGTCCAGATGCCGGATAATATCCAGTTCACTGTTTACCAGACCGTTCATCCTGAGCTGCTTTAATATCTGTTTTTCGATATCCCTTTCATCCATTCCTTCCTGCTTATCCGCAATCGGGTCACCTATGTGGTAGTAGAAGATACCGGCAGGAACCACCTCCTTGTCCGGATGTCTCCTCTCCTCCATCTCCACCGCCGCATCCATATAGACCACCAGCTGAAGCTGCAATCCATAAAACAGGGCAGCCAGGTCAAAGGATGTGGTTCCTGACTTATAGTCAATAATCTTTACATAGACATGGTCCTCATCCCTGCACAGGTCCATGCGGTCAATACGTCCGCGAAGCTGCAGCTCTTCATCCTCTGACAGGCCGATGCGCATGGCCTTCAGGTTATCAATGGCTGAAAAGGACACCTCGAATCCCACCGGCTCAAAGTCGCCCTTTTTCACCTGCTCTGCCAGAGCCCATATGGTGCGGTCCGTAATCCGTTCCACCCTGCCTGCCAGATACGCGTTGCGGGCTGAGCTGGACATAATTGTGTTGCCGTATTCCTCCGTTACCTGGGTCACGCATTCCTTTACAAGGCTCTTTCTCCCCTCTTCGGTCAGCTCCCGCCAATCCTGCCCTCTGTCCTTCATGGAGGCAAAGCATCTGTCGATGGACTGGTGGAACAGGTTGCCCATGTCCACTGCCTCCAGCTCGTACTCCTGCCGCTCCATCAGTTCCAGACCATACCGCAGGAAATGGGCGTAGGCACAGGAGGCGAACTGCTCCAGCCGGGTTACGCTGCCCTGCAGTTCCCTGCCGTAAAGGGCTCTGGCAGCTGCCCGTCCGATTCCCCTTTCCTCATAGGAATAAAAAGCAGCGTCCACCAGCTGCCTCACCTTATCCCGGTGCTCCTGCGATGTATAAAAATGCTGGAAGAGCTGCATAAAGGCAGCTTCCTCCCGCTCCCTGTCATCCTCCCCCTGTTCCTGCATTCCCCGAAGCCCCTGTATAAGCAGCTCCCTGGCATCCCTCCCGGTCCGCACCGGCCATTCCACGGAATGCTCGTCCAGGGTTTTCATTCCGGGAAACAGCTTTCCCACTTCTCCCATGAGATTGGAGGGTCTCTGGCTCTTGCCGTCCGGCGTAAGTCCGGCATAGGTGAGCACCAGCTGTCGGGAGGGCTTTGACATCATAAGATACAGATAAAATTTCTGGATGCAGCCATCCTCTTTTACCGTGGGAGCCAGCTCTATATCCATTTTCCTGAGAGCCGCCCTGTCACGGTCCGATAAAAGGCTTCCCCCGTTCTTTCTCTGGGGCACCGTGCCCTCGTTTACTCCTACGAAAAACAGTACCTTCACTGCTTCCAGACGGCTTCGGGTAATATCCCCCACCATAACCTGGTCAACCGTGGCCGGAATCACACCCACCTGGATTTCCTGGAAGCCGGCGTCCAGAATCTGGATATAGTTCTTCATATCCGCTTTTTCCGCGCCCAAAAGTCCTTCCAGCCGCTCAAACAGTTCCAGTACGCGGTCATAGACCTGGCCATATTCCCTGGCCAGGTTCTCATCCCCCGGCTCTTTTCGCTCCAGAAAGAAATCCCTGTACTCCTCCAGCTTTTCCCTCAGCTCCATGTGCTCCAGGAACTGGCGAAGAGCTGCCGTCACAGAGGCAATGGTGGCTCCCTCTGCCTTAAATGCCTCCCGCAGAGGCCGCAGAGGCTCCAGTATCCACATGCGGTATTGGTTCAGCTCCTTCAGGTTCAGCTTTTCACCGCCTCTGTACTGCCGTTCCCAACAGGAATCCCAACGCTTCCACCCCCGTATGCCCAGGGCCCGCACATAATTTTCCAGCCGGTCCGTCATCTGCTCTGCATGTTCCCTGGAACCGTCAAATCCGCTCCCAGCATCTGCCTCCCCTGCATCCCCGGACGTATCTGCCGCTGTATCTGCCGACGCCCACTCCTTTATATCTGCCGTTGCTCTCTCCTTTGTGCTCCCAGCCTTCTCATACACCAGTCCTGTTTTCAGATACCGGAACGCGCTCTCATAAGAGAAATCCTTCACCATCTCTAATGCTGCCCGTATCAGCTCCACCATGGGATTTTCCAGAATACTCTTCTTATCATCCAGGAAATAGGGAATCCCGGCCTCATCAAACTGGTGGGCCAGCTCCCGTCCATAGGATGGAAGGTCCCCGGTAATGACGGCGGCATCCCGGTAACGCATCCCTTCCTCCTTTATCATCTGCTCAATCCTGCTGCACACGTAGGCAGCCTCCCCTGCCGGGTTGCGTCCCTTGTACACCTGGATGCGCTCTTCCTTTCCCTCCCAGGTCCTGCCGGAGTACCGGTACAGGTTCTGTTCCAGAAAATCCAGCTCCGGGCTCTCATCATATCTCCAGGCCGGACGCCGGCTGCAGATTATGTCCTCCTTTTTCGGGATTCCATGCTGTTTTGCCATGGAGGCCACGCGGCACACCGTATGACGGCTCATATAAAACAGATGCTGGATACTGCTCTCCTTGTAGGCGTTTTCCCTGGAATCAATGGTAACCGTACATACCACCTCCCTGGCGTGCATCAGGAACAGCTCCACCAGCCTGTACTGGACCGGAGTAAAGCCGGTATATCCGTCCAGAAGAATGATGCTGTCTTTGAGGGGTTCCCACTTTGGAAGCTCCCTGCACAGGATGTCCAGAATCTCCTCAGCCGTGATATAGTGGCTCTCTATATACTCCCTGAAACCGCTGTAAATCACCTCCAGGTCCTCAAGCTTCTGGGCCAGAAGAGGAGAATCCGCCTCCCCCCGTACTTCCCTCAGCATATCCGGTGTGATACCGTACTGGTACAGCTCCGAAATCTGGGACTTAAGCTGGCCGATGAAGCCGGTCTGCTCCAGATGCCCACTGTAGAGGGACAGCTTTCCTCTCTTTAACCCGGCCACCTTGCGCAGCACCATGGATTTTCCCATATCATCCAGCACAACCGGGATTCTGACCCCCAGGTCTTCGAATACCCGGTAAGCCAGACGCTTAAAGCTGAGGATATCTATATTCATAATCCCGTGTCTGGGATGGAGACGGATGATTTCCTTCTGTGTCTGCATGGTAAACTGCTCCGGCACCACAACCAGGTACTTTTGTTCCGGATGCTCCATAGACTCCTTTATGACCCGGTCATAGAGCATTCTGGTCTTTCCTGAGCCTGCTCCTCCCAATATAAACTGCAACGCCACTTTTCTCTCTCCTTCCGGCAGACGGGACAACGAAAACTTCTCATATTTCCCCGCCCTGCAACATAAGCTTTAACAAACTATCTTAGAGGTCCTGACTATGAGCTCTAAAACCAAAATTGTGGTACTAAGGATGAAGGAAATCATCTACACCGCAATCTTCGTAGGCCTTGCCATCCTTTTAATTACCCTCTGTTTCATCATGTTCCGGCCTGGGAAGGACAACGTTTCCGTTTCCGCTGAACCTGCCGGCTACCTGCCGGGCGTATACAGCGCGGCACTGACCCTTGGCAGCGAAGATGTGAATGTAAAGGTAACTGTGGATAAGAACCGCATCACCTCCATTGATCTGGTTCCCTTAAGCGAGGCTGTCACCACCATGTACCCTCTGATGCAGCCCACCCTGGATGATCTGGCCAGCCAGATTATAAGCAATCAGTCCACGGAGAACCTTACATATCCCAGCACCTCCCGCTATACCTCCACTGCCCTCCTGAATGCCATCAACACGGCGCTGGACAAAGCAAAAGTGGATTGATAAAAAGCGGGCAGATGTTTCCCAAAGCACTCCGGCACGTCTAAAAGCTCCTGCCCCTTGTCATGAAGGCGGGGGCTTTTCCGACGTACCAAATGTAAAAAAACGGCAGATTGCTCTACCGTCTTATCCTACAAAAGAATATGTTTTATCGTACCATGATTCCCGACCCGTGTCAAGTTGGCAAACCCAAGACCTGAACCTGCAGCAACCCCAAGACCTGAAGCAGCCGTTTCGCCGCCTCAGGCCTTCATTCTTTCACAGTTTTGGTATCAGGATCCCACCTTTTCCATAAATCC
>OLIH01000663.1_pt1 | contig 16783 bp, 15 predicted proteins | sample 1609721 | NCBI WGS metagenome assembly OLIH01 (sample SAMEA4350157, study PRJEB24818) | metagenome | biome: human; feature: gut; material: faeces | place: Denmark | collected 2013-09
GGAGACCCGGTCCGGCCTGGGCAAGCCCCTGGGGGCCAACGAGGCCGCCGACATCACCGTGACCATCCAGAACGCCGGCAGCACCAAGATGATCAAGCCCCTGGCCTCCTTCAGCGCGTCGGAATCCCTGATCATCGCCAACGACGTGAGCACGGTGGTCCTGCCCGACCTGGACCCGGGCAAGGGCACCACCGTCACCCTGCGGGTGCAGGCGGCCAAGGAGATCGCCGCGGCTTCCCAGTCGCTGCAGGTGGAGCTGAAATATTCCTACGAGAGCGCCGGCCAGCTGCTGCAGGCCACCACCTCGGACAAGCTGAACCTGTCGGCGGCGCCCTCCACCACCCCGGGGCCCGGGATCGACAGCGCCACCCCCAACATCGTCATCCGGGATTTCAGCTACGGGCAGGAGAACATTGCCGCCGGGGCCCGGTTCCAGCTGAATTTCCGGTTCCAGAACATGGGCCGGATGAAGGTGGAAAACGTGGTGGCCAGCATTGACGGGGGCGAAAACTTTGCCCTGGACGGGGGCACCAGCACCTTCTACTACGACACCCTGGGTTCCAAGGCGGAGCAGACCCAGACCGTGCCCCTGCAGGCCCTGCCCACCGCCAAGAGCGGCGCCCAGGCGGTAACGGTGCAGTTCAAGTACGAGTATGTGGACGGGGGCAAGCGCAGCGCCGCCACCTCCGAAATCAAGATGGCGGTGCCGGTGGTGCAAAAGGACCGGTTCCTGGTCAACGCCCCCAACCTGCCCGAAAGCTGCACCGTGGGCGAGGAGTGCGTGCTGACCCTGAACTACGTCAACCGCGGCAAGACCGAGGTTTCCAACGTGGAAGCCGCGGTGGAGGGCGACGGGGTGGACGCCACCGCCCGCACCCAGTATGTGGGCAACATCGCCGCCGGGGCCAGCGGCAGCATCGGTTTTGCCCTGACCCCCAACCGCAGCGGCCCGGTGAAGGTCACCCTGAAGGTGAGCTATGAGGACCCCAACCTGCAGCCCCAGACCCTGGAATTCCCGGTGGAGCTCACCGCCGCCGAAGGGGCGGACGACGGCGACCTGGGCATGGATGTGCCGGAGGAGGACGCCGGGGGCTTCAAGTTCCCCTGGCCGGTGCTGCTGGTGATCCCCGCCGCCGGGCTGGTGGCCGGGGCGGTGGTGCTGATCCGCCGCCGCAAGGCCCTGGCCGAGGTGGACAACGACCCCAACTGGGACGACTGGGGCACCGGTGCCTGGGACAACGACGCCTGGGACGAGGAAGACCCGGAGGTGTGACCCATGAAGCACGAAGATCTGCTGCGGGTCTGCCTGCAGAACCTGCTGCGGCGCAAATCCCGCACCATCCTCACCGTGCTGGGGGTGCTCATCGGCTGCTGTTCCATCGTGATCATGGTGTCCTTGGGCATCGGCATGAAGGAAAGCCAGGAAAAGCTGCTGTCCGAGCTGGGGGACCTGACCATCATCACGGTCACCGCCCCCCAGAAGGGCCACGGCAAGAAAAAGCTGGACGACAAGCTGCTCAAGGAGATCCGCGCCCTGGACGGGGTGGAGGGGGTGACCCCCAAGCTGGGGTTTGACGCCTACACCTGCCGGCTGCTGGCGGGCCCCGGCAACCGGTATGTGGCCGACTGGTCCATGCTGGCCGGGCTGGACACCGCCCAGATGGACAAGATGGGCTACCAGCTCACCGACGGCAACTACCCCGCCGCCCCGGGGGAGGTGGCTGTGGGGCAGTATTTCGCCTACAATTTCCGGGACACCCTGCGCCCCGAAGGGGCCAACACCATCAACCGCTGGGACAGCGGCATGGACGAGGACGGACGGCTGCTGCCGCCTCCCGACGCCTACTTTGACCCGCTGAAACAGCCCCTGACCCTGGAGGTCACCGGCGCCGACGGCAGCACCTTCACCGTTCCCCTGAAAGCGGTGGGCGCCGTGAAGGAGGACAACGCCAAAGGCTACGAGACCTCCGACGGGGTGATGATGAGCGTGGCCGACCTGCAGGCCCTGCTCAAGCGGGCCGCCAACGGCCGCAGCACCCCCAACAGCACCCCCGCCTACGATTCGGTGCTGGTCAAGGTCAGCGGCATCAAGCAGGTGGACCCGGTGGAAACCGCCATCAAGAACCTGGGCTACTCCACCGAATCCATGGAGAGCATCCGCAAACCCATGGAGAAGGAAGCCCGCCAGAAACAGATGATGCTGGGCGGGCTGGGGGCCATCTCGCTGATCGTGGCGGCCCTGGGCATCACCAACACCATGATCATGTCCATCTCCGAGCGCACCAAGGAGATCGGCGTCATGAAGTCCCTGGGCTGCTACGTCTACGACATCCGGGTGCTGTTCCTGGCCGAAGCCGGGGCCATCGGCTTCATCGGCGGGGTGATCGGCAGCGTCATCAGCTTTGTGATCTCCCTTGTCATCAATCTGGTTTCCCTGGGCTTTGCCCCGGAAAACTTCCTGCCTGCCATGTTGGGCGCCGAGGGCATCAGCCGGGTTTCGGTCATTCCGCCCTGGCTCTACCTCTTCGCCCTGGTCTTCTCGGTTTTCATCGGTCTGGGGTCCGGATACTACCCCGCCAACAAGGCGGTGCAGATTCCGGCGCTGGAAGCCATCAAGAGTGAATAAAAAGCCCCTGTTCTTCCCTCCGGGCGGTCCCGCTGCTGTGCAGCGGGGCCGCCCTTTTGGCTGCGGGCGCTACCATTTTGACCACGGATGCAGTATAATAAAGGCAAAATGCAAGGAATTGCGGTTTGTCTGTGGGGGGAATCCGGTTTGATGAAAAAACGGGTGCTGACTTTTCTGTGGGTCAGCCTGATCTGTCTGGCCGCCCTGTGCGTGGCGGTGTTCGGGGTGATTGCCCGGGTCATGGTGGAGCGAAGCGACCAGACCCTGACCCAGGTGGCCACCCTGTACATGGAGGATATCAACACCCAGCTGCAGCGGCATTTTGACTCGCTGGTGGAGATGCAGCTGTCCCAGGTGGAGGGCATCACCCTGGCGGTGCCCCCCTCCAGCGTGGACACCATCGACGAAGACTTCCTTCAGTCCATGACCACCGCCGCCCAGGCCCGGGACTTCACCTACCTGGCCCTGTACAACACCGAGGGCAAGGCAGATGTACTCTACGGGGAGCCGGTGACCATCCGGAAGGAAGACGCCCTTCTGGCTTCCCTGAACCAGGCCAACCCCAAGGTGGTGCTGGCCGATGCCGCCGACGGGGAAGGGCTGCTGCTCTTCGGGGTGTCGGTGGGCTATCCTGTCTCGGAAGGCTACCCCATGCCGGACGGCAGCCAGTGTACCGCCCTGCTGGCCGGGGTGCCCCTGGACTCCATCAACGATACCCTGTCCTTAAGCATCGACAACACCCTGATCTTTTCCCATATCATTGAGGCCGACGGCTGCTTTGTGCTGAAAAACAACGCCGACATCCCGGAGGACAACTACTTTGACTGGCTGCAGAACCACAGCGAGTTTGAGGATATGACCACCGATGAGGCCATCGCCGACCTGAAACAGGCCATCGCCAAAGGAGAGCTGTTCAGCGCCGCCATGCTCACCGATGGGCAGCGGCGGCATGTGTGCTGTTCGCCGCTGAATAACTCCGAGTGGTATCTGGTCACCGTCATGCCCTACGGCGCCCTGGACGAGGCAGTGGCTGACCTGAGCAGCTGGCAGATGACCACCACCCTGGCGGGCTGCGGGCTGCTGCTGGCGGCCACCCTGTTTGTGTTTTTCCTGTATTTCCGTATGTCCCGCCGGCAGCTGGCCGAGGTGGAAATGGCCCAGCGGGAAGCCGAACACGCCAGCCGGGCCAAGAGCGAGTTTTTGTCCAACATGAGCCACGACATCCGCACCCCCATGAACGCCATTGTGGGCATGACGGCCATCGCCGCCGCCAACGTGGAGGACCCCGACCGAGTGCGGTCCTGCCTGCGCAAGATTTCCCTGTCCAGCAAGCATCTGCTGGGGCTGATCAACGACGTGCTGGACATGTCCAAAATTGAGAGCGGCAAGCTCACCCTGAACATCGACGCCGTCAGCCTGCAGGAGACGGTGGAAGGCATCGTCAACATCATCCAGCCCCAGGTCAAGGCGAAAAAACAGAGCTTTGACGTCTTTATCCGGGACATTGACCGGGAAAACGTCTACTGTGACAGCGTGCGCCTGAACCAGGTGCTGCTGAACCTGCTTTCCAACGCCCTGAAGTTCACCCCCGAAGGGGGCAGCATCACCCTGACCGTCAGCCAGGAAGCCTCCCCCAAAGGGGAGGACTATGTGCGCACCCATTTTGTGGTCAAGGACACCGGCATCGGCATGTCGGAGGAATTCCAACAAAAAATCTTCGAGTCCTTTGCCCGGGAGGACAACCGCCGGGTGCAGCGCACCGAGGGCACCGGCCTGGGCATGACCATCACCAAGTACATTGTGGACGAGATGCAGGGCACCATCACGGTGTCCAGCCAGGTGGACAAGGGCAGCGAATTCCGGGTGACGGTGGACCTGCAGGCGGTGCCGGACACCGGTGCCCCCATGCATCTGCCCGCCTGGGATATGCTGGTGGTGGACGACGACGAACAGCTGTGCACCTCCGCCGCCGAAAACCTGTGCCAGATCGGGGTGAACGCCCAGTGGGCCACCGGCGGGGCCCAGGCCCTGGCCATGGCCGAAGAACGCCACCGGCAAGGCCGGGACTACCATATCATCCTGCTGGACTGGAAGATGCCCGACATGGACGGGGTGGAAACCGCCCGCCGTCTGCGGGCCGCCGTGGGGGACGGGGTGCCCATCCTGCTGATCTCCGCCTACGACTGGGGGGACATTGAATCCCAGGCCCGGGCCGCGGGCATCACCGGATTTTTGCCCAAGCCCCTGTTCAAATCCACCTTGTACCACGGCCTTCTGCCCTACGCCCAGTCCGAAGATGCCGGGGCCAAGGACGTCCCCGCCCGGGACATTGCCCCCGACTTTACCGGCACCCGGCTGCTGGTGGCGGAGGACAACGAGCTGAACTGGGAGATTGCCAACGAGCTGCTTTCGGCCCAGGGCTTCACCCTGGACTGGGCGGAGAACGGCCGTCTGTGCGTGGAGAAGTTCACCGCCGCCGCCCCCGGCACCTACGACCTGATTTTGATGGACCTGCGCATGCCCGAGATGGACGGCTACGAGGCCACCAAGGCCATCCGTGCTCTGGACCGCCCCGACGCCAAATCCATCCCCATCCTGGCCATGACCGCCGACGCCTTCTCGGAGGACATCCACAAGTGTCTGGAATGCGGCATGAACGCCCACATTGCCAAGCCCCTGGACATGCGGGAGCTGCTGCGGCTGCTGCAAAAGTTCCTGCCCCGCAAGAATCCCTGACCGGCGTCGTTATTCATTCCGGGCATAGCTTGATATGCAATATAACTATTAGACATACCGCCTTTTTGGACGTATACTGAAGAAAAAGCACCGGGGCCGGCCCGCGGGCCGACCCCTGAACCGAAAGGACGGTATACTATGGAAGAGCTGCATCTGACCCGGGAATGGGACAAGACTTTTGCCAAGAGCGACAAGGTGGACCAGGAGAAAATCACCTTTCACAACCGGTACGGCATCACGTTGGCGGCGGACCTCTACCGCCCCAAAAACGCCGCGGGCAAGCTGGCGGCGCTGGCGGTGTGCGGGCCCTTCGGCGCGGTGAAGGAACAGGCTTCCGGCCTGTACGCCCAGACCATGGCCGAGCGGGGCTTTCTGACCATCGCCTTTGACCCCTCCTTCACCGGCGAGAGCGGCGGCACGCCCCGGTATATGGCTTCCCCGGACATCAACACCGAGGATTTCCAGGCCGCAGTGGACTACCTGAGCACCCGGGAGGACGTGGACCCGGAGAAAATCGGCATCATCGGCATCTGCGGCTGGGGCGGCCTGGCCCTGAACACCGCCGCCCTGGACACCCGGGTGAAGGCCACGGTGGTGTCCACCATGTACGATATGGCCCGCATCAACGCCAAGGGCTACTTTGACGCCGAGGACAGCGAGCCCGCCCGCTACGAAAAGCGCAAGGCCCTGAACGCCCAGCGCACCGCCGATTACCAGGCCGGCAGCTACGCCCTGGGCGGCGGGGTGGTGGATCCCCTGCCGGAGGACGCCCCCTTCTTTGTGAAGGACTACTACGACTACTACAAGACTTCCCGCGGCTACCACGCCCGGTCGCTGAACTCCAACGGCGGGTGGAACGTCATCGGCTGCATGTCCTTTCTGAACCAGCCCATCCTGCACTACAGCAACGAGATCCGCAGCGCCGTGCTTATCATGCACGGGGAGAAGGCCCATTCCTGCTACATGGGCAAGGACGCCTTTGCGGACATGATGAAAGGCAACCCCTGCCCGGAGAACAAGGAGCTGCTGCTCATCCCCGACGCGGTACACACCGACCTGTACGACGGCGGCGGCAAGAACGCCATCCCCTTCGACAAGCTGGAATCCTTCTTCCGCACCTGGCTGAAATAACCACCCTCCATACGTTCCTATAAAAAAGCAGCGGCTCCCGCACGGGGGCCGCCGTTTTGTTTTTATTCCGACACCATGGCGTACCGGGTCAGGGTGCTGGCGCCGTAAGCGTCGTGGGTCAGCACCAGGAAGCTGCCGTCCGCGGCACAGCCCAGGCAGGCAGACACCCGGTTTTCGGGGGAGGAGGCCGCCAGGTCTTTCCCGGGGATCTCCACCACCAGTTCGGGCAGGGTGCCCCCCGCCGCCAGCCGCCAGATACCCTCCCCATTCAAAAAGTAGAGGGTACCGTCGGGCAGGCCGGTCATGGCAGCCACCGCCACGCCGGGCACATCCTCCAGCAGCTGGGTGTTGGTTCCGGTGTCCGGATCGATGGCCCGCAGCTGAACCCCGTTGGCCCCATAGGTCATATACACATATCGGCTGCCGGCCCCACACGGGGCAAAGATGTCGCTCCGGCCGGTCCGTTCCCCTGCGTTGTCCGCGTCCATCTGCCAGCAGGCAAAGGCCTGCTCCCCCGCCCCGGACACTGTGGTGCAGCCGCCGGTAGCCGGATCATATACCGCCAGGTCGGGGGCCAGCTCCAGTTCCAGGGTAGCAGGCAAAAAGACCAGGCGCCCGTCCCCCAGGAAGGCAGGCGCCGCCATCAGCTCCCAGCCGGGCACCAGGTCGGAGACCTTCCACCGGGTGAGATTTTCCTCCGTTCCCAACCAAAAAGAAAGCTCTCCTTCTTCGTTCCACCCCTTGGGCCCCACCAAAACCAGCCAGGTGCCCTCGTCGGAGCTCAGAATGTGGCGCACTTCCTCGTCCCGGCCCAGCACCCCGGGCAGCCAGTCGGGGAATTGGCTTGTCCAGGTTTCGCCGTTGTCGGCGGAAACCAGCATCCGGTATTCGTCGTTGCTCTTGTCGTACAGGCACAGCTGCACCGTACCGTCCACTTTGCAGATGATGTCCCCCACGGAGGAAGCCCCCTGCAGGTCCACCGTCTGCGCTTCCCAGTGCCAGGCGGCAGGGGCGGCGGTCTCGGCGGTGGCGGCGGGAGCAGCGGAAGGGCCGCACCCGGCCAGCAGGGCGGCGGCCAGGGGCAAAGTCCACAATCCCAGATGTCTCATGGTGGTTCCTCCTTTTCGGTTTCGGTACTTTCATTCTACCCTGCCCGCCTTGAATTGTCCTTGAAGGCACGGGGAATTTTTTCAAGGTATTTTCAAGACAAATCTGGTATACTGGTGGACAAAGGAGAGGTTTGCCATGCGGATACTGTTGATTGAAGACGACACCGCCCTGTGCGCCGCCCTGACCCCGGCGCTGGCCGGGCTTGGCAAGACGGATTTCTGCCACACCGGGCTGGAGGGCCTGGCCCTGTTGGTCAGCGGCGGGTATGATCTGTGTATCCTGGACCGGATGCTGCCCGGCCTGGACGGGGTGACCCTGCTGCGGGCAGCCCGGGCCAAGGAGGTGACAACCCCGGTGCTGATGCTCACCGCCCTGGCGGGAGCCGGGGACACCGTGGACGGGCTGGACGCCGGAGCGGATGACTATCTGGGCAAGCCTTTTGATACCCCTGTGCTGCTGGCCCGGCTGCGGGCACTGCTGCGCCGCAGCGGCGGCACCGGGGCCCTGGTTGCGGGGGATCTGCGGCTGGACACCGGAGAGTTGACCCTCACCGGTCCTACGGGCAGCGCGGAGCTTTCCCCCAAGGAATGCGAACTGTTGGAAGCCCTGATGCGGGCCCCCGGACGACTGCAGGCCCGCAGTGTGCTCCTGGCCCGGGTTTGGGGGCCGCTGGCCGAGGTGGAAGATGCCAACCTGGACTGCTACATCCACTTTGTACGGCGACGGCTGGCCGGAGTGGGCAGCCGGGCCCGGGTGGTGACTGTGCGGGGCAGTGGATACCGGCTGGAGGTGGACCTATGCTGAAATCCCTGCGGCGGCGTATGACCCTGCTTTTTGTGCTGCTCACGGTGCCGGTGCTCACCGCCGCTCTGGTGGGAGGCGCCTGGCTGTACCGGCAGCAACGGCGGCAGGCGGTGGACACCCTTTTCGGTCAGACCGTCCAAAGCCTGTGCGACGCCCTGGCCGAGGCATCATCGGTGAGCGACACCTGGCTGCTGCGTCAGCAGCAGGGAGCAGGCGTGGTGCTGGACCTGTGGGACAACGGGCAGCCCACCCTGTTTTCCGCCCGTACCCGGCAGAACCCGGCCACCGCCGCCCTGCTGGACCTGGCCCGGCAGACCGCCGCGGAGATGGCGCTTTCCTCTGCTGAGACGGCCGACGTTCTGACCTTCACCTTTGCCGATGCCGCCGGAGCTTCCTGGCGGGGGGCGGCGGCGGTGCTGCCCCGCGACGGAGGCAACCGGCTGGAACTGGTGCTGGTACAGCCCACAGGGAGCGTTTTCGGCGCCGGCGCGGGACTCTTTTTTGTCCTTCTGTGGCTGGGAGGTATCGCAGCCCTGGGGGCAGCGGGCTGGCTGTTGGCCGGGCGGATGCTGGTACCGGTGCGCCGGGCCTGGCAGCAGCAGAACGAGTTCATCGCGGCGGCAGGGCATGAGCTGCGCAGCCCTTTGGCGGTGATCAAGGCCAGCCTGGACGCCGCCGGACAGGACTCCTCCCGACAGGGGGAATTTCTGCGCACTGCCCGGCGGGAGACCGACCGCATGGCCGTCCTTACCGATGATCTGCTGGTGCTGGCAGCGGGGGACGCGGGGGCTCTGACGGTGCGCCCCGTCCCCACAGCTCCGGACACCCTATGTATTGAGGTCTATGAGCGGTTTTATCCGCTGGCCCGGGAGCAGGGCCACCCCCTGACCCTGACCTTGCCCGATGGCCCGGTGCCGCCCCTGGTCACCGACGCCGGGCGGCTGAGTCAGCTGCTGTCCATCCTGTTACAGAATGCGCTGGACCACACCCCATCCGCCACCCCGGTGAGCCTGACGCTGGAGGTTTTGCCCGGGCGAAGGGTGGGGATGCGGTTTTCGGTGGTGGACCGGGGCCCCGGCATCCCCGATGACCGCAAAGAGAAGATCTTCCACCGGTTTTACCGGGGGGATGAGAGCCGCACCTGCAAGCAGAATTTCGGTCTGGGGCTGAGCGTGGCCCGGGAGCTGGCCCGCCTGCTGCGGGCCCGGCTGACCCTGACCGATACCCCGGGAGGAGGGGCCACCTTCACGGTGGAGCTGGAAAGCAAAAGTTCCTAATTTTCCGCCCGCACCGTGCTCCAGGCGGCCACCCCCAGGATGAGGGCGCCGCCCGCCAGTTCCCGGAGGGTGGGGGCTTCCCCCAGCAGCAACAGGGCGTAGAGGATGCCGTACACCGTCTCCATCCCCGACACCAGCCCTGCCGTCTGGGCGCTGACCCCTTTCTGGGCCGCCACATACAGGGTGTGGGCCAGGGCGGTGCAGACAAAGCCGATGGCCGCCACCGCCCCCAGGTCCCGGGGGGTGTACACCGCCGGCACCAGGAAAAAGGCGGGCAGCAGCAGCACGGCGGCGGTGCCCTGCTCGTACAGGCAGACCAGCCGGGCGGGGTACCGGCGGGACAGCCGCCGGTTGCACAGGGTGAGCACCCCGTAGGCCAGGCTGGAGACCATCCCCCACACCACCCCGGCGGTGGCCCGGTTCTGCAGGCTGAAGGCGGGCACCGTGATGAGCACCCCCGCCAGCAGCAGCACCGCCCGGCCCACGGCAGCGGGGCGCAACGGTTCCCGGTAGACCAGGGGTTCCAGGAAGGTCACAAACAGGGGGAAGGTGGCGTAGGTCAGGGTGCCCACCGCCACCGAGGCCATCTGCACCGACTGGAAGAAGGCAGTCCAGTGCACCGCCAGCACCGCCCCGGCCCCCATGGCCAGCGCCAGGTCCCGCCGGGTGGCCAGGGCCAGGCGGGTGCGGGTGGCCAGGCAGAGCCCCAGCAGCAGCGCCGAGGAGCAGAGCACCCGGCCCCCGGCCACCAGCACCGCCGGCAGGGCGGTGAACCGGCCCAGCACCGCCGACAGGCCGAAAAGCATGACGGCAACGTGGAGCAGGGCCAGGCTGCGGGGGGTGTTTTTCATGGCAAACTTCTTCCTTTCTGCCTGTCCGCCCTGCGGGGCGGACAAAAATCCCCGTCCGGCGGCCTTGCCGGGCGGGGTTGTTTATTGGGGCGGGGTCAGGGGCGCTGGCGGTCCTCCTCGGTGCAGAAGAAGGCGGTCCACTGCCCCTGGTAGGTCAGGCAGGGCATGCCGGGGGTGGGCCGGCCGGTGAGCTGCCCTGCCCGCAGGGCCCGGGCATCCTCCAGGTTTTTGGCGATGTAATCGGGGGTGACGGGGCAGGCGTGGTGGCAGGGATAGACGGTGCGGAACCGGTGGGCCATCCGGGCCAGCTTTTCCTGGCTCTGGATGTACAGGCCCAGGTTGCGGTGGGCGCCGAAGAGGTAGATGGGCCCCTCCTTCTGCACCGAATCCCCCGCAAACAACATTCCCTTGTCCCAGTCGGCAAAGGCCACGCTGCCGTAGGTGTGGCCGGGAATCTCGATGACCTCCAGCCGGTAGTCCCCGCAGGTGAAGGTATCCCCTTCCCGCAGCGGGTGCAGCCTGGTGGACCCGTGCACCAGGTGCCAGTCCTTTTCATGCAGCCAGGCCTCGGCAAATTCCTCCAGGCCCCCGGCGTGGTCGGGGTCGCCGTGGGTCAGCAACACCTGCACCGGGGCGTCGGTGAGGCCCCGCACCGCCTCCAGCACCTGACTGCCCGCAAAACCGGTGTCCAGCAGCAGGGCCTTGTCCGGGGCGGTGAGAAGAAACTGCCGTACCATTCCATCGTACAGCATGTACAGATTATCCGCCAGCGCTTGTGTTTGCAACATGGGAACCCCTCCTTGTCCGCACAGGGCGGACGCTCTTTGCATTTGCGCCCAAACGCGCTATACTGTGAAAAGGGCCTGCTGTAAAGCGGCCCGTCTTTGTTTTGATTATACGCGCCCGTCCCCGCCCCTGCAAGGGGTGCCCGGGCCGGAAAGGGGCTTTTTTCATGAGCAGCACCCCCACCCAGGAGGAACTCTTTTCGTCTTTGCCCGTGCCGGTGGCCCTGCGCCGGATGATTCTGCCGGCGGCCATCAGCCAGATCATTGTGCTCATCTACAACATGGCCGATACCTTTTATATCGGCCGCACCGACAACCCCTACATGCTGGCGGGGGCTTCGCTGATTTTGCCGGTGTTCAACATGCTGCTGTGCCTGGCCTCCCTGGCGGGCATCGGCGGCGGCACCCTGATTTCCCGCCTGCTGGGGGCCGGCCAGCCCCAGGAAGCCCGCAAGGTCAGCGCTTTCAGCTTTTACCTGGCCATCCTGCTGTCCCTGGCCTTCTCGGTGGGGCTGGGGGTGTTCATGGACCCGGCCCTGCGGTTTTTGGCCGGGACGGCCCGGGGGGGGGGCTCCCCTGCCCGGCCGGGCGTTGCGCCCAAGGAACGGGCGGGATTTTTATGCCTTTTGCCCATAGCGCCGGGCGGTTCTTTCCTGTATGATAAAGGAAAGTGTTGGAGACAGAGAGCGGCACGAACCCCCGCAGGGTTGTGCCGCTCTTTCTTTTTTCGGAAAAGGAGGACGGTATGAGCCGGAAATGGAAACGCCTTGCCCTGGTGCCGGCGGCCCTGCTGGGAATTCTGGTGCTGGCCCTGGGCGGGTATGTGGCCTATCTGCAGGCCCAGTACTACCGCATTGCGGACAACACCCCGCTGGAGGTGGACAACCCCCGGCAGGCGCAGCTGACCGCCGGCACCCCCTACACCGCCGTGACCTGCAACCTGGGCTTTGGGGCCTACGGGCCGGAGTATTCCTTTTTTATGGACACCGGGCAGATGGCGGACGGCACCCCCACCCGGGGGCAGTGGGGCCGGGCCCGCAGCCGGGAGGAGGTGCTGGCCCACACCGACGCTGCCCTGGACACCCTGCTGGCCCTGGACGCCGACCTGTTGCTGCTGCAGGAGGTGGACGAGAACGCCCACCGCAGTTTCCGGGTGAACCAGCGGCAGATCACGGCACAGGCCTTCCCCGACCACAGCCGGGTGTGGGGGGAGAATTTTCACAGCGCCTTTCTGTTCTATCCCTTCACCGACCCCCACGGGGACACGGTGGCGGGGCTGCAGACTTTGTCCCGCTACCGGGTGGACCGGGCGGTGCGGCGCAGCTATCCGGTGGACGAGAGCTTTTTTGTGAAGTTCACCGACCTGGACCGGTGCTTTACCCTGCTCTATCTGCCGGTGGAGGGCACCGCCCGCCAGCTGGTGCTGGTGCACAGCCACATGTCCGCCTACGACGAGGGGGGCACCGTGCGGGCCCGGCAGCTGGAACTGCTGTGTGATGTGATCGCCCGGGAATACGAGCAGGGCAACTATGTGATCGTGGGGGGCGATTTCAACCACGCCCTGTACGGCACCGCCCACGCCTTTGAAAGCGGGCAGGCTTTCCCCGGCTGGGTGCAGACGCTGGATGACGCCGACCTGCCCGACCATTTTGCCTTTGTGGCGGCGGACAACGGCTTTGCGGTGCCCACCTGCCGGGGGGCGGACCTTCCCTACACCCCGGGGGGGAACTACACCACGGTGGTGGACGGGTTCCTGGTATCCGACAACGTACAGGCCAGGGCCGAGAACATCGACACCCGGTTCGCCTTCAGCGACCACAACCCGGTGAAACTGACCTTTACCCTGGCGGCCTGAACGCAGCCCCCTTCCCCGCCCCAGGGCTCTTTTGTGGATACGCCCGCCCGGCACAGCCGCCGCGCGGGCGCTTTTCGGGCCCCGGCTGTTCACAATTTTGTAACATTTCCCAAACAAAAGCCAAACACCGCCGGGGTACAATGGCCCCGCAGGATGGGAAAATGCCCTTACATCCTGTATAATAAAGCAAAGGAGGGATGCCGGATGGTCCACATACTGGTGCTGGAGGACGACGCCAAGCAGAACCGGGCGGTGTGCACCTATCTGAACGACAGCGGGTTTGCGGCCAAGGGATGCCTGAACGCCGACGCCGCCTACGACGAACTGTACAACACCCTGTATGACCTGATCGTGTCCGACATCATGCTGCCGGGCACCGACGGCTTTGAGTTTGCGGAGAATGTGCGCCGGGTGAACAAGACCATCCCCATCCTGTTCATGTCCGCCCGGGACGATCTGCCCGCCAAGCAGCGGGGGTTCCGGCTGGGCATCGACGATTACATGGTCAAGCCCATTGAGCTGGACGAGCTGGTGCTGCGCATCCGGGCGCTGCTGCGCCGTGCCCACATCCAGGCAGAGCGCCGGCTGACGGTGGGGGATCTGGTTCTGGACGCCGACGCCATGACCGCCGCGGCGGCGGGCACCGAAATCCCGGTGACCACCCGGGAATTCAACATTCTGTACAAGCTGCTGTCCTACCCCAACAAGACCTTCACCCGGGCCCAGCTCATGGACGAGTTCTGGGGGGTGGAGTCGGACACCAGCCTGCGGGCGGTGGACGTGTACATCACCAAACTGCGGGACAAGTTTGCCCTTTGCCGCGGCTTTACCATCAAGACGGTGCGGGGGCTGGGTTACAAGGCGGTGCTGTCATGAAAAGAACCTATGCCGACAAGCGGGTGCGGCGCCCGCTGTTTCCCCTGCCCACCTTTCTGCTGTTTTTTGTGCTGTTCGCCCTGCTCACCACCATCCAGATGCTCATGATCGGCCGGGCCATCGACTACCGCAGCCTGCCCCCCGCCAACACGGCGGCGGTCATCGTCTTCTGGGTGGCGGCGTCCCTGGTGTGCACCCTGGTCACCGGTCTGGTGGTGCGCCGCCATTACCAGAAACCGGTGGAGGAGCTTTCCGAAGCCGCCCGCCGGGTGGCGGGGGGCGATTTTTCGGTGTATCTGCCGCCCCGCCACGCCCCCGGCCGCATGACCCATCTGGACGCCCTGACCATGGATTTCAACACGATGGTGGCGGAGCTGGGCAGCATCGAGACGCTGAAAACCGACTTTTTCTCCAACGTCTCCCACGAGATCAAGACGCCCCTGGCGGTGATCCAGACCAACGCCCAGCTGCTGCAGCAGGACGGGCTGAGCGAAGCCCGTCGCCGGGACTGCACCGACACCATCCTGCAGGCCACCCGGCGGCTGTCCAGCCTGATCACCAACATGCTCAAGCTGAACAAGCTGGAAAAGCAGGTCATCCAGCCCCTGCCCAAGCCCTACGACGTCTGCGCCCAGCTGTGCGCCTGCGCCGTGCAGTTTGAGGATGTGTGGGAGAAAAAACAGATCGACTTTGAAGCCGACCTGGAAGACCGGGTCATCCTGTGCGCCGACGAGGGACTGCTGGAACTGGTGTGGACCAATCTGCTGTCCAACGCCCTCAAGTTCACCCCCGAAGGGGGCAGAGTGGTGCTGCGGCAGACTTCCGGGGCGGGGGAACTCACCGTGTCGGTGACGGACACCGGCTGCGGCATGGAGGAAGCCACCAAAAAACGCATCTTCGACAAATTCTACCAGGGAGACACCTCCCACGCCACCGAGGGCAACGGCCTGGGTCTGGCGCTGGTGCGCCGGATTCTGGAATTGTCCGACGGGAGCATCGGGGTGGAAAGCGCCCCCGGCCGGGGCAGCACCTTCACGGTGCGCCTGCCCCTGGCCCCCCGGAAGGAGGCGACCCCATGACCGACCGGAACCCCTACATCGGGTACGAATACCGGGAACTGACCCTGCCCGACGCCCAGGCCTCCTTTGTGCTGGACGGGTACGAGAGTTTCGGCTGGGTGCCGGACCCCAACCGCCCGGCCCGCACCCGGGGCCGCACCCTGACCCTGTACCTCAAGCGGGACCGCCGGATCATCAACCGGATGGAGCTGACCCGGCTGCAGCGCCATTTTGAGGCCTGCCTGGCCGAAACCCGCCGCCTGGGCAAACTGCCCGGGCAGGGGGCGGCCCTGGGCGCGGCGCTGCTGGGCATTCTGGCCACCGCCTTTGTGGCGGGGTCGGTGTTTGCGGTGACCCACACCCCGCCCCTTTACCTGCTGATGGTCCTGCTGGCGGTGCCGGGGTTTGCGGGGTGGGCCCTGACCCCCTTTGTCTACCGGCGTCTGCTGCACGCCCGCACCGAAAAGACCCGGCCCTTGCTGGAAGCCCAGTACGACCAGATGGACCTGCTGTGCCGAAAAGGCCACGACCTGCTGTGAAAAAATCCCGGCATTCCCCTGCGGATGCCGGGATTTTTTGCGGTTGCGGCCCCATTTTAACAAAAGACAAACAAAATCCAAACAAACCCCAAGCAAAACCCGCCTATACTGATGCCGTCAACGGGGGAAAGCCCCCGGAACCACAACAATGGGAGGTTTTGTCCATGAGCAGCTACAGACTCAAGCCCGGTCCTTTGGGCCGGTGGGTGGTAAAGGCCTACAAGGGGGTGGAAGAGCGGTTCACCCGCGCCTTTCTGGCCCCGGACGGGTCGCTGAAAACCGGCGGCATGGCCCCGGCGGTGACAGGGGCTTACCGGAAGGTGGAGTCCGCCTTTGTGAGGGCCTTTCTGGAAAAGACCGACGACCAACACTGAGAGAAAAGAGAGGGTACTTATGAAAAAGAAGGATTTTGTTTCGCTGATTCTGAGCACGGTGGGGGGCATTCTCTTTGCCCTGGGGGTCTGCATGGCCCTGCTGCCCGACTGGGGCATGATGCCCCAGGGCATTGTCATCGGCCTGGTGGGGGCGGCGGTGCTGCTGGCCATGGTGCTGGTGCGCCGCAAGATGGACGGCAAGCCCGCCATCGTCTTCAACGCCCGGACCATCGGCATCACCCTGCTGGGGGTGGCCGGGGCCATGGTGCTGGGGGTAGGTATGTGCATGTGCATGATCTGGGAGATGATGGCCCCCGGCATTGCGGTGGGCATTGTGGGCCTGGTGCTGCTGCTGTGCCTGATTCCCGCCATCCGCGGCCTGGAATAACACCCCGAGGGGTCATCTTCCCACAAGCAGGGAAAATGTGGTATACTGAAAGTTACCATTTCTTTTGCCTTTTTCGGCAAATCCCTGTTTCTGAGGAGATGACCCCATGTTGTTTCACAACCAACCCCACCCCCACGGCGGCGGGCAGGTGGATTTTTCCAAAGGGGACGTGCGGCGCAGCGTGCTGGCTGTGGCGGCGCCCATGCTGGTGGCCCAGGTGCTGAACCTTTTGTACAACATCGTGGACCGCATCTACATCGGCAAGCTGCCCGGGGAAGGCACTCTGGCCCTGGCGGGGCTGGGGCTCTGCTTTCCGGTGATCACCCTGGTCACCGCCTTCGCCAACCTCTTCGGGGTGGGCGGGTCTCCCCTG
>OLIH01000669.1_pt1 | contig 16627 bp, 13 predicted proteins | sample 1609721 | NCBI WGS metagenome assembly OLIH01 (sample SAMEA4350157, study PRJEB24818) | metagenome | biome: human; feature: gut; material: faeces | place: Denmark | collected 2013-09
GACCGATATTCAACAAGCCACAGCGCTTATCAATAACAAACCTAGAAAATGTCTCCGTTGGCAAACCCCAGTTCAAGCAGTGAGCAAGCCTCTTTCTAGGTGGTAACTTTATTATTGCAATCTAGGCTTCTTTCGTTACCTAGCTTAGGTAATGCTCATTTTATCATCAGTTTTAATCGCCATTGCGTCCACCTCCAATAATCTGGGTGAGCTCTTTGGTGAACCAATAATGTTTGCAAAAGTCTACGTATTGGCGAGATAGGCATCAATTTGAGGCGGAATTGTATCTGGATCAGAATTTAATCGCGGCTCGGAAACAGGGACAAAAGGAGAAGAGGCGCCTTCTGATATCGTCACTAAATCAGTGGGTGTTGATGATTGTCCATAGTTCAACAGCATCATGCTCATCTCCTCGTAGCTTTGCAAAAGGAATAAGTTAAACAATGACTTTTACAGAAGAGAAAACACTGATATCACATATGGCAAGCGCTTACTAAGTTATCCAAATAAAGTACTACGCCCTTGTCCTCTCTCTGTCAAGAAAAGACACTTTGAACGTCAGGGTGGACACTGATACTACTGATTAAGCAAGCAATGGTTGGCTGCTCTTTAAGATTGCTGTAGTTACGATTTATTTAACAGTTGATTTTTCAGGAAGTTCCAGTAAGTCTTCTTGCCAGTGATAATGGAGACTTCCCCAGCTAAGCCATAACGTAAGGTGCGGGCTTGTTTTGACGTGATGTTGACTTGGGCCGGACGATTTTAAAGACATTCGTGTCTTTCGTCACAGCCGGGCCGCTATCAATTTGGGTGATCTTGCCATTGAAAACGAGAGGAACTGGAGCGTGACGGGCAATCTTTAATCGAACGTTCTGCCCCTTTTTAAAAACTGGAAATGTCATTAGTTAACATCAAGAGGGTCAACGCTACCTTCTTTTGAGGATGGGCAAATCGTTGAGGTTGACCCTGAGATCGCTGGCTTTGGCGTAATAAGGCAATTGCTTCAAGTTGTTGCTCGGTCGGTGGAAGGCAAGATTGATCGTTTCTTCATGACTAAATTGGAACTCGCGTAGCTTCGCTTTGACGGCCAATGATTTGGTGTAAGCACTCACGGACATGCCCAAGGGCGCAACCGATTTTCGAAGCTTCTCGTATTGGTCAGGGGTAAGCCGAAAATTAATTTGAGGACGCTGGGGATCATGAAAACCAGCTCACCTCTCTGTGAGGACGCATTCCTCCATATGCGGCCGACTTCCAGCCGGAAAAGTGTAGAATTGAAGGTTCGATTTGCTGCCACCAGTCTAAGACTCTCATTTTGGGTGGTATTGGTTCATTTGCTAGACAAATCGGGTATCGCTGCGCTCCCCAATTGTCAGTAAATGGCTTGTAAGAAGGGAGCTGCGCTCCCCTCTTAACTCCCCACAAAAATAGCCGATTACCTATTCGGTAACGGCTATGAAAACCGGTCAATTCTGTTTTGCAAAACGACCATAAGAGATGTTCCTTATCGTAGCAAAGAAATTAAAAGCCAAATCTGTATTTAACAAAGCAGACATGGAGTGGGTTTAACTGTCTTTTGCCGGAACATCAATTGGATATGGTAAAAGGTGGAAAAAGGAACTGGGTTCACCTTCCTCAGCCGGAACGAAAGAAGTACCTCAGATAATATTTGCAAGCTCAGCAGATGCTAGTGGTAAAAATTGACTTAGGAACATGGTATTACATCCCTTGAATATTCGAACATGACAGGTTAATTGAAGAATGAACTGACAAATTATAAGACGAGAAGAAAATGGATGTGCTGTACGCGGTCTAAGAAACCGCTCTCTTATCTGTTGAACAAAGTTTACTCACATAAGTCTTCCTGTCAAGAAACGACCACTTTACTTAAGTGGATTAACATCATGAGTTTTTAAACCAAGCTTTTTATGCTGTCTATAAAGAAATATAAATGCTAGTATGCCACCAACTAATCCCCCAAAAAAATGAACATAGGCCGTTATTGTGAACCATTGGCCCCAAATGAAATTTAAGATTAAAGATAGAATTCCGATAAAGGATACAAATATGAGAGCGCTTAGTCTAAATTTTTTCTGAGGTAGGTTTTTGGAAGCTTTGAATACGAAAATAATGAGAGCGAAGATGTACAAACCCGTTATGGATGTTGAAAGCCCAACAATTCCATGAGAGTATCCAAATGTAGTTAAAAAGGACCAATAGTTGCCGTCAGAGTTTACTAAAGAAACAATCAAAACGTCTGCTAACAGATTTCCTAATACGCCCGATAAAAGTAGGAGTGATAAATATAAGACCTTGCTAATTATAGGAGAAACAACCCAAGTCAATATAATCAACAAAAACATATTAGAAACTAAGTGAGTGATTCCTGTGTGAAGAAATAAAGATGTTAGCAGTCTATAATATTGACCAGACAGTGATAGTGAAGGAAAGTTTGTGGCAAAGTCACTTATTAAAAAATAATTGGATAAGTCGCTATTTTCTAGAAAAAAGATGCTGGAACAAATAGTAATAATCCAGAACAATGGGCTTAAAGCTATGCGTTTCATTAACCTTATTACTTGATTCATTCTAGCTCTCCTCCAACAAGTCTCTGAAATGCTGTTGTAAATGAAAAGCAGAATTATCGTATTCTGCTCACATAGATGCTAATTTTGCTTTAGTTTATTTCACAATCTATGGAATAAGCGGGTAGCGTAAGCTTCCTCCGACAAATGGCAGGTGATGAAGGATGTTATCGAGCCAACCACCACGTCCCGTCCCAAAATTGTGCGGGTTGAATATCACCGGAAATACGTTGAGCATCGGAAGTATTAAAATTAGGAAATTCATTAATACTCTTCATATTTTTTATCAAAGCTTAATTATTTGCCAGATGGTTGTTACTTAATTTAAAACGGCTTATCCGTCATGTCAAATGTTTTCTTTTGCTATTTGAAAATTTTTTAATTTCAAATTTTAATCAAAATGCAATTTTAAAAAAGGAAATTTATTACTAATAAATCAGTTAAATTCCACGAAGCGGAGCTTTTGAAAAGGCTTAAAAGATCTTACATAGAAGAAAACGAAAAGCGCCAAATACTTTGACGGAGCAATTATTCTCTGATGAGCGACTCATTTCTTTGATGACGTCTGTATAAAAAGATCAAAGCTAATAGAATGCCAATTAGGCCGCCACCGATATGAGAGTACGATGGTATGGATAACCATGGATTTGTCGAAAGGTTTTGGTATGTGTATAAAATCTGCGAGCATACGGCAAACACAAGCAGGCCTGATTTGAACTTAACTTTCGTGAAGCGCCTAGCGTTAGTGAACAAGAAGACGATTATTGTAAAGGAAAATAAGCCCATTATAGCCGTAGAAAAACCAATAGCCCCATATGTGTATCCAATTGTTGTCAAAAATGACCAAACGTGGCCATCCTGTTTGTACAGATAAGTAATGAAAGTATCAGCCAATAAGTTTCCAAAAACGCCAGAAAACAGAAGTACCATTAAATATTGAAATCTAGTAATGTTGGCGGATATGATCCAAGTTAGAAGTGCTAGGAAAAGCATGTTGCCACTAAGATGGAAAATGTCTAGGTGTAGAAAAAGCGCGGTAAATAAGCGGTAGTACTGGCCTGAAAAAACTTCAACAGGAGAGTTCCAACAATATCGAGTTAGGAAAAATGATATTGAAGATGTGAAAAATTCTAAATATGTAATCCCGAAACAGACGATGACGATCCAAAATAAAGGACTCGTGAATGTAAGCTTCACTTTACTTGATAACTTTCTCATGGTTTGTCCTCCCCCACATTTCACCACCAGATATTGTGAATACGAATAAAAGTAGTCGGTTATCTCATCGGTATAGATAACTACCTTATACTTATGGGAATGGATCTACGCGATTATTACCGCCCTCCATGAGTGCCGCCTTCAAAGAGTTCCCTCAGCCACTCACTGAAGGGGCAGTTGCTAGAGCCGGCGTCGCCATCACCATAATTATCATCGAGGTGAGCAAGTTGAATACCACCGGAGATATATTAAGCATCGGACGTGCTCAGCTCGGAAAATTCATTAATGTATTTCATAATGTTTTCCACTAAGCTTAACAACTTGCATACGGTTAGTTGTTAACTTAAAACGGTCGATTTTGCCTTGCAAAAGAACTAAAGGTGGCATCTTCTACCCTTGAAGAAGGGCTCACTAGCAATTATTTCATTTGTAGAGTCGGAAATGGGATTGTACCTGGGTTAGGAATGTAGATCGGTCCGGACACAGGCACTGGAGAAGAAGAGAGTCCTCCCGATATCGTTACTAGTTCAGCAGCATCGTGTTCATCTCCTTGTAGCTTTGCTAACGGGAGATTTGAAAAACCGACTGATGAAGAAAGGCGTGCAATGAACCGGAAAACATAGATGTCACAGTATAGTAAGCGTTTATTAAGCCGTCCGAATAAAGCCCTGCGCTTTTATTTTTTCTGTCAAGAGAAGACGATCATGATTTTACATTGGGAAGACAGCTGCCATAGCATTATTGAACATATGGAGCACAATAGAGTAACGCAAATCTTTTGTAATTATATATACAGATCCGAATATCCAACCCATAATGCTATAAAGCAACCAACTTACATCAAAACGAGGCTCATGAAGAAAGCCGAAGACGCATCCTGAAGCTAACACAACGATCACTTTGCTCAAAGGTTTGCTATCGTGAAGAAAAAAGTTGAAAAAGATACCTCGAAAAATAAATTCTTCAATAATGGGGGCCATTAAAATTCCCACAACATAAACTAGCAATGGGGCGGAACGTAGGAACATATTCATCGTCTCTTGATTTTTTGTGCTAGTAATTCCAAAAAATGACCACAATTGACTATACACAATAAGACAAATTATTCCTAAGAAGAACAGAAGGACGGTTCTTATTGTTAATGGTTTTCGAGCAAATCCGTTCGGGTTCTCCTGTTCAATCTGATGGCGATATAACCAATTTAGAAAATATATCAGCAGGACGTCTAACAACAGTTCTATGATCATTATTTCATACTGATCCTTTTGCAATTTACGAATCGTAAAAAAAGCATGAAAATCGGTAAATCCATAAAGTAACACGAGACCGAAAAACAACAACGATCGTCTAAACGTCAACTTAATAACATACAATACTTTATTCATAGTAAGGAAAAGACTCGTTTCATCTGAAAGACATCCTTGACAATAACATTTGTGAATTTGCGAAGAAAGGAGATTTAAAAGGCTGGACAAAAGGTAAACCATTCGAAGTGATCATATGCCAATATTGAAAGCTTCTGGTAAAAAACGCTCCAACGGTTGACGCGAACCGACAGAGCGTCATAGATTCTGAAGTCCAATATCAGTACTAGAGGCAGTTATAAGGGCCTCGGTTAAAGCCGCCCAACCCATAGCAAAGCATTCGTAAATTTTCTCACCAAGACTGTCACAAGGACTAGGACCGCTGCCGGAGGAGCTAGAGCTGTTTCCGCCAATCCAATCTGAACAAGGGTTGTATGCATCGCCACCAGCAATCTTAGACAGAGCATCTGCATCTAAGAGCACAAAGTCACTAATTTGCATAATAGATCATTTCCCATTAAAATGAAGCCGGCAACAACAAATGTAACCGTTATCATTATATGACCAGCCCACAAAAGTTTAGACCACTATTAAAAAATTTTTCTTCGAATTATTGGAAGCAGCCGATTATTGCAATAATCATGAGTAATGGTCAGCGTGTAGAATTTATAAAGGGTGATGCTAAATGGATCAGAAACAAATCCTTATTGGTAAAATGCTAAAGCTGCAGCATATCTTTGAAAAACAACCAGATGAAACGTCTAAAATGGTTGTTTTAAAAATAAAGCAAGCTATTAATAGATTGGCTAACAAGCGGATACAGGGCGTGAATATTGAACCGGAAATACGCCCAGTCAGTACTTTTATTAGGGATGAAATGCGTGAGCATGATTATTCACTGACGTTAGAGCAGCGCACAGCCCTTTTTGATGTGGAGGAGACGGCTCAGACAATTGCCAAAAAATTTTTCATTGGGTTTCCAGGCGTAAACGGTTCTCTGTAATTAAAACAACAGATTAGTACAATGCGTAGAGAGTAATTTCACTAAGTTTTGATCTGGTTAAAAGCCGGCAGCATGTATATTTTAGAACTAGACCAATGTCATTTCACGAAGTTCAGTATTGCAGCCTTGTCAGGTCGGGGCTGGTGAGCTATTTCTGATAGGCAGCACTATGTCAACTAGGTGAATTCCATAATGGGATCCGCCTTTTTAATGTTCGATTTTAGATCGTGAAGTGCTTCTGGTTCATGGCTTCTTGTTGACGGGTATTAAGCACATAGTGATACAACGCGAGGAGCATGTCCTGCTTTGCCTGATCTGAGTCATTGAATGCTAAATCTATGAGTTCCTGTAGGTCGGTATTTTTGATAGCTTTCAGCAAGACATCCATGGCTGCCTGGTTATTAGATTCATGGGTTCGTTTGGTCATGCATACACCTCATGAAATGATGAGCATGTCATATTGTCAGCAGCTTAGCGTGATTGCGCATGCTTCATAGACTGGAAGTCGTTAGGAGGCATCAGACATTGCTCAGTTGATCAGCTGACTGGCGTATTTGTGAAACATTCAAATATCTGCTAATATATGTAGAAATCTTTTAAGCGAGGTATAAAATTGCTCACAGTAAACAATGTATCAATGACGTTCTCCGACCGTAAGCTGTACGAAGACGTTAATTTGAAATTCACGCCCGGTAATTGCTATGGCATTATTGGCGCAAACGGCGCGGGAAAATCGACTTTTCTTAAAATCATCCAAGGTGAACTGACCCCAACGACCGGGACGGTTAGTTTGTCGCCGAATGAGCGGATGAGCAGTCTGCGTCAGGATCACTTTGCGTTCGACAATCAAACGGTGATGAACACTGTTTTGCAAGGTTGGGAACGACTTTATCAGGTGATGACAGAAAAAGATGCTTTGTATGCTAAGCCAGACTTCTCTGAAGCTGACGGGAATAAGGCAGCCGAGCTGGAAGGCGAGTTTGCCGAAATGGATGGCTGGAACGCTGAAAGCGACGCGTCTCAGCTGTTGCAGTCATTGGGCATTGCGGAAAGTGAGCACCAGAAACTCATGGCTGATCTGCCTGAAGGGGAGAAGGTCAAGGTGTTGCTCGCTCAAGCGTTGTTTGGCAAACCCGACGTTCTGCTGCTCGACGAACCAACCAACGGGCTTGATCCGCAAGCGATTAACTGGCTTGAGAACTTTTTAGCTGACTATGAACACACCGTTTTGGTTGTCTCTCATGACCGGCATTTCCTGAATGCGGTCTGCACCATGATGTGTGATGTTGACTTCGGTAAGATCGAACTTTATGTCGGCAACTACGATTTCTGGAAGCAGAGTTCTGAACTGGCCTTGCAACTGCAAAGCCAAGCAAATGCTAAAAAAGAAGAACAAATCAAGCAGCTTCAGGAGTTCGTGGCGCGTTTCTCCGCCAACGCCTCAAAGTCCAAGCAGGCCACTTCACGTAAAAAGCAGCTTGAAAAAATTACGTTAGATGATATTCGGCCTAGCACACGGAAATATCCGTACATCAAGTTCGAACCAGAACGCGAAATCGGTAACGATTTGTTACGGGTCGAGAATGTTTCCAAGACAATTGATGGTCATGAAGTACTGAAAAATGTCACCTTCATTTTGCGACCAGGTGACAAAACAGGGATCATCAGCCGCAATGACGTGACCGCCACTGTGCTGATGCAGCTGCTGGCAGGTGAGCTTAAACCTGACACCGGCACCATCACATGGGGTGTCACCACCAGCCGTGCCGCTATGCCAAAAGACTTGAATCCTGAATTTGATCATGATGATCTGAACATTCTCGATTGGTTGCGGCAGTTTGCACCACAAGACGAACAAGATAACACGTTCTTGCGTGGCTTCCTCGGTCGGATGCTCTTTTCTGGGGATGAAGTGCTCAAGCAACTGAATGTTTTGTCTGGTGGCGAAAAGGTCCGTTCATACTTGGCCAAAATGATGCTGAGCAAGGCAAACGTCCTTATCATGGATGATTCAACCAACCATCTTGATCTGGAAAGCATCACCAGTTTGAACGATGCCTTGATCGACTTCAAAGGTTCATTAATCTTCACCAGTCATGACCATCAGTTCATCCAAACCATTGCTGATCATATTATCGAGGTTGGGCCACTCGGTGTTGTTGACCGTGCGGACACAAGCTATGATGAATTCACGCAACACGAAACTGCTCAGGCACAGGTAGCCGATATTTATCCGGCTGATAAAAAGAAGTCAAAGGCGTAATTGCCGATATCACCTTGAGCGTTACAGGTTGTGACATCATACGCAGTTACTATACAGGCGAACAATTTTCCGCAGTCAGGGAAATTGTTCGCCTGTTTGTTTGCTCATGGATAACTTATTGGAATTTATAAAGATCCCAGTGCCAAGGCGGAGCAATCGTAGGCCAGATGGGGTCGAAGCGCCGTCTCCGCTCCGCTCTAGCTGCGCGTCGCCAGCCCAGTTGGCCGGAGATCGCTAAGTTTGGCACGGTAGGGATTGTTGCATAGATCCTTTCTGAATTGTTTGAATTTTAGAATTCTTGCTCATCTCTACTTCAATTTTGTTTTTCAAACCCATCTGATAGATAATATCAGCATAAGTAACCGACAAGATAAGTGTGTGTGACCCGCGCAAGTTGTTATTGAAAGTCTCACCAATCTGGTCACATCAGCTAAGAAAGCAGTGATCAATATGTCACAACCCATTACGATTCTTCTCAGCGTCACCGGCTTTATTGTTGCGATGATTGTCCTCAATGGTTTGTTAACCTGGCAGCGACAGCAAAAACTCAAGCGCCAATTGCTAGCTGACTGGGGCACTTTTCCTGAAAAACGGCCAAAAGGTGAGCGCTATTTAAAAGCCGCCTATCTTGATCATGAAGCTCAAGTTAATCACGATTGCCAAGTTGACGACCTGACTTGGCAGGATCTTGATATGTTAGACGTGTTCGAACAGCTGAACGTCACCCAAAGTAGTGTTGGCGCTGAACGGGTCTATGCACAATTGCGGGCTTATGATTTAGGTAAACCAGCTGTTGACGAGGCGTTGATTGCCTTTTTTCAAGATCATCCTGACAGCCGATTGAAAGTGCAAATGGCGTTTGCCGGACTTGGCATCGAGCCGGCGAACAATAGCCAACTTTATCTACGGACAACCACCAAAAAAGCCTTGCCGAATGCATGGCGATTCAAAGTAATGGGCGGTTTTCCATTTATCGGTGTCTTGTTGACGCTATTGTGGCCGGCAATTGGGGTGACCGTGATGGTGGTCAGTTTGCTGGTCAACGTGTTCTACTACATTTTGAAACGTGAAGGCCTTGATGCCGAAATTACGTCTATGGGTTACCTTGTCCGGACGATTATCACAGCAGAACGCCTCGCCAAAATTAGCCAACCGACTCAAGCAGCATTGCGACAAGCAGTTAAACCGATGCGCGGCATCACGCGATTTGCGTTTGTCTTCCGGACCAAGACCGGCAGCATGGGCGACATTTTAACTGAGTATCTTAGCATCATGTTCATGCTGAGCTTTATTGCCTACAACACAGTGCTCGATCGCTTAAGCAGCCACCATGCTGAGGCGCTAGCCCTGTGGCAACGGCTGGGCGATTTAGAGTTGGCCATTGCCATTGCTAATTTTCGCGCGGCGGAAGCGACTACAACGCAGCCAGTCTTTGCCAAAGGCGGCATGACCGCCACTGACTTAGCCCATCCTTTGTTGAAACATCCCGTTGCCAACCCAGTTGACTGGCAGAAAAATGCGTTGATCACCGGCGCCAATGCTTCCGGTAAGTCGACCTACGTCAAAAGTATTGCGATCAATGCCATTTTGGCCCAAACGATCAATACCGTGACAGCGACAAGTTTCACGATGGAGCCGGGAGAGGTCATCACGGCTATGGCGGTGCGTGATGATCTGAGTGAAGGCGATAGCTATTTTGTTGCAGAAATTAAAGCAATTCGGCGGCTGCTCAATGCTGTTGCCAAAAAGAAACGCGTCTATGGTTTTATCGACGAAATTCTAAAAGGGACGAATACCGTCGAACGAATTGCCGCTTCAGCGAGTGTCATTAATTGGCTAAAGCAATATCCGAGTTTGGTTGTGGTCGCGACACATGATAATGAATTGACGGACATTATGGGCGATCAATGCGTCAACTGGCATTTTCAAGAGAAAGTGACGAAGGAGGATGGCGTTGTCTTTGACTATTTGCTCTATCAAGGCCCGGCCACTTCGCATAATGCCATAGCACTGTTGGCAACCATGGACTATCCAACGTCCTTAATTCACGATGCGCGGCAGTTGGCTGCGGATTTTGAACGTAGCAAAGCATGGCCTAAGTTTGTTAAAGGAGGGATTCAAGCGTGACAGATGCAGACAAAATATTTGAGGCTATTCGTCAGGATCCCGATAACGCTGACTTTACCGCCCAAGGATGGGATCCGCTATATCATATTGAACCTGAAGCAACGATCCTCATCGCCAGTCAGGCACCAGGACGAAAAGCACAAACGACAAAAACATACTGGAATGATCCGAGCGGCGATCGGTTGCGAACTTGGATGGGCGTCACCAAAGATCAGTTTTATCACAGTGGCAAGATTGCCGTCTTGCCATTGGATTTTTACTATCCTGGCAAAGGCAAATCAGGCGACTTACCACCGCGTAAAGACTTCGCGGCCAAGTGGCATCCGTCTTTGTTAGCGTTAATGCCAAAGATTCAACTTACAATTGTGATTGGTGCCTACGCCCAAAAATATTACTTAAGAAAGCGCCGCGAAAAAACATTGACTGCTACCGTCAAAAATTTTCGGGCGTATTTACCTGACTATTTTCCGATCGTTCATCCTTCGCCGCTAAACTATGGGTGGGTTAACCGTAATCCATGGTTTATGACCGATGTGGTGCCGGCATTACAGGCGCAGGTTGCAGACTTGATGAAGTAGAATGAATTAATGTGACGCGCTCGCAGGAGTCTACACATACCGACCTTGAAAAAGTCAGGCCATCATTCACAGCCCTCAAATAAATGCGAACAGATTATCGCAAAAGGTTTTTGTCGTCCTACATCTCGTGCATAGCTTATCCGGATATAAAGATGTCAGTGCCAAGGCGGAGCAATCGTAGGCCAGATGGGGCTCAGCTGTGCAAACAACACAGCGACCGGGCTTTGTCGCTGATGTTGTTAGGCGACTTCGAGACCGGTTTTTGGGCTCGAAGCGCCGTCACGCGTTCCAGCCCCAGCTGGCCGGAGATTGTTAGCCTAGCTCTTTTCTGGATTATTTAGGATCTGACAAATCATAAGGTCACTTACGTTTTGATTTTCAGGTGTTACTGTGCAGTCACAAAAAAGCTGAGATCACGGAAACGCTCCGCCGCGATCTCAGCTTTTTAAGTAGCCTTTTGCTTGAATAATTTAACGGGTGATTGAACTTATGGTAATGTCACGAAAATGAGTGCGCCAACAACGCCGCCAGCTAAAGGACCGAGAACAGGTACCCACGAGTAACCCCAATCAGAGCCGCCTTTATGTGCAATCGGCAGGATGGCGTGCGCCAAGCGTGGGCCGAGATCCCGCGCCGGGTTAATTGCGTAACCGGTTGTCCCCCCAAGTGACAATCCGATTGCAGTGATTAAAACGCCAACACCCATCGGACTCAAACCGGCTGCCCATTTGCCTTGCGCAAAAGCTAATAGGCCAAAAATCAAGACAGCAGTGCCGATGAATTCAGACAAGAAGTTAGCGGTATAGTTGCGAATGGCTGGGCCGGTCGCAAAAACGCCTAAGGTGGTTGCTTGGTCATTGGTCTTCGCCCAGTGTGGATAGTAATGCAGCCAGACAACGGCGGCTCCTAAGAAGGCACCAAGCATTTGGGCTGCGACAAACGGCAGCACCCATGACCAAGAAAATTGACCGATGGCGGCAAAAGCGATGGTCACCGCCGGATTGAGATGGGCTGGGCCAAGGAAAGCCGCGGTATAAACGCCCATGGTGACAGCTAGTCCCCAACCAAGGGTGATGGCAACCCAGCCAGCATCCTTTGCTTTTGATTGGTTGAGTGACACGCCAGCCACCACGCCGTCACCGAGGAGAATCAGGATGAAGGTGCCGATAAATTCACCTAATGTTTGTGTCCACATGTTGATTCCTCTTTCTATTCAGGATGAACCGGTGCTGGTGCCGTTTTTAGATAGGCCAGTTGACTGTCGGCAATGGCAGCATTCAAGGCGGCCAGTTGTTGGGCTTTCACCGAGTCGTCCCATCCCAGTGTTTGCGCCATTTCGTCAACAACCGGCTGTTTCAACTCAGCCAGTGTTTCAGCGTGGAAAAGAAGGGCATTGGTTCGGCGCAAGAGATAATCAACCGGTGTGAGCGTCATTTCTTCATTGAGTGAATAACGCAGACTCATGGTTTCCTTCAGACTTAATCCTGGCGCAGGACCATCGACAGCGTAAGTGAGCACTCGGCTGGTATTGGAACCGAAGCGGTTAGCCAGATCTTGGGCTTCTTTTTCCGATAAACCAGCATCAACGCCAATCCGAATATAGAAGGCCATGGTTTCTTCAACATTGGTCGGATCAAAATGTCCGCCGGAAACTTGCAGCTTTTTGGAATCGACTGCTGGCGCGTCAACGTTGAAACGGTCGACCAGAATACGGCGAATCAGTGCGAGGGCACCAGCGGCCATTTTCCGATAGTCTGTAATTTTACCACCGGAAAGGGTGATGAGCCCGTCTGTCGCTTGGTGAAGCGAACTGCCGCGAGAAACTTGGGATGGGCTTAATCCGGCTTCTGCATGTGCTGTTTCCAGTTTGGAAATGGCACGTTCAACATCGGCGCGGGTTGCTTGATCGTCTTCATAAGCGTTCACAACCTCGATCAAGGCCGTGAATGAATCGTCTGAAACTTTGCCGCTGTTAGCACCGCCGCCGTTATAATCGGAACTACCGTTGTCGTTGATCAGTGGTCGCAACCCAGCCCAACTAGCTTCAATATCGTCGATCGTCATATGGCTTTCAGGGAAGCGTTTATTGACGACTTTCAGCAGATAATCGACATCTTCTTGCTCAACGCGGGGATGTTCATAATCGCCGGTATAATCTGTATCAGTGGTACCAAAATACGTTTTGCCTTCTCGCGGAACCACGAAGAACATCCGACCATCGTTTAAGCCAGTATCCATGTAAGTTGGTTGCGGAACTGGCAAGCGAGAACCGTCAACGACTAGATGAACACCTTTGGTTGGCCGCAAAGTTGGCGCGTGTTTTTCGTGATCGTCAAGTGCATTGAACTTATCAGCCCATGGACCGGTTGTGTTGATGACCAGTTTGGCATGGATATCGAATTCAGTGTCGTCCAACAAGTCTTTAACATGCAGCCCAACCACTTGACCAGCGTCATTGTGCAGCACGCCGACCGCTTTAACATGGCTGGCCATCAAGCCGCCAAGTTCGTCAGCTTCTTTGATGTTTTCGATCACAAGGCGTGCATCGTTGTTGACGAAATCGAGATAAACGCCACCGCCTTGCAGGTTATCAGCGGACAATTGTGGTTCACGTTGAAGGACTTCATCTTTTGTCACGGTATAATTGGCGTACTGAGAACCTTCAACACCAGCCAATCGATCATAGAGATCCATGGCAATTTTGACGCTGAACATGTCAAACGTACTGCCGGATTCTTGATAAATTGGCAACAGCATTGGGAATGGCCGCGGGATATGCGGCGCGATCCCTTGCACCACGGCGCGTTCCTTAACAGTGTCAGCGACAACGCCAACATCAAAAGATTTAAGATAGCGAATACCGCCGTGTACCAATTTGGTCGAACGCGAACTGGTGCCTTCCGCAAAGTCCTGCATCTCAATCAAACCGGTTTTGATCCCGCTGGCAGCTGCTTGAATCGCCACCCCAGCGCCGGTAATGCCGCCACCGACGATGAGCAAGTCGAGCTCGGTATGCTTTAACTGATGAATCGTTTGTTTGCGCGTTTCGTTGGAAAATACCATTTTGTTCTCCTTCATTACGGATCGAGTCAGTCTCGATCATTTTTTGGTTAACAGATCAGGCTTTCTTCGCCTTGTGCTTATACATTTGGGTTGCAGCAACAGCTTGCTGCCAGCCTTCATAAAGGTGGTCGCGATCAGGCGCGCCCATTGTTGGTTCAAAACGTTTGCCAAGCTTCACGATACTTTGCAGTTCATCGGTATTGTTCCAGAAGCCAGTCGCCAAACCAGCGAGGAAGGCAGCGCCCATCGCCGTCGTTTCCAAATTGGCTGCTCGTTCAATCGGAATGCCTAAAATATCTGCTTGGAATTGCATCAGGTAATCGTTGTTAGCTGCGCCGCCGTCAACGCGCAAAGCTTGGATCGGGATACCAGTGTCTTTATTCATGGTATCCACGACATCACGTGACTGATAAGCAAGAGATTGCAAGGTTGCTTTGATGAAATCTTCGCGAGTCGTGCCACGAGTGATGCCAAAAATAGCACCGCGAGCATCAGAATCCCAATAAGGCGCACCTAAGCCTGTGAAGGCTGGGACAACATAAACTTCATTTTGACTCTTAGAAGCCCGTGCGGCGGCTTCGGAGTCGCTTGAACGCTCGACCAACTTCATGGCGTCCCGCAACCATTGAATCGCACTGCCGGCAACGAAAACGGAACCTTCAAGTGCATAGGTTACCTTGCCATCAAGTCCATAGCCGATGGTGGTGAGCAGGTTGTTGTTGGACAAGGTCGGTTTTTCGCCGGTATTCATCACAATGAATGCACCTGTGCCATAGGTGTTTTTCACCATACCCGGCTCAAGCGCCAACTGACCAAAAAGTGCTGCTTGTTGGTCACCAACCATGCCGGCAATTGGCACGGTACTGCCGAAGAAATGGTAGGCTGCTGCATTGCCGTAAATTTCTGAATTGCTGCGAACTTCCGGTAGCATTTGCTTAGGAATATTCAACAACTGGAGAATCTCGTCATCCCAGGCTAGTTTATGGATGTTGAACAACATGGTTCGTGAGGCGTTGGTATAGTCGGTGACATGAATGGCGCCGCCGGACAGCTTCCAAGAAAGCCAAGTATCGATGGTGCCGAAAAGCAGTTCGCCTTTTTCCGCCCGTTCTTGCGCGCCAGGCACATGATCCAAAATCCAGCGAATCTTAGTCGCTGAGAAATACGAATCAATTAGCAAACCGGTTGAATCATGAATCATATCGCTGTGGCCATCTGCCTTAAGTTTGTCAGCGATCTCGCTAGTTTGCCGCGACTGCCAGACGATGGCGTTGTAGATTGGCAACCCGGTCTGTTTGTCCCATACAACCGTGGTTTCCCGTTGATTGGTAATCCCGATTCCGACAATTTGGCGTGGCTGAATCTGTGATTCAATAAACGCCGTCGCGATGGTCGACAAAGCGGCATTCCAAATTTCATTGGCATTATGCTCGACCCATCCCGGATGCGGAAAATACTGCGGAAATTCCCGCTGTGCATCAACAACTTTTTGACCATTGTGATCGATGATGATGGTCCGGGTACTCGTGGTACCCTCATCAATCGCCAGAATGTACTTCTGATCACTTGTCACAAATAACTACCCCCTGTGAAATAATATTGCACACAATGAAAACGTTTCCAGAAATAGTTATACCGTACCTCGTGGCATTCTGTCAACTTTAAACTTATGTGTATCATTAGTTATTTTAAAAAGTTAAAAAACCGATCAAAATTCTGTAAATGAGATGGAAATGGAGGTTGTGCTGCAAATGAGATATCTTGAATAAAAAAACGCGTGGCCGATGAACGTTTTCATCAGCCGCGCGTATTTTGCTTAGGATCATCTGACCTGCTATTGGATGAGCTGGCGCATGCGATGGATCCGCTCAAAAATCTGGTCTTCCTGACGGCGATCAGCCCAAGAAAAATTGTGCATCGTGCTATTCGGGCGATTAACCTTCGTGTACAAAATGGTTGGATTATAAGCATATTTGCCAGGCGTATGCGCGACAAAATCCGCCGTGAAGTAATAGTCCTCAGCAATGCGTAATTGTTCATCATAGCGAATATTACCGGCAGTTAAAGCATCACGAGAGAAAGCCTTGTTCCAAATATAACCGCCCACTTCGGAGCCGTGGCGTGAGACTTGATCAAACATTTCGCGCTGTGACAACAATTGGAAGCGATTAGGCCCGCCGCGGCTGCGATGCCACCAATCATAACCAACCGCAGTGGCCACAACACCCGATGTGAACCCGTGTGATAACGTTTCGGCAAAGGTCGGCGCGATTAAATCGTCACCGTCAACAAACGCCACAGCTTGACCAGTGGCATGATCAATGCCAAAGTTTCGCGCAGCACCGATGCCACGATGGTGATTAAAACCGGTCGCGTGAAAATTAGGGATACCTTTAACAAAATCAGCCACTGTCTGAGCGGTACCATCAGTAGAGGCATCGTCGATGAGCCAAAGTTCAAAATCAATTGTTTGTTGCTGGATACTT
>OLIH01000670.1_pt1 | contig 16618 bp, 18 predicted proteins | sample 1609721 | NCBI WGS metagenome assembly OLIH01 (sample SAMEA4350157, study PRJEB24818) | metagenome | biome: human; feature: gut; material: faeces | place: Denmark | collected 2013-09
ATAATCCGACTTATTAAGTGATTTTTCTGTATTAATAATTTTTGCGTCTGTTGACCAGAATTTTTTTTGCTTATATAATCAAAACAGATACAATCAATTTGTCCAGATTTAAGGAGGAACGAAAATGAGATTTTTTATTGACACAGCAAATGTAGACGATATCAGAAAAGCAAATGATATGGGCGTGATCTGCGGTGTGACGACCAATCCGTCACTGATCGCAAAAGAGGGACGCGTATTTGAAGAGGTGATCGCGGAGATCGCATCTATCGTGGACGGACCGATCAGCGGAGAGGTTAAGGCAACGACAACAGACGCTGAAGGCATGATCAAAGAAGGACGCGAGATTGCAAAGATCCACCCGAATATGGTAGTAAAGATCCCGATGACAACAGAGGGATTAAAAGCAGTGAAAGTGCTTTCAGCTGAGGGAATCAAGACAAATGTTACGCTGATATTCACTGCGAACCAGGCACTTCTTGCAGCGAGAGCGGGCGCAACATACGTATCACCGTTCCTCGGACGTCTGGACGATATTTCCGTAAGGGGCGTTGACCTGATCAATGAGATCGCACAGATATTTGAAGTTGCAGGTATCGAGACAGAGATCATTGCGGCAAGTATCCGCAATCCGATGCACATTACAGACTGTGCTCTTGCGGGAGCAGATATCGCTACAGTACCGTACAAGGTAATCGAGCAGATGACACATCATCCGCTGACAGACGCGGGAATCAAGAAATTCCAGGAAGACTATATCGCTGTATTCGGCGAGTAGGATGATCGGCGGCGCATCCGGCGCCGGTCGGGGTTTGATATAAAATATGAAAAAGGAGAAACAAATGGACAAGCTAAAATTGATGAAGACTGCCAATGAAGTCCGCAAGGATATCGTGACGGCAGTGCACAGCGCAAAGGCCGGACATCCGGGCGGATCGCTGTCAGCAGCAGATATATTTACGTATCTTTATTTTGAAGAACTTAATATCGATCCGAAAGATCCGAAGAAAGCGGACAGAGACCGTTTCGTGCTTTCCAAGGGACATACGGCTCCGGGACTCTATTCTGTTCTGGCTGAGAGAGGATATTTCCCGAAAGAAGACTTGAAGACACTTCGTCATACAGGATCTTATCTGCAGGGACATCCGGACATGAAGCATATTCCGGGAGTGGATATGTCATCAGGATCTCTCGGACAGGGAATCTCCGCGGCAGTCGGAATGGCGATCGCGGCGAAACTGACAGGCGCGGATTACAGAGTATATACACTGCTGGGCGACGGTGAGATCCAGGAAGGCCAGGTCTGGGAGGCGGCCATGCTGGCGGCTCACAAAAAACTGGACAACCTTGTAGTGATCGTGGATAATAACAACCTTCAGATTGACGGAGCAATCACGGAAGTCAATTCCCCGTATCCGATCGACAAGAAGTTTGAGGCGTTTAATTTCCATGTGATCAATATCGATGGAAATGATTTCGACCAGATTGACGCTGCGTTTAAAGAAGCTAAGACTGTGAAAGGACAGCCGACGGCTATCATTGCAAAGACAGTCAAGGGCAAAGGGGTATCCTTCATGGAGAACCAGGCGGGATGGCATGGAAAAGCCCCGAATGATGAAGAATATAAGATCGCTATGGAAGATCTGGAAAAGGCAGGTGAAGCGTTATGTCAGATGTAAAGAAGATCGCAACAAGAGACAGCTACGGAAACGCGCTGGCTGAACTGGGAACAGAGCATAAAGATGTCGTTGTACTGGATGCGGACCTTGCGGCAGCTACGAAGACAGGAGTATTTAAGAAAGCTCATCCGGAGCGCTTCATCGACTGCGGTATTGCTGAGAGCAACATGATGGGAGTGGCAGCAGGACTTGCGGCAGCAGGACTTGTTCCGTTTGCAAGCTCCTTCGCGATGTTTGCGGCAGGACGTGCATTTGAACAGGTAAGAAACTCCATCGGATATCCGCATCTCAACGTAAAGATCGGCGCGACACACGCCGGTATCTCTGTCGGAGAGGACGGCGCGACACATCAGTGCAACGAGGATATCGCTCTGATGCGCACGATCCCGGGGATGGTAGTGATCAATCCGTCTGATGATGTGGAGGCCAGAGCGGCAGTAAGAGCTGCTTATGAGCATCAGGGACCGGTTTACTTAAGATTCGGACGTCTGGCGGTGCCGGTGATCAATGACAGACCGGATTACAAATTCGAACTCGGAAAGGGCGTTGTCTTAAGAGAAGGAAAAGATATTACAATCATCGCCACAGGTCTTCCGGTGAGCAACTGCCTTGAAGCGGCTGAGAAGCTGGCAGCAGACGGCATTGATGCAAAAGTGATCAATATTCACACAATAAAACCTCTGGATGAAGAACTTGTCGTAGCGGCTGCTAAAGAAACCGGAAAAGTCGTTACAGTTGAGGAACATTCCGTGATCGGAGGCCTCGGAAGCGCAGTGTGCGACGTACTTGCAGAGAAAGCTCCGACAAAAGTGATGAAGATCGGTATCAACGATACATTCGGCGAGTCCGGACCGGCAGTTGAACTGCTTAAAAAATACGGACTTGATACAGAGAGCATCTATGAGAAGATAAAAGAATTTTCGAAATAGTTTTTAAATTGTCTTCGGGGACGTAGTAAAACCGGGTTTTACTACGTCCCCGATCGCGTTTTGACCTGTCCCTAATTGAATTGCTCGAATTTGTCGAACTTATCTGACACCAACTGATAAATTCAGCTATTTCCCTGTGCTATTCTCTTTACGACGCCGGGAAACATCATTTATCAGGAAGGTGGAGTATAATCATGGAAAGACAGATACCAAAAAATGTTCGTCAGATCGGGAATGTGAGTGACAGCCCGAAGATATATGTAGAAGATTATGTAGATACATTTTTCGCACAGCTCAGTGAAAAGAGCGAGAAGGCGAAAGGACCGGTCGGGGCATTTCTTGTGGGCGATATACAGTCCGTGGACGATGAGGATTATGTATACATATATGGCGCGATTCAGATGCACGACCTGAAGATGTCGGGAAATGAATATGTGATCGATGAGAGCACCTGGAAACATGCGTATGAGGACTGCAAGCAGTTCTTTGAGGACGGAGAGATGCTGGGATGGTTTGTGGCGCATCCCGGAGTCCCGCTTACACCGGACTCTTCGGTCATAAAGCTTCATAAGAAATCGTTTCCGAAGAAGAATACGGTATTTATCATGAAGGATCCGGTGGAGAAGGATGAAACATATTATGTGCATAAAATGAACGACTTGATGGAGATCGGAGGGCATTACACGTATTACGAGAAGAATCCGTGTATGCAGAACTATATGATCGCCAGTCGAAAAAAAAATGGGGCAGTCTCCTCGGAGACTGTGGAAGACAGAGCTGCACAGGACTTTCGTGATCTGGTTAGAAAGCGGGGGACCCGCCAGAAACGCAGGAAAGCAGGAGGTCTGATGTACGTGGCGAGCGCATGTCTCGTACTGGTCCTGATCATCATGGGAGTGGCTATGGTCAACAGTTTTGACCGCATGAAATCAGTACAGAGTACCCTGGAAGCGCTGGCGGATACGTCGGATACGGTAGAGACGCGGGAATCGAGCGGATCTGTGACAGCTGTGACGTCTGAAGAACAGACTGGAGACGGTCAGGCGGCAGATGACAAGGGTGCTCAGAGCGGTGACGGCCAGGCTTCAGATGATCAGAATGTGTCAAATGACGATGCTCAAAGCGATGCAAGTCAGACAGAAGGAAAGAAGGAAGAAAGCTCCTTGTCTCAGGACATGTCTGATGCTTCGGATAAACAGAGCGGACAGGCTTCAGACTCTTCCGGTAAAAACGGAGGTGATGGAGTGTATATTGTAGAACAGGGAGATACTCTTGCTATTATCAGCAGGAAAATGTACGGGGATGTGAACCATGTGGATGCAATATGCAGAATGAACGGCATTACCGACGGCAATCTGATATATGTAGGTCAAAAATTGCTATTACCATAAAATCATGGTATAATAATTGCGCTTAACGCAATCCGAAGCGATATGATCGCTTTGCCCTGCTGCGCAGGGATTATACCGCCAACCCGCGGCTTGAAAAGTAAATGGCGCTGTGCGCCCGCTTCCTTTTCTGCGCACGTGGTATAATGAACGAACTGAGCCGGGGAAAGCCGTTTCAACTGAACGGTGAACCGCCGGCAAAATCAGAATAAGGGGAGTTAAGATGACGCAAAAGAAAAAGCCATATCTCAGAATATTGACACCCCCGGATGATCTGAGTGAAATAGTGAAAAAAATACGCAGGCTCCGGCATGAAAAAATACGCAGGATACTTGTGATTGTTATATTGCTTTTGCTTGCTGTGTGTGGTACATATCTGCTCATGAAAAATCAGGTATACGGAAAAGCACGTATAGGGGCACAGTATACCAGCGATATCTCGGATACAAGCAATTATGCGCAGTTTGCGGACGGGATCGTGAGATATAACCGGGATGGAGTTGCTTATCTGAATAAGAAAAACGAGGAGCAGTGGATACAGCCGACACAGATACAGAATCCGGTCATCGTGGTAAAAGATGAATCGTTTGCAGTGGCGGATAATGGCGGAAACAGTATTCTTGTGTTTTCGGAAGAAGGACTGAAAGGTGAGATTGAGACAACCCTTCCGATTGAAAAAATCGCGCTTTCAAATCAGGGTATAGTGAGTGTTCTTCTCCGAAATGAAACTACGCCGACAATAATGACCTATGATGCGACGGGCAATATTCTTGCGGAGATGAAGATGTCGCCGGGCACGACCGGATATCCGACAGCCATGGAATTGTCAGATGACGGCAATACATTGTCGGCAGCGTATCTCTATCTTGAAGGAACTGCCGTAAATTCAAGAGTCGTGTACTATAATTTCGGAGAGGCGGGGCAGAGCAATGCGGACAACATCGTTTCTTCGGAGGAATACGATAACACGATTATGGGGGATATATTCTTTATGGGAGGAGGCCGCTCGGTAGTAGTAGGAGACAATTCTTTCGTTATCTACAGAGGGACCGAATCGCCGGCAGTGGAGAAGGAGATTACTCTGGATCAGGAGATACAGAGTGTATTTCATTCGGATGAATATATAGGGCTGGTATTATTAAACCGGGAAAAATCCGGATACGAGCTGAGACTGTATAACCGTATCGGCGAGCAGATGCTCAGCAGGGATATCCCCGGAAAGTATGACAACATCAAAGTAGACGGCGATGAGATTATTATGTTTGACGGAAGCAGATGTTGTATTGTTACAGTGACGGGAATCATTAAATTTGAGGGGAAGCTTGATGTGGACGCCCAGGAGATGTTCAGGGCTTTCGGAGTAAACAGATACTATGTGATGAGCGTCGATGAATTACAGGTGATTTATCTGACGAGGTAGGGGTAGTTATGGATAACTGGCTTTTGATCATTGTTGCAACAATATTTATCATTTGTATTGTGGTGGGATATATCAGAGGTTTTTTGAAACTGGGACTTTCTCTTCTCTCAACCATTCTGACACTTGTTCTTGTGCTGTTTCTGTCACCTTATGTGGCGGACGCGCTGGAAAAGTATACACCGGTGGATGATTATATCGAATCCAGGATCGTAGAAGCATTTATACCGGAGATTACGGAGGAGGATCTTTCAAAGGTGGATCTGAGCGGTACTCCTTTTGCTGATCTGTCATCAGAACAGCTTGGAAATCTTAATAACCTTGACTGGAGTCTGCTGGGGATTACTACGGACGATATACTCAACCTGATCGGTGAAATTCCGAAAGATACACAGGTTAAGGAAATAGAAAATGCGCCTATGCCGCAGTTCCTGAAAGATCAGCTGATAGAAAACAACAACAGCACAATATACGGTGAACTCGGGGTAAACAGTTTCCCGAAATATGTGGCTGCCTACATATCGAGACTGGTATTGAATCTGTTGTCTTTCCTGGTCACATTCCTTCTTGCGATCATCATTGTCAAAGCACTGATGTTTGCCGTGAATATAATCGGGGAACTGCCGGTGCTCGGTCTGGTGAACCATATTGCAGGGGCGGCGCTCGGACTGCTGCTGGCAGTCGTGATAGTGTGGATCGCATTTCTTATCATGACGCTGGCGTATACGACTGAAGCGGGAATGACTTGTTTTGAGATGGTGGAAAAGAGTCAGTTTCTTCAATTCCTGTACGATACGAACCCGTTGTTGATCAGACTACTGGGATTTTAAATAAAATATATTGACATCCTCCGGGAAATGTGGTATCTTATAAAAGTTCTTACAAGAACATATTTCCCTGGGGGATTAGCTCAGTTGGGAGAGCGCCTGCCTTGCAAGCAGGAGGTCACGAGTTCGACTCTCGTATTCTCCACTTGGCAGTGAAAACTGCCGAAAATTAAATAAAGTATTCCTCCTTAGCTCAGTCGGTAGAGCATTCGGCTGTTAACCGAAGTGTCGTTGGTTCAAGTCCAACAGGGGGAGCTCACAAAGCCCGTAAATTTAACGTTTACGGGTTTTTTAATGCCTTTTTACAATGATGAATGATAAGATATAAGCATTTGTCTATAAGAAATAAGATGCTAAACTTAAATTAAAGAAGCTGATAAGAGTTTACCTACGGTTTTGCGTATAACCGGATCAGGTGAAATTAATTTAAGTTAGGAGATTACAGGCAGTATGAAAAGAAAAGTTATTACGATGTTGTGTGTATGTGCCGTACTTTTTGCCGCCGGATGCAGCAACGCTTCGAATGTTCCGGACACTGGGAATTTACGGGAAAATGCAGAAACGGCAGATGTGTCCGGAAATGATACCGGAGACCCTCCGGCTGCACCGGCTGGAAATGGAAAGATTCTTGTGGCTTATTTTTCATGGGCGGACAATGCGGTGCTGGATGATGACGTAGACGCGGTATCCTCTCCAAGTGTCATACCGCCGGGAAATGTACAGCAGCTGGCCGGATGGGTGAAGGAGGAAACCGGCGGAGATCTGTTCACGATCCGCGTGACAGATCCTTATCCGAGCGACTGGGATGAATGTCTGGAACGGGCAAATGAAGAAAGAAGCGAAAATGCCCGGCCGGAGCTGGAAGAACGGGTAGAAAATCTGGATGAATATGACACGGTATTTCTGGGTTATCCGAACTGGTGGTACGGAGTACCGATGCCTCTTCTGACATTTCTGGAGGAAAATGATCTGTCGGACAAGCAGGTATTTTTATTCTGTTCACACGGGACAGGCGGACTGGCTCAGAGTGTGGAACTGATCACCGAAGCGGCGCCGGATGCAGTGATCTCGGATAATATCTTTGACTGTTATGAGGAGGATGCTTCTTCCTCTCAGGAGGAAATCCGCAGCTGGGCTGAGGACATCATTTCCGGCAATATGTGATCAGGGGAAAGACCAGAACAATTGATATTGATGGGACAGAACGATTTGAATTGTGTAGAGATGGAGGCAGACAATTATGAAAGTACTGGTAATTAACGGAAGCCCGCGTGCAAAAGGCAATTCCGATATTCTATGTGATGAATTTATCCGCGGTGCAGAAGAAGCCGGGCATCAGGTGGAGAAAATCTCTCTTCGAGAAAAAAGTATTTCCCCGTGTAAAGCATGTTACGCATGCTTCAGAACCGGTTCCTGCGTCCAGAAAGACGATATGGCTGAGATCCTGAAGAAAGCGGACAATGCGGATGTGTTTCTTCTCGCCTCTCCCACTTATTTCCTGACGATGAGCGGACAGATGAAGGTGATGATAGACCGGCTGCTTCCCAGATGGCAGGATCTGGGAGGAAAGGAAGCATATGTGATCGTAACAGGGCATGACGGGAAAAAGGGGCTGGAAAGAAATGCGGAAGATCTGGTAAGGATACTGGAAAATCTGGGTGACCGCGTGCTGACAAATTTTCATAATACAGACTCGGAAAAGGGATATTATGAAAATCTGAAGGATTATTTCCTGCGGGCGGAGAAATATCATTTTTCCTGAAACCCGCTGTTATGATGTGCGGGCAGAACTGCCTGAAAAACTATATGCTGGAACATCCCTTTGAATGGGATCTTCAGTATCATGAAAAGTGGTATGAGAGAAATGCCGGGGAAAAGCCGGTGATGGAAGAGCTCCGTTTCTTTACAAAGTATCATTCCATGGCCTCGGCAGGCATGACTATTGAATGGATTAAAGAAGATATGCCGGTCTCGCCGGAGATCATGGCAAAACGGATTACCAATCTGAGAAGGATTGGACTGGGAGAATTGTTGAAAGATACGGAGGACAAGGAAGAACATCCTTATGGAACTGCATAAAGGAGCGGCTCGTATGAAAAGAAATTTTCTTAACATACGGGCCGTTTTCATTTTTTTCGGTGAGAGCGGCTGTTACGTTCCCAGCTTCCACTGGGACGTTTCTTTCTGAAGTTCTACCATACGGCGGTAAAGACCGCCCTGTTTCATCAGCTCTTCCGGAGCGCCCTGCTGAGCCACACGGCCGTTTTCCAGTACAACGATGTGGTCTGCTCCGGCGACAGTACGCATCCTGTGGGCGATGACCAGCACTGTTTTGCCCTGAAGCAGGCGGGAGAGAGCTTCCTGAACAGCACTTTCGTTCTCTACATCCAGGCTGGCAGTCGCCTCGTCAAGGAGAATGACAGGCGCATCCTTCAAAAGGGCGCGGGCGATGGAAATCCTCTGCCGCTCGCCTCCGGAGAGGGTGGAGCCGTTTTCTCCGATCATGGTCTGGTAGCCTTTCGGAAGTTCTTGTATAAATTCATCGCACCGGGCAGCTCTGGCTGCTGCGATGACTTCCTCATCCGTGGCTCCCCGGCGTCCAAGGCGTATATTTTCCATCACTGTATCCCGAAACAGAACCACATCCTGAAATACCATGGAATAATATTTTAACAGTGTCTCCGGATCCACACCGGATACATCCACCCCTCCAAGGGTGACTTTTCCTCCGGTAACATCCCAAAAACGGGCGGCCAGTTTGCATGCAGTGGATTTTCCGCCTCCGGAGGGACCGATGAGAGCGGTAACTTCTCCCTGTCTGGCGGTAAAGCTTACATTCTCCAGTACGCCGTCCCCTTCCCGGTAGGCAAAGGAAACATGGTCAAATGTGATATCGCAGTTCTTCGGAGCAAATTCTTTTGAGCCTTCCTGTACCGGCTGCTCCAGAATGGAACGCATCCGTTCAATCTGCAGTTTGGTATTGAAGGTGGCGGCGATATTCTGAAGTACCAGACCCAGCGGATCATAAAGTCTTGCGGCGGCAAAGAGGAATCCCAGAAAATAGAGGAAAGAAATCTCCCCGGCTGCCAGAAGCGCTCCTCCGGTCAGGATGGTGGTAGCCAGGCCCAGACGCATGAAAGCCTGGGCGGAGCAAACAAACACGCCGGTTGCCAGCTCTGAGTGGATGGAGCCTTTCTCCATGGCGGCCAGCTTTTCCTCCAGTTTTCCCATGTAGGCTTCCTCCCGGCAGCAGGCTTTGATATCCCGTATGGTTTCCAGTCCTTCCTGAATGCAGTCGGCTACCGCCCTCTTGTTTAAAATATTTTTCGTACCGAAGGAATCCTGGATCTTCTTGCTCCCTGCTGTGAGCAGGACTGCCACCGGCACCACCCACAATACGGCAAGCGCCATTCTCCAGTCGCAAAGGAACATGGCAATGCCGATCACCAGTGTAGAGAAAACAGAAGCAAACAGCTGGGGCACATAGTGGGAAAACATCTGATCCAGACTGGAGCAGTCCGCGATCATGGTGGATGTCAGGTCGCTCAGATCCCGGTTTCCGAAAAAGCTTAAGGGAAGGCGGCGCAGAGTTTCCGCAAGGCTTACCCGCCTGTTGGCGCTCTCCTTATAGGTTGCCAGATACAGGGAAGCGTACTGGAACCAGTGGAGGATGAACAGAAGGATCAGGACAGCCGCTCCAAAGCCAGTATAAACCCAGAATCCGTCCACAGGATTGTTTCCTTTTTCCATGGAATCCAAAAGATGCTGCACTGTAAACAGGACGGCGCCTACCGGAAGCATCAGGCTTAAGTTGCAACCAAAGCACCATAGCACGGCTTGCACCAGATCTTGTGCCCCTTTTTCGCTGAGAGCAAATATGTGCTGTAATTTCTTTGTCATACCGCTTCCTCCTTTCCAACTCTCCACCGGGCGCTGCGCCGGTATTCTTCCCACATGGCGGCATAAACGCCATGTTGTGCAAGCAGGCTTGCATGGCTGCCTTGTTCGGTGATCTTTCCGCTGCTTAAGACGATGATGGAATCCGCGTCCTGTACGGTAGACAGTCTGTGGGCGATCATCAGCACGGTTTTGTTCTTTGTCAGCACTTCAAAGGCCTTCTGGATCTGATGCTCATTTTCCGGGTCGGCAAAAGCAGTGGCTTCATCCAGCACTACGATGGGAGCGTCTTTCAAAATGGCCCGCGCCAGAGCGATTCTCTGCTGCTCGCCGCCGGACAGATAAACGCCTTTTGTTCCCACCACAGTATCCAGCCCCTGCGGCAGCTTTCTCAGAATGTCGTCGCACTGGGCGGCATGGGCGGCAGCCATGACCTCTTCTCTGGAAGCAGACGGTCTGGCAGCCCGGATATTTTCCATAAGGCTTTCTTTAAACAGCCGGGTATCCTGAAAGACAAAAGCCACTTGATTCATCAGATCTTCTGTGTCCATCTCCCGGACATTGACTCCGCCGATCGAGACAGTTCCGCTGTCTGTATCCCAGAAGCGGGGAATCAGGCTTGCGGCTGTGGTCTTGCCGCCGCCGGACGGCCCTACCAGCGCCACTACCTGGCCGGGCCGGACAGTGAAGGATACGTTGTTAAGAGCCGGGCGGTCCGCGCCGGGATAGGTAAAGGTCACATGGTCAAAAGATACGGCGGCGTCCGCCGGACGTTTTTGTACTTTCGGTTCTTCCATAGGCTCCTGGCCGAGGATTTCATCCAGGCGCCCCACAGCTTCGTCCGCTTCCATGACAGCCTCGCTCATGTACATGATCCGGTTGATCATCTGCCCGCAGGCAGGAGCAAACAGGGCGTAGAAGATAAAATTAACCAGTACTGTCCGGACATTCCCGTCGGAGGCCAGCAGAAGAGCAGCAGGAATCAGCAGGACGAATGCCCCGTTGATACAAGTCAGGAAACAGGTCTGCCCCACACGGCAGCTCATGGCATACTGGCTTGCCAGATCGCTGTAATCCTTTATGGCGGCGTAAAAGGCCTTGAATGAGTAGACTGTCTGCTGGAACATCTTTACAACCGGGATTCCCCGTACATATTCCACTGCTTCACCGCTCATGCGTTCAATTTCTTTCTGATATCGATGGAAAAATCCCGCGTTTTTTCCACCCATCATCAGACACATGGAAAGAAGGGCGAGAGCCATGGTGAGCAGACACAAAAGTCCCATCTTCCAGTCAAAGAGGAACAGCATAACAACAGCGGCAACAGGCGTCACTATGGTCCCTGCCAGATCGGGAAGCTTATGGGCCAGCAGATCTTCGGTGAGTCCGGCATTGTCGTCGATCAGCTTCCGCAGCCGTCCCGACTGGTTCCCGGTGAAAAAGCCCAGAGGCAGTTTCAGCACGTGGGACATGGCGGCGCGCCGGATATTCCGTGCCGTGCGGAAGGCGGCGATATGAGTGGACATCAGCGCCGCAAAATATAAGATAATACTGCCGATCGCAGTCCATACCGCGGTCCAGCCCCAGTGGTCCAGACCGGCCGCCCTGTCAAGGTCGGGCCATGACTTTATCATATTCCCTGCCGCCGCCCATACGCACACATAAGGAATGAGCCCCAGTACCGCGGAAAGGGCGGAGAGGATACAGCCCAGCAGGGTAAGATTTTTGTGCCCGCCTGCATAACCTAAGATACGAGACAGGCTGCTTTGTTTTTTGGGTTTCAAAAAGATACCTCCTTTTTATTGAAAATATTTATCATGAAGTTAGATAAGACTAACCATCATGCAAAAAAGATGGGGGCTATTGCCCCATCAATTTCAGCCAGCCGGCTGTGTAAAAGTCCCGCAGCTGATCCACATAGCGAAGTGCTTTGTCTCTTGGCATATCGTGTACCACGATCTCAAATACCCCATTAAACATACCGCTGGCAATGATATGGCACATTTGCTCATCCAGTTCCGGGATATCCTGTCCGAGGCGGCGTAAGACTTCCAGATATTTTATCGTGTATTCTACTTCCACCTCGACCATGTTGTGGACAAAATGTTCGTAACTGGTACCTTCTGACCGGCAGAGCAGCAGTTTCACCGGCTCCCGGTGCCGGCAGATGTAATCCACCATCCAGTGGATACATTCGCCGGATTCCAATCCCATATGAGAAGGCTGTTCTGCCTCAGGGAGTTCGGCAAATGTAGTCTGTGCTTCCATATACCGGCCCATAAGGGCGGCGGCATGCGGTTCTACAATGGCGGTGAACAAGGCCTCTTTACTGGAAAAATACCCGTAGAAGGCCCCGGTTGTCACGCCGGCCTTTTTGACGATCTGACGCAGGGATGCGCCCAGAAAGCCTTTGTCAGAAAATTCTTCCATGCCCGCCTGAAAAATATTTTCCAATGTATTAGATGACTTTTCTTCCATAGCATCCTCCATATAACAGTGTCATATAACAATGTTATTATATGGTGCAGAGAGCAGGTTGTCAATAGAGAGTTTAAAATAGACAAAACCGGGAAAAAGTCTGCAAAGAGAATCTGAAAAAATATTGTAAATTGAAGCCGGGCTGCCGTGATGATATAATTCAAGTAGTGAGCGGAAAACAGTTAGTGAACAGAATAATAGGAGGGAACAGTATGGAACTGCGTGTACTGAAATACTTTCTTACAGTAGCGGACGAAGGAAATATTACAAGAGCAGCAGATATTCTTCATGTAACACAGCCGACCCTCAGCCGGCAGCTGATGGAACTGGAAGATGAGATGGGTACAGCTCTTCTGATCCGGGGAAAACGTTCTGTTACGCTGACGGATGAAGGTTTCCTGTTCAAGCAGCAGGCGGAAACCATTGTAGAGCTTGCAGACAAGCTGGAGCATACATTTACAGATCAGAAGGATGTAATCTGCGGAACCATACGGATCGGCGCTACGGAAGCGTTGGGAGGCCGGACGCTGGCTGCCCATATGAAAGAATTCCGGGAGAAATATCCCGACGTCCAGTTTGATCTCTATAACGGAATGGCGGATAACATTAAGGAGATGATCGAGCACGGACTGATCGACCTGGGACTTGTGATGGAGCCGATAGACACTTCAAAGTTTGAATATGTCAGACTTCCCCAGAAAGAGACATGGGGCATCCTCGTCCGGCAGGATCATGAGCTCGCCGCAAAAGAAACTGTAACAGTGGAAGATATCAAGCAGTACCCGCTGATCATGCCGGGGAGAGAAAATGCAAAAAATCAGATTCTCCACTGGATGCAGTGTGAAGAAAGGCATCTGAATATCCCTGCTTACTATAATCTGCTTTCCAACAGTGCACTGCTGGTGGAGGCGGGGATGGGCTGTGCGGTCTGTCTCGACGGAGCCCTGTCCATACATGCGGATCCGGAACTTTGTTTCCGCACGATCTCCCCTACGCATATTACAAGGAGTGTGATCCTCTGGAAGAAGAATCATCTGTTTTCACAGGCAGTCTCCCTTTTCGTCCAGACAATACAGGAACACTGATTTAAAATGGTTATGGCGTCATTATCTCTGATTGATGTCATAGCCGTTTTTAGTATACGTAAAAAGTATGATTTTTCATAATAGACAGGTATTAGACAGAAGAGATGGAAGAAATTTATAATAAAAACAACAGGCAGAGGAGGAAAGCCGGATAAGAATGGATTACGAGGAGGGCGCTTTTTATGAAAGAAAATATTTTAATCATCTGCTACTCCTATTCAGGGAAAACCCGCGGGATTGCAGAAATGATAGAAAAACAGACCGGAGGAATCCGCAGCCAGATCTATCCGAGGCAGCCTTACCCCGCGGATTTTGAGCAGCTCCTGAGTCAGGTCAGATGGGAGATCAGGACCGGGAATTACCCGTCTCTGCTTCCTGTAACCGAAAGAGCTGACAAATATGATATTGTCTTTGCCGGTTCCCCTAACTGGTGCGGAACCATTGCTCCTCCGCTGACGGCATGGCTGAAGGAGAACAATATGGCGGGGAAGATTCTTCTGCCGTTTTTCAGTCATTGCGGAGGAGAGGATAAAGGGATGGAGCAGGCGGTCAGAGACCTCTGTCCGGAAGCAAAGATAGGAAGCAGCCTGTATGTACTGGAAAACAGACGGGAAAATCTGCAGGATATGGTACAGGCATGGCTGGAGCAGAATTTTCCGGAGAACCATTCTTAAAACGCATAGAAAACAATAGCAGGCAGGTATTAGACTTAGAAAACAATCCATTTTACAATAGGTGTGAAGACAGGAGAAGACCTGTCAGATTGGAGGCATGAAGATGAAGATCATAGTTCTGGAAGGAAGTCCGAATCAGCATGGTTCTTCCAATATGCTGGCGGACAATTTTATCCGGGGCGCGGAAGAAGCGGGGCATACGGTCAAAGTGATCGATGCTGCGCACGCGGATATCCATCCCTGCATCGGCTGTATCCACTGCGGTTATGAAGGCCCATGTGTGCAGAAAGACGACGTAGAGAAATTCCGTCAGGATATTCTGGAGGCGCATTATAAGACGCTGGTACATTATCTGAACCTGAAAGATATGGGAATGGTGCTCGGAAAAGGCTGCGGTACGCCGTCTATGACACAGCACTCAAAATATCCGGAACAGGCGTATGAACTTGGAAAAAAACTGAAATAAATCGAATCTGAAAGGAAGTAAGAAATCATGAAAAAGAATATTGGAAAGAGCCTTGCACTTTATCCTACTCCGCTTGTTGTAGTAGGCACTATGGTAAATGGAAAACCGAATTACGTTCTCGTAGGCCATGTAGGAATCATCGGCCATGACCGGATCATGGTAAGTCTGGCAAAGCCCCATTATACCAATCAGGGAATCAAAGAGACCCGCGCGCTGACCGTAAATATCGTGGATGAGGCAATGCTGGAAAAAGCAGACCGGACAGGATGCGTCAGTGGAAATAAGACAGATAAGTCGGAAATGTTTGCTTACCATACAGAAGGAACAGGGGCGCCGGTCATCGATGAAGCGCCGGTCGTGATGGACTGTGTTGTGGATGACATTTATGAGACAGAAGGATTTGAAAGCTTTATCTGCAAGATTGACGGCGTTTATGCGGAGGAGAATGTATTAAATGAAGCGGGTAAGATCGATTACCATACGCTGAAACCGGTCCTTTTTGAGATGCCGACCTACGAGTATCTCCGCACAGGCGATGTGATCGGAAAATGCATGAATCTCAGTAAATAGTAAAGAAGCGTAAAAGGAGATTATTCAACATGACTCCGATATGGTGGAAGGATTCGATGAATATGAAGATATCTTTATCGGCTATCCTATATGGTGGGGAGAAGCCGCCTGGCCGGTAGATCAGTTTATTGAAAATAACGATTTCACTGGGAAAACGGTGATCCCGTTCTGCAAGTCGGCGTCGTCCGGAATCGGAGACAGCGGACAGATGTTAGAGGAAATGGCAGGAACCGGCGAATGGCTGGAGGGCGAGAGATTTCCGTCCGGTGTTTCCGAAGAGGACGTCCGGGCGTGGGTGGAAAGCCTGCAGCTGTAGCAGGTTTTATATAAGGAGGATTGCAGTATGCAGTACACAAAATTAGGTAATTCAGAATTAAATGTTTCCCGTATCTGTATGGGGTGTATGGGATTTGGCGATTCCCAAAACGGACAGCACAGCTGGACTCTGGACGAGGAGCACTCCCGCGAGATTATCCGCAGGGGTCTGGAACTTGGGGTGAATTTTTTTGATACTGCCATCGGTTACCAGAGCGGAACCAGCGAGCAGTATCTGGGCAGGGCTCTCCGTGATTTTGCAAAGCGCGAAGACGTGGTAGTGGCCACGAAATTCCTTCCCCGCACTCAGGAGGAGATTGCCGCCGGAATCACCGGCCAGCAGCATATCGAGCAGATGGTGAATACCAGCTTAAAAAATCTGGGGCTCGATTATGTGGATCTCTACATTTACCATATGTGGGATTATGAGACGCCTCTTTATGATATCATGGATGGCCTTAATCGTATTGTAAAGGCCGGAAAGGTTCGGTACATTGGTATTTCCAACTGTTTTGCCTATCAGCTGGCTAAGGCAAACGCACTTGCCGAAAAAGAAGGATTTGCCAGGTTTGTCTCTGTTCAGGGACATTACAATCTGATTTTCCGGGAGGAGGAGCGGGAAATGGCAAAACTCTGCGCTGAGGACAACATTGCCATGACGCCTTACAGTGCTCTGGCCAGCGGACGCCTTTCGAAACATCCGGGAGAAAGCTCAAAAAGGCTGGAAGAGGACAGTTATGCCAAGTTTAAGTATGACGCAACTGCCAAACAGGATTCCGTGATCATTAACCGTGTGGCTGAACTGGCAGAAAAGAGAGGCGTATCCATGACGGAGATCTCTTTGGCATGGCTGCTTACCAAGGTGGCTGCTCCAATCGCAGGAGCTACTAAAC
>OLIH01000671.1_pt1 | contig 16547 bp, 10 predicted proteins | sample 1609721 | NCBI WGS metagenome assembly OLIH01 (sample SAMEA4350157, study PRJEB24818) | metagenome | biome: human; feature: gut; material: faeces | place: Denmark | collected 2013-09
GGCCACTCCGTCCGCTGCCAGCTCACGGTCAATGATTACCGTAGGTATACCTGCTTCCCTTGCCTTTTTTACCGCCTCTACAGAACCCTCTGCCCCTGCGTTATCAAGGATGATTCCGGCCGCCTTATCCGCAATGGCTGTTTCGATTATTTCCGACTGCACTGTCAAATCATCATCATGGGAAACACATTTTACTTCATAGCCCAGTTTTTCTGCCGTTTCCTGGGCAATTCTGGCCTCCGTCTCAAACATAGGCGTAGCATAGGAGGCCGTAATTACATAGATGATATTGGAGCCACCGCCCTTTAAGGCCTGCGTCTCTTCCGAAGTACCGGCATCTTTCTGCGCTTCCTCAGATGCCGCCTGAGTGTCAGCCTGTGCAGTCTCTGATTTAACTGTTTCGGGCTGGGTTGGTGCAGCTGTATCTGCTGTTTTTGTTGTGGCACATCCTGCTAACATAGACATTGTCAATACAAAACTCAAACCAACGGAAATTATCTTTTTCATTATTTTCCTCCCTTATAATTCAGGTGCTATTATAAAAATCACTTTAGCTACAGCAGAAGCATAGTTAATACATTTGTACTGTGTATTTTCAGGAATAAATACATACTCCTTTTCATGCACTTCATACACATCATGTGTCTTTGGGAGCAGAAATGTTACCGTCCCCTTACTCACATAAAATACCGCATCTCCCTTATGTGTATCATATTCCGTCTGTCTGGGCCCCACACCTCCTGCCGGAATAACCATATCCCCCATATGTACGCAGTCACTGCTGGCCCTGAAAGACAGCAGGACCGGCGTCTTATCTCCGCTTACAACCTTCAGGGAAGTTTCATCCGTAACCTTTGTAAATTCTCCGGTTTTCCTTGCCTTCTTCCAATCAACAGGAAAGGAACCTAAATCATGAATGCTCATATACTGCCTCCTGTTCTTCTCTCTGCATATTTATATCGCTTCATTTCAGCATCATAGCTAAGGGGCGGTCCCGCTTCATCCCAAATTTTAGGAGCAATAACAAACAATATGAGAGCATCATTGTTGGTAAAATTATAGGCTTTATGGGGGGCTCCTTTTGGCATGATAACTGATTCACCCTCTGACACTTCCACCACCTGTCCCAATTCCGGATTAAACATAGTCACTGTACCTTCCAGAATATAGTAGATTTCATCTCCCGCGTGGACATCCACAGGATCAAATGTGCTTCCCGGAGCAAGCCTGTATTCACCCACCGTCATGGTCTGAGTACTGGCAATCAGATAATTAAGATCACTGGACTCTGGGTAATCCTCGGTATAGATAAACAACTTCAGTTTATCTCTTGTTAAATGCAATGGCTTTTTTTCGGTGTCCGGATAAGGAAAATTGCAAAAATATGGGGCACGCTCTGACATAAAAAATCCTCCCTTCGTAAATTAATTTTATATAGTTTATGACTTTATAAATTAATTTTACCAATAGAGGATTAATATGTCAATATTGTCTTGTTTTTTCTACGTTATACTTAAAAATATGTAGATTTTTTTGTCATCTGTTACAAAGGGGGGATTATAAAAACGGTTTTTATAAATAATATTTACATGATTCCGGTCACCGACCCTCTCTCTATTAAATCCACGCACACCTCCACCTTCACATAAGACTCTATATGGTTAGCAGTCTGTTTTATCTTATTCACCAATAACTCAATCGCCTCTCCGCCAAATCTGCTTCTGGGAATCCTGACAGTTGTCAGCATAGGTTCTGCTAATGTACAAATTGGCCTGTCATCAAAGCCTACGATTGAAATATCCTGCGGAATACGAATACCGGCTGCCTGCATAGCTCTCATGGCCCCATAGGCCACCAAATCGTTCTCTGTGAGGAAAGCCGTCGGCAATTCCACACCGCTGTTCAACACATACTGCATCCCCAGGCTTGCCGGCTGCTCCGGATAACCAACATCAAAACAGTACCTCTGCGCATCCGTAATTCCAAACTTGCTGAGTGCTCTGAAATAGCATTCCTTCCGTTCCGCAAAACTGACAATATTCACACCGCTTCCTAAATACCCGATTCTGCGGTGTCCCTTATTTACCAGCAAGTTAACCAACGCATACGTCCCCTGTTCATTGTTCACTGTAACGGAATTAATATTCCTGTCCAAATAATAATTGTCCAGCAGTACAATCGGCACCTCAATTTCCAAAAATGGATCCACGTCATCACCCAGCATCTCCGTCGCAAAGATCACATATCCCTTGCATCCTGCCGCCTTTATATATGCAATCTGTTCTGACATATCGCTTTTTCTTTTAACATTAATCACAAGCAAGCGATATCCCCACTGCTTCGCCGTAGTTTCCAGACCATTCAAAATCAACGGAAAAAAGGGAGACTGTTCCATTAACTCTCCTCCCCTGGTATAAATAATAAAGCCAATACTATCTGTACTGCTTTCAACTTCCAACGGTACAACTGTTTCCTCTTGCCCATCTTCCTCCTCCGCACCGGAAAACATATATTGTAATCCCATCTCATTGATACGGTCTGTCAATTCCTTTCTCGTTTTTTCACTGAGTCCGGGCTTCCGGTTCAAAACCAATGAAATAGTTGCCTGTGAAACTCCCAATTTCTCTGCCAGTTCTTTTGCTTTAATTGCCACGTAATTCACCCCACCCCAACAAATTTATAAATTAATATTAGCATATTTATAAATTTATTTCAATAATTTATAAAATATTTAAGACAATCATTGAAATGCCTCCTTGAGATCGCTACAAGCCATTTGTTATAAATCTTTCCTACTTTTATAAAGCCTTTATTGTTGCTGTAGAGGTCATCTGTATCGAGGGCAGAATGACAAAATTATTTTGAAGGACAATTACCATTCATAAAAAAGAATCTGGATACTGTAATCACAATCTCCAGATTCTTTCATATTTTCTGTCGTATCTTAACATCCGCTACATTACTGATTTACACTATTTCTTTATTGAGACAAATGCTTCTTCCTAATCGACATTATTACCAGCAAAATATTCTTTTTTGACATAGCGTCATTCAGGATACGCGTTTCCTCTTTTTCTTCCAAAATCTTATTTCTGAAGTACCAGATATCATGAAACCTGTTCCTCATCCTGCTAATAGCTAAGGGATTCTCTCTTAAGACGCAGGAGAATGCCTGACCGAATAGGAATCCTCCCTGTCTGCAAAAAGAAGCATACAGTAAAGAGCTGTCTCAATTTCTATGCCGGAGTTTATGGAATTAAAACCTTCCCGCTTTCATCTGCCGGATACCCATCCGGCGTGTCTTTTAATCTATAAAGCACTCCCTGGTCATGTCCGGCTTTTTCCTCAAAGTAATACCATGAACCGTCGATCTGGTTCCATCCGGTATACATATAACCCTGGCTTCCATCGTGATATGGATGAAGATAATAGACCTTCCCCTCCTTATCCGTGAACCAACCCGTGTCAATATATCCCATTTTATTAAAATGATACCAATAATACCTGTCATTCCAGTACAGATAATACCATCCGTCCGACGCCCATGTCCGATCCCCATACTCATACCACCAACCAGCATCGCCAAGAATCCAGCGTCCGGCAATACCCAGGTCAGAAGAGTCTCCTTCATCATTATGGAACAGGCTTGCTGTATTATCCTGCCGCTCTGCAAATGTAATCATATAGGTGGAAAAACTTTTGACATGCAGAATCAAGTAGTCTTCTCCAATCTCAAAGGATTCACCGTCAAAGGGAAGTTCCTGTATCTGTCCGCCATGTATACGCAGAACCTGTATTCCCTCCATTTCCCCGATTCCCCGGATAGGCACGAAAATATCAATCAACTGCGGCAGCTTTGTAAGCTTCGTGGTTGTACCAGTCATAGTTCCGCTCTCAGAAACCCTCTTTTCCACTGTCAGTTTGAGGATATAAGATTCCTTTCCCGCCTTGATAACCTCCGTCAGCCGTTCTACCTCATTCCTTACCGTTGAGTCCGAGGGATTCATCTGCCTGGCAGTCAGTTTTATTTCTACTGTCCCGCCGCCTGCTGCTTTGCGCACGTCTTCTGCCGTTACCCCTGAATACGGTTCCGCAACCAGATTTTCAGGTTTAAATAGTTCATCCAGCTTATCTACTGCTATGGGCGGAGTGCCGGGTTCTACTTCTACAATCGTGTTCTTCAGCCCCTCCGGCATGAATATATCTCCTGATGTCACCGTATCCATTACCTGTATAGTCCTTGTAATAATCTGCGTATGGTTTTCCGATGTTCTTGATGCTACCAGGCTGTAGATGCCTGACGGCAAACCGGCAAACCGGAAGGTCCCATCCGTTTCCGTCACAGCAGGAGAGCCTATAAGACTGCCGCCTGTTCCTCCCTCGCGTACTTCCACCGAGACGCCTGACACAGGGCCAAGCTTGTCTGTGACGGTTCCCGAAATGCTTCCATAGAAAGCCCAGGAAGCATATAATTTTAAAGGAGCTGTGACAGTATTGGCAAAATTGAACAGTTGCGTCAGCGCCTTATCCGAATACCAGCCCGTAAAGCGATTACCGGGACGGAACGGTTCTGCCGGAGCCACAGCGCGCTCTCCCTTCATAATCGCCTGTGATGCCTGCCCGGCGCTAGTTAACGGTAAATCCCCATCAAAGAATGTGACCGTATAGTAATCCATATCTACGGAAACATTCCCCCCGCTGACTCTCACATCCATACGGGTATCGGTACCTCCTTCATATATGTCGTAGGTTCCATCCTCAGTAATCTCGGACGGGTCAACAAAATCAATTCCGCCATTCTTTGTCAGGCGGTAAGTTTTCCCAGAATTCACCCATTCCGCATCATCCAACCGAATGTTAAATTTCACCGTATATTTTAATTCTTTAACCACAGGAGTTCCCAGGTACGGATAACCATCATTGTCCTCCATTTGCCAGGCCCATATATCATTGCTGCCACCCTCATTTAGATAATATGCCAGGTTGGAATGGGTCATATCTTCAGTGCCCAGACCGGATATCCCGTCATGTTCTGCTCCGCTCACCTGCCAGCCATATGTCTGGCAAGAGGTATCCTTATCGTAATAGCAGTTTAAGACAGTTGTACCGGAGTCCCCATTTCCAATCAGACCGGATACGGTCGGCTCCCCAGTGCTTTCCGCGCTGACCCTACCCTTTGAATAACTGTTTTTCACCATGGAATCTTCCGCACATCCAATCAGGCCGGCAGCGCATGTTCCCCCTGCCCCTATGGAGACCACATCACCTTTAGAGTAACAATCTTCAACTTCCGCCTGCCAGCAATAGCCAATCAGTCCTCCGCCAAACTCGTCTCTATCAATCATTACATTCCCTAAGGCATAACTCTCCCTCACCTTTCCTCCGTCTATGTCTCCTGCCAGGCCGCCGGTTTTCCACCGTCCTGTAACATCACCTGATGCATAGCTGTTTTCAATACTTCCCAGCAAAGAACCCACCAGGCCGCCAGTCCTGTATTTCTCACTCTTAACCTCTCCCTCCGCATAGCTGTTCTTTATCACTCCCTCCATGTGACCAACCAGACCTCCGGTATCATTATGGCAGCTAATCACTTCTCCGACGGCAAAGCAGGCGTCGATGACAGTGGCTGTGTATGTACTGTTTCCATCCTGGACCCTTCCCACTAAGCCTCCATAATATCCATTCTGAGTCTGCCCAGACGTATCCCCGGTAACGTCCGCCTGAGAGGAACATGACTGGACCGTCAACGTTTTATAGGGAGAGCGCTGGCCAATAATACCAATAAGACCACCCATTCCGTAATTATTAATATTACTCTTCCCGCTGATTGAACTGGCTCCTGTTACGGCGCAGTCATTTATGACGCAATCAACCTTACCGCCATTTGCATATCCAATCAGCCCTCCGGCCCTGGCGCCGTTATAAGACGATCCTCCTGTCGTAACACTCACATTTTCAGCAGTACACCCTTCAATCAGTTCCACATTATATCCGGAACCTCCTAAGAGGCCGCCTATCATTCCTGCGTCATTCTCGATTGTTACATCTAATACATGGCAGTCTGTCATCACGCTGTTATAATCAAAGCCACTGGAATTATTATGTCCAAAGTAGCCCACCAGTCCCCCTGTTCCACCGGAGTTTCCAGCCAGGGAAATAGTAGATTGTTCTACCGTGCAACCGCTTATACGGCTTCCTTCGTAGACAGCACCGGCAAGAATCCCGACGTAATTGGATCTGCTGCCCCCAGTTGTCACCTCTATGGTACAATCTTCAAAATGAAGGTCTTTAATCTCAGAGTAAGCCCCCTCCGGATTCTCCCCAGGATTAACTTCACCAAACAGACCGAGGCCGTAACCCAAGCCATTCTCCCGGCAGTACATCCCCGTTATGGTACATCCCCCGCCATCCAAGCTCCCGCAAAAGGTGGATATGGGCACCCAGTCGTGGGCGGACAGATCGATGGTATCCGCTGTTATCTTATAATATTTCCCTACACTATTATTAAAGGCTGGATATGGGCTGGAATCAACAACTTCTGAAGTCGCCATATACGCTAACTGGGCGGCATTCGCAATCTCATATGGCTCATTTTCTGTACCGTTTCCCCCTTCAAACGCTGATGCGGCAAAGTCAGTCCACTTCTCAGTTCTTTCTGTATTCAATCTCCTCATTCCTGAGAGCCGTTCCGCCAGCATAGACAAATCCATAAGTTTATTCAGGCTCTCTTCACCTATCAGTTCCTTCTCCTCATCCGGCAGGGCGTCATACGCCTCCTTAACCGCACGTATCTCTGCCAGCGTCTGCTCCAGTCCGGTCAGCCATGTATTAAATTCAGGATCCGTATCCCCAGGCATATTCTCATATATACTGTCCGTGGAGGGCAACGCGTCAATTCCCGCCATAACCCATTCCACTGTTTTCTGTTCTTCCAGCACCTCCACCTTAATCTGCGGCAGACAATCCTCATCTTCCACACAGTAATTATCCGGGATGGATGGGGTGAACAGATAGATGCCAGGTGTATCGCCATCATAAAGCGGACTGCTGTCCCATATCACATTCCTGATAACAACATTACTAACTTGTATTTCCCGCTCCAGTGTTTCTTCATCCATGGGTTCTGTTTCTGTTATGTCTGTCTGAGTGGATTCCGACATTGACTCCCCTGCATCCTTAGATATGGCCACACGCGGAATCTGTTTCCTAGAAATTGTCAAAAACGGGGGTTCCGTCCACTTAAAGGTTACTGTCTTATCAGAGCCTACCCCTGATATTTCTAAAGGTTCCCCGGACGTTACTTCTGGCGCGCTTCCCGGTATTTCCTCTGATGCGCTTCCCGGTATTTCCTCCGGTGTGCTTCCTGGTATTTCCTCCGGTGTGCTTCCCGGTATTTCCTCCGGTGCGCTTCCTGGTATTTCCTCTGGCGCACTTCCCGGTATTTCCTCCGGTGCGCTTCCTGGTATTTCCTCCGGTGCACTTCCCGGTATTTCCTCCGGGATGGTTCCCGGCGTTTCATCCGGTGTGGTATCCGGTGTTTCCTCCGGCACGCTTCCCGATGTTTCTACCGGTGTGGTATCCGGTGTTTCCTCCGGTGCGGTTCCCGGCGTTTCCTCCGGTGCGATTCCTGACGTCTCGTCTGGCATTTCCTCAGATGGTTTTTCAGTCTCTTCTGCTTCCTGGGTTGAGAAAAGGGGTGCCTCATTGACTTCGGAGTTTGTCTTCCCTCCACCTAACCCCAGTTCACCAGTCGTCCTATCCACATCCGCCTGTTTGCTGTTGTCCGGTTCTTTAAAAGCTGTTGCACTCAGACGGTCTGGCAGTTCCAGCTCTTCTTCTGGTGTTCCCACCGGAACACTCTGTTCCGTCACTTCATCCGGCAGTTCAGAAAAACCCGTAACAACAAATGCTTTCTCTGAGAGCTCACTCGCCATAACAGGATCCGCCTGCAACCAGTAAGACAGTGACGTAAAAGCAATACATATGCATAGTATTACAGACAACGCCCTCTTTCTTCCCTTGATTTGTTTCCTCTTTCCCTTATCATACCTCATAATCTCCATATCCGCCTCCTGTATTCCGTCTACACTTTCTCTTTTCCAACCTGCTATATCTATGATATAATAACTACAACACAAGGCTGGATTAATCACAGATATCCTTTGTAATGTAAACCCTGCTTACTATTATAAAACAATTGATATTTTTGAAAAATAACTGTTTTTTGAGCCTGCGAAATCATGGATGCTTTACGTGAAATTATGGTTGTTTTATTTATAGTATTTTCTAATGATTAAATAAGTATTATTAATATATAAAAAAGAGGAATTTTATGTATCAGATTGTAATATGTGATGACTGTCAGGATGAGTTAGATACCTTAAAAGGATTTGTGAAGAAATTTTTCACCGAACGGGAGCTTCCATACAGCATTGTTGAATACACTTCTCCAACTACGCTGCTGAGGGATCTAAAAAACGGAGTCTTCTTTGACTTGTTCTTTCTGGATATCATGATGCCTGGAATTGACGGTATATCGATTGGTAGACAGATACGGCGCCTGGACGCCGAGTCGCCCATCATCTATCTGACAAACAGCCCTGACTATGCACTGCAGTCCTATGAAGTCAGGGCCATGAACTACATCTTAAAGCCCTGCCAGGAGGAAAAACTGTTTTGCATACTGCAGAATGGAATCCGTTCAGTTAACAGGAACCGTTCCAGTCAGATTTCCGTTCGTGTACCGGATGGAACGGTAAACCTAATGCTTACGGATTTGGTCTGCATCCACTATAATGCCCGCCGAATGGAGTATATCTGTTCAGACGGTTCCGTCATTTTAGGCGTGACCCTGCGCGGTTCTTTTGAAGATGAGACTGCCCCTCTCGCAAAACAGTTCCCGGTCCTCCTAAAATGCAGCGCTTCTGTCATAGTCAACATGCGTTATATATGGAAATTATCAGCCGGACGTATTACCATGCGGGACGGTAAGGAATACTCCATTCCCCGCAGAATGAACGCTCAGGTGAAACGACGTTACATGGATTATCTTATGGGAGGTGTCTAAATAATGGAAGACTTCTGGATATTTATCCGTTCTCTGGTTAATGGTTTTTATCCCACCGCCCTGATATTCATCATGACGGATTTTCGCTGCAGCCGTTTTGCGGCCCGGGCCGCTTACCTGGTTGTTTCCCTTATATCAGCATCCATTAACGTTGGTCTATTATTTATGTTTGGACGTACCATTATGATGCAGCTCTTCGTGCTTACTACTGCTGTACCATGCATAATTACGCTGGCCTTTTTGGCCAAGGATAAGCCATCACTGCTCTTATTTAACTTTTTTACCGCAGTTAATGTGCTCTACCTGCTGGCCATAATCGGAAGGCTAGTTATCTCCATGCGCGATGATTTGATTTGGGCTGAAACCCTTATACGGGCTTTTCTGTTTTCCATAGTCCTTTATATGTTTCACCGTTTTTTGGCAGGTCCTTACCATTATCTGGCCACCAACATGAAAAAGGGATGGCACGTTATTGCGGTCATCCCCTTGCTTTCCTTTTCAATGGTCATGTTCCTGGGACTTTACCCATCCATCCGAACGGATAATTACCCTGCTGTCCTTATGATGTACGGTCTTCTCTGTCTGGTATATTACATCATCTATCAGGTATTCGATTCAACTTACAAACAGCTTACCATTCAGGAAAATGAACGGCTTATGTCCGCTCAAGTCAGCTTCTTAAAAACGCAATATGAAATTCAAGGAAATCATCTCAAGAAAGAAGAAGTGCAACGCCACGATTTACGCCATCTGCTGGCCGGAATCCGCACTCTGCTGGAGACAGGAAAAACCGACGATGCCTTAGATGTGCTGAATCAGTATGTTAACCATACTGACCAGGTACGCCCCAGCCAGCATTGCGCAAACCCAATTCTCAATTCCCTTCTTTCCTATTATATTGAAAAAGCCAGGGAATCGGGCATTAGAGTTAATCTAAACCTGGATATCCCCCACGTCCTTCCGGTAGAGGCCACAGAACTGGCCATGGTGGTGTCCAATATGATTGAAAACGCCAGCATTGCATGTGCGGGATTGCCCAAGGGACAGGAACCATGGATTAGTCTTATTTGCATCAATTCCCCACGTTTCCTTTTTCAGATATCCAATCCCTATGCAGGAACCCTCACGCTTGACGAGAACGGCCTGCCTGTGACGGACCGGCAGGGTCACGGAATCGGTATGAAAAGCATTCTGGCCTTCATGAAAAAAAATAATGCTATCTATGACCTGGACATATCAGACGGTGTTTTTACCTTCCGTTTTATGGTGCAGGAGGTTTGATATTAACACATCAAACTCATCGGGAAAAGGCAACCAACTCTTTAAACCTTCTGGAAGCGTATTACTGATTTGATACGATACTGCGCCAATTGGCTTTCCGATATTTTTCAACGCGTATTTCGCAATCGTACGTTTCTTTTGCTTACAGATAGGAATTCCTGCAGAGGTGTCTTCATCGAGCAGTTTAACAAGTTCATCAAGCGCCGTAAGATATAACTGTATCTTTACAAGCCAAAAACCCTGGAAGACTCATCTCCCAGGGCCAAGGCATCTATTTCTCACGCCCTGAAAAACACCCATTTTCAGGCCGCAAATCCACTCAATTTTCCCTCAAAAACCGCTACATCTTGTGGTTTCATCCTCTGTTTCTCTCCAAAACCACAATTTGGCATCTAAACTACCGTAGCTTAATGCCTATGCATCGAAAACTCATCCATAGGATACTTCTTCAGATTTTCCAGCACATGCCTCTCCTCGGCAGACCCAATCAGCTGTTCCCTGGCCTTCTTGGCCTCGGTCTCAGTTTTATGCCGGCTGGGACCGCCCACACAGCCGCCTACACAGGCCATGCCTTCCACGAAATCTTCAGGAAGCTTTCCCACCTTCATGAGCAGCAATGCCTTCTTACACTCTGCGGCTCCGTTGCAGCGGGCTACTTTGACATCTGTGTTTTCGTCCATTTCCTTCAGGCATTCCAGTACGGCCGCTGTCACGCCGCCCCCGTTGCCAAAACGCTTTCCAAACACAGAGCTTTCCTGATAATCATTCTCGGCCGGCTGAAGCTCTACTCCCTTGGCGCGCATCATAGCTCTTATCTCACCAAAGGTCATGGCATAGTCTGCATTTCCCTTTACATTCAAATCCAGGCTCTCGCTCTTCTTGGCTATGCAGGGGCCGATGAATACAGTGACTGTATCCGGATCCCCGCTCTTTATCATTCTGGACACCGCGCACATAGGCGATACCGTAGTGGACATATTCTCCAGTAACATTGGAAAATGCTGCTTAATCATGTTCACAAACGCAGGACAGCAGGAGGTAGTCATCTTCTTTCCCTCCTTATGGGCCTGGGCCCATTCCTCTGCCTCATAGGCAGCGGTCATGTCTCCGCCCAATCCCACTTCTATCATGTCCGCAAATCCCAGCTGCTTTAATGCAATTTTCCAGCTGGCCATGGTAATGTCAGGGCCGAACTGCCCCTCTGTGGCAGGCGCCACCATGGCAACCACCCGTTTTCCTGCCTTAATCAGACGAATCACATCTACCATGAAGGTCTTGGACCCTATGGCTCCGAACGGACAGCTATGGATGCAGGCTCCGCACTGGATACATTTCTTCTCATCAATCACGCAGATGCCGTACTCATCATAAGTGATGGCATCCACCGGACAAATTTTCTTACACGGACGCTCCAGATGGGCAATGGCGTTATAGGGACAGGCCTGTGAGCACTTGCCGCATTCCTTACATTTGCCGGGCTCAATATAGGCCCGCTCACGTCCCATGCTGATGGCTCCGAAATTACAGGAGTTCTGGCAAGCCTTTCCCATACATTTACGGCAGTTGTCAGTTACTATGTAGGATGCAATGGGACACTCCTCACAGGCCGCATTGATGACCTGGACCACATTGGATGTGTCCTTCCCGGTTGGACATTTTCCTTCTGCCAGGCGGACCCTCTGCCGGATAATCTCCCTTTCCTTATAAATACAGCAGCGGTAAATCGCCTGAGGCCCCGGTATCATGGAATATGGAATCTGCTCCCGCTTTTCGTCCAGATTCCCTTCCCATGCAGCTTTAGCCACCTCGTAAAGTACATCGTGTTTCAAACGCAGGATTGTCGCATCATTGGTTACCATTTTTTCTCCTCCTTGTTACGGGCACTTGGAGACCGTCCTATGGTCTCCTGCGCAATACATATCATTGGCTTATGCCATATATGTCTGCTTTTATATCACAATTTGAGTTTGTTAAAATTATATCAACATTAGAAATCTACTATATTTACCCTGAAAATGCAAGTATTAAATGGCGTACAACATTAGTAATATGTCACCACTACCGTCTTTCCCATCTCCTCAATCACATGCCTCAGCTGTTCCACCAGATTCTGGCGAATACCCAGGTCAAAGGGAAGCCCCGGATTCTGGTATGCACTGTTGATTGCCTTCCCCACATACAAGTGCACCTCCGTGCAGTCTTCTATGAGCACCTTGGCCACCATGGAACCCCCGTTGGGCTTATCCAGTTCATGAAAAAATTCTTCGGATACAGTCTCATTTTTCACATACCTGCGAAGCAGCTGAAGTACCCGGTTAAGGGTAAGAACTCCCTCTGTAACCAAATCCACACCTTCCATGTATGCGATGGGAGGTATCTCCGGATCCACATAATCCAGTGATACATCCAGTTTCTTCCCCAGCACCCTGGACACAATAGTGGCACTGGTTCCCCCGCAGACAATGGTCTTGGCATTGGGATCATCCATAAAATCCTGGACCATACGGACGTCGTCTTCCGGATTCCTGGCAGGTCCGGTCATAAGGTGAACCGGTTTGCTGTCAATAATCCGCATACATGCCACCGTGGTATCATCCCCGGGGCGGAACTGATACAGCTCATCACAGGCCCTGCTGATGCTGGCGGCCAGACGCATGGCCGATACGGTCAGAGGATACTGTCTCACCGCGTAGTCCGCAATGTCCTGCCACAGCCATCCAAAGTTCAGCAGTTCCCCCACCCCTGCATGGATGGTGCCGTCGCTCATGAGAATCAGGGCATCGCCTTTTTTGACCTTGAATCTGTATTCATTGATTTCCTTGCCCTGCATGACCCGTACATTTTTCGGAATCTCCATAAGCTTTCCGTCCCGGATAAAAATGCATCCGGGATTATCATATTCCACCAGATACGCATCCCCATTATGATATACCTGCAGTATGCTGAAGGTGGAATAAGCCACCTGCCTGACCTGACAGATGGGGAGAGTCTCACTGATGGTATCCACACACTCCTCCAGGGTAGCCCCATTGAGGAACATGGTTCCCAATATCTTAGAGGTCAGCGTGGACAGGATATTGGCCTTGACTCCGCTTCCCATACCGTCCGCCAGAATCATGATGTTGGAATCCTCGGTCTGCAAAAGCTCTACCTTGTCCCCGCACAGGATTTCGGTGTACTTGTTCAGGCTTTTATATGCAACATCCACTGTAATTCCCATTATTTACCTCCGCTGCCGCCTGGTTTCTTTAAATCCACATTGCTCAGATGGACATAACCGGATTTTCCGCCGCCCGGATTGGCGCTGCCTATATGGACATAGCCCGTAGGCTTTTTCTGCTCCCCGGCATTGTCTGCCGGATTTCCGGCTCTGGGTATCTGACCGGCTCCCGCTCCATCAGACGCTGCGCCCGCCGCCCCGGCTGTCATGACACCCTTTAAGGGCACGGCTCCGCTTCCCAGCTGTACGCCTGGAATTTCCCGCTCCCTTTCTCCTCCGGCATACCCGGCATCGCTGCCGTCCTCCAGCAAGGAGTGGCACAGCTTGGTCAGGGTGGTTTTTGTCTCAGCTGTTGTCTCTCCCAGCAGACCTGCTATCTCCTGAGCCACCATCATCTGCTTGTGGATGACTTTCTGGGCCAGATCTATGGTTTCCAGCTTTCTCTCATATTCTTCCTGGGCCAGCTCCTCCTCACGGGTTATGTCTATGAAGGTGGCCAGGACTGCATTTTCCTTTTCTATGTACACAATGTTCTGCAGGGTGGAAAGATTATATTCCGGATAATTCACCCGCTTGCCATGGATGTTCTGGTGTGTGTCAAATACCCACTGGAAGTTCACCGGGTCGATAAGTTCATACAGATACATCTGCAATGCCTGGGAACGGGTCCTTCCAAAATATCTCTCGCCCACATCCGAGTACTCCATAATGCGCATGTCATCTCCCACAATCAGTACGATGTTGGGTGAAGTCTCCATCACCAGATTGGCCATGGATTCCGCCTTTTCATGCATAAAGGGAATACACATGCTCACCTCTGCCTTGTGCTGGAATACGGCAATGGCCTTTTCCCGGCAGGTAGGGTAACCGCAGGCGCCGCAGTTCAGCTCGTCCTCCGGCTTCAGCTTGTTGGTCATTCGCAGGATTTCCCGTATCTGTTCCTCCGTAGGCTGGGGATCTCTGGGTGAATGGTCCTCGAAGTGCTTTCTGAAGTTCACATTTTCCCACACCGGCTCCATCTGCTTTTCCTCAGCCGGCTCCCTGCAGATGCTCTCCTCCATGTCCAGCTTGACCTTGAATCTGGAAATGAACTCCTCATCCACCGTGGGGCCTTTAATGCAGCCTCCGGAACACATATTCATCTCTATGAAACAGCCCTTGATTTCACCACGGGACATACTTTTACACAAATCAATACAATTGTCCTCCCCGTGGACATAGAACTTCCTGTATCCGTCCCCCTTCTCCTCGGTAGCCAGCACAGAATTGACCACGCCGTTGGTCACGGGATACAGGCGGTTTACCTTTGGGTCAAATGCGGTAAATGGCCGGTCTTCACAGTCCTCGATTACGATGTCCTCTTCCTCCAGCCATTTGTTTATATCATTGAAATTTAATACAGCGTCAATATAGCCCTCATGCCTCAGATCCATTGCCTCTTTTTTCTTGGCAATACACGGTCCCAAAAACACCACCTTTACATCACGTCCCAGTTCTTCCTTCAGAAGCTTTCCGTGGGCAATCATGGGAGACACCACCGGTGCCAGGTAAGGTATAAGCTGCGGATAGTAGATTTCCACCAGGTCATTGGCGCTTGGGCAGCATGTGGTTATGATGTTCTCCATCTTGTGCTCTGCCAGAAGCCTGGCATACTCGGCCGTCACAAAAGCAGCTCCCTCAGAAGTTTCCCTTACATCCTCAAATCCCAGGCGCAGCAGAGCTCCCCGCACCTGACCGATTGTCTTGTATTTCAATAACCCCATATAGGACGGTGCAATAGACACCACCACGCGCATGCCTTCACGCAAAAATCCGCGGACCATGTTCAGGTCACTCTTAAGGGTTTTTGCTGACTGGGGGCAGATCTTCAGACAGTGTCCGCACAGGATACACTTGTCCGGCATAATGACCGCCCGCTCATCCTTGACCTGGATGGCCTTTACCCCACAGTAACGGACGCATTTATAGCAGTGTTTGCACTTTGTGGCTTTGAAATCTATGATTTCCATGCCCATAATCAAAGTCTCCCCTTAATCTCATTTTCAAAAAATTCTTCTGTATCTTCCGGCTTCAGGGAATACAGCTCGCCCTCCACCGTCACGCACACTCCATGGTCACAATTGCCGGAACAGAACGCACCGTTTAAATCCACCTTATCAGACAGGCCGTTCTCATCTACCAGCTTCTGGAGCTTACTGATAATTTCCCTGGATCCCTTTAAATGACAGGCGCTTCCAATACATATCGTTACTTTCATCCCTTATTCCTCCACTATCTGCGTGTATTATGGGCTCACCCCAAACCATGGCTTCATTATCTCACATTGTGATATTTATATCAATAATATTTCTCAAATATTTTATAGAAAAGACAGGCCTGTTGTGCTATAGTTAATGATATTTACGAGAGGAGTTGAAGTATTATGAAAAAACAAGTTTTCTTACTTTTAATGGCGTTTATGGGTGTCTGCCTGGTGCTGGGCGGATGCGGCAGGAGCACCTCAGGCACATCCGTCACAGAGACTCAGACGAAAGCGCAGGCCGGGACACAGACAGAATCCGGGACACAGACGGAATCCCAGGCCGACGCACAGACCATAAACCAGAACGGTGAAAAAGCCTCCCGGGACCAGGTCTCAGAAAGCGCTTCCGGCGCAGCGTCCTCCCCTGAATCCGGTTCCGTCGATGAATTGAACACGGTTTTTGATGAAAACAAGCTGACCTGTCAGGCAGCCATCCGTGTAGGCTCTCTAAAGGGCCCCACCTCCATGGGACTTGTATCCCTCATGGACAAGGCTTTAAAGGGCGAAACTTCCAATGTTTATGAATTCACCATGGCCGGCAAGGCGGATGAACTGGTGGGCAAGATTGCAAACGGCGATCTGGATATCGCCCTGCTGCCTGCTAATGTTGCCAGTGTACTCTACGCCAAGACCCAGGGAAATATCACGGTCCTGGATATCAACACCCTGGGTGTCCT
>OLIH01000672.1_pt1 | contig 16517 bp, 16 predicted proteins | sample 1609721 | NCBI WGS metagenome assembly OLIH01 (sample SAMEA4350157, study PRJEB24818) | metagenome | biome: human; feature: gut; material: faeces | place: Denmark | collected 2013-09
TGATTCCAGGTTTCAGACTACTTAGCTTGGCTAGTTATCTTTAACCTTCATTACTTGGTTTTGTTCTGAATTTTCTCAAATCCAAAGGTCTAAACCAGACCTTTTGTTTTTAGAATTTTCAGGGTTTGTGTATTATTCAGTCTTCAATTTTAAAGGTACGATGGAAGCATTGCTTCCGACCGCAGAAGGAGGGATTTGAACCCTCGCGCCGCTACTAACGACCTACTCCCTTTCCAGGGGAGCCCCTTCAACCTCTTGGGTACTTCTGCTTGGTTGAATCTTGTTTCATATTCAATTTATATTCGCAGGCAAATCACTAAAACTCGTCTGCAGCGGAGAGGGTGGGATTCGAACCCACGCGCCCTTGCGGACAAACGGTTTTCAAGACCGCCTCGTTATGACCACTTCGATACCTCTCCGAACGCGCTTTTACATTTTACAGAAGTTTCGACGTTTTGTCAAGCACTTTTTTTATTTTTTTCAAAACTTTATTTTTCTAAGTTTTGTGTTTTGCTGCTGTTCTCAGCGGCAACTCGATTAGTCTATCATGTAATTCGACAGATGTCAACATTTTTTTTAATATTTTTTCTGCAGGTTGAATTTCCCAAAATTAGGAAGATTCAACCTGCGTTACCAACTGTTATTCATTCCAATTCCTGGTAAACCGCTTACAGGTCCTTATCCACGGCCCAGCGGTCCAGCTGCTTCAGGAATCTTCTATCCTCTGAAACCACCTTGACTGGTTTTTTGTAATCTATAGCCATCAGTCCCAATACGGATTTTCCGTCTGCAATCTGGTTATCCATTGTATGTACTCCAATATCCAATGGAGAAGCGCAGGCCAGATGCATAAAATCTCTTAAATCATTGGATGTATACAGCATAATTTCACGTACCATATTGATACCTCCTTATTCGGACATAGTATAACATTTTAGGATAAAATATACAATATCCAATCATGATTTTATATAATTCCATTGAGTCAAAGCAGTACGCAGCTCATCCTTTTCTGCCGCCGCCTTTTCAAATGGCAGTCCGCTCATCACAATCTCAATAGCCTGCCGCATTGCCTGAGCCCCTGCTGCTGCACCGCCTGGATGTCCCTGAACGGCTCCCCCTGCTGCCAGAACCACATCTTTTCCCACTTCCCGAATATACTTTTCCACCATCCCCGGATGGACTCCCCCTCCTATGGACGGCATAGAGGGCTTAATGTCATAGAAAGGAAGCGTGAGCTGGGCTACTGTCTGCATGTACTTTTGATGGAGAAGCGGATAGCCGCCATAGGGTGTATTGATCATTACAATATCAGCTCCAGCAAGCCGTGCAAGCTTTCCCACAGCAAGGGGAGAGGCCATTCCATTCATGGCTCCTTCAAAACACATTCCAGTACCTGCCGAATGTCCCAGGATAGGGAGAACCGTATGCTCCGACACATGCTTAAGCACGCTGTATCCCATGGCTGCAAAATTAATCATCAGTCCATCTGCACCGGCATCCTCTGCGCGTTTTACATTTTCCATAATTTCACCTGCGCCGCTGGTTATGTTCACAAAATATTTTACCCGCTCCCCTGTCTTCTCATAGGCCGCCTCAGCCGCTTCTCTATATGCCCTTACCCGTTCTTCGGGCTTGCTGTAAACAGGATTTCCAAACAATTCATCGTCCTTTATAAAATCCACACCTCCCAGTGCAGTCTCATAAAATATCCTTGCCCCCTCTTTTGGAGTCAGTCCTGTACACGGCTTGATCATATTCAACAAAATCGGCCGGTTACTTATTCCGGCAAACTTCTGAATTCCTTCAATCCCATACCGCGGCCCCCCGAATTTGCAGGCAAACTCCTCCGGAAACTCAATATCTAAAAGTTTTACCTGGGCTGAGGTGGAGGCATCGTTGCCCAAAAGGGCGGTAATAAGCAACGGCAGGTCTGTACCAAAGTTTACAGCAGGATAGGCAATCTGAATCAGATATTCTCTCTGGTCTCCGGTAATCTGAGTAGCCAGATCCAGGGACGGCACATCAAATACGTTCACCACCTTCCCCATATATTTTTCGCGAATCTCCTCCGTAATTCCAGGTATGGGAATCCATGTTCCAATGGTCTGCCCCACTGCAAGGGCTGCCGCTTTCTTAAGGACATCCACTTCCTTTGGCAGACTGATATGATAAGTTGCTATTGCATAATTTTGTTTGTGTACTGTCTCCGATAATGTATAAAGTAAAGAATCCATCTTTTCTCCTTTGATCCACAACGCTCATATGCCTGGCAAAGCAAAAGAGCCCGGCATCCGGTTTCGATGTCCAAGCTCTGTTATCACTCTCTGATTCTGCTATATACTTATATCGCGATTTACGCATTCTCATGAAAATACACATCCAAAGAGTAAGGAATATCCTCCGTTCTCTTCTTCAGATTCTGAGCCAATAAATGACTGATTCGTTCGCTGTCCCGTTGTTTCAAGGCATCCAGATAACTCTGGTGCTCTTCAATCATCCTTTCCCTGGATTCCCGGCCTTCCAACAGTTTTTGACCGTAAATCAATTTAAAGAATGACAGATTATCCCACAGCGATTCTATCATCGCACAGATTCTGTCCAGCTGGCTGATTTTATAGATTGAAAAATGGTACAACCTATTCTGCTGATACACATCAATTGCATCAAGCTCCTCCTGCCTGACAATACGAATATATTCTGCGTGAATCTCTTTCAGGTTTTGGATGTCTTCATCTGTAATCTTCTCACAGGCATACTTTGCTGCTACCGGCTCCAATGCCGTTCTGGCTATATATATCTGCCGTACATCATCCTTTGTCAATGTCACAAGCCTCGTCCCTGCATATGGAACAGACTCCGCAAGCCCTTTCTTCTCAAGATTGGCCAAAGCTTCCCGAATCGGCATCCTGCTGACTCCCAACTGGGACGCCAGTTCCTCCGTGTTAAGCTTGTCACCCATTGACAGCTTTCCGCTCATAATCCATTCCATCAGCTTGTCCAAGGCCAAGTCCGGAAGCTTGTTATGCTGAAGCATTCCCCTGTCCAGATCATTCATTGTAATACGCATATTAGATTTCATATAGCTCTCACCTAAGTAATATTTACAAGCCAAGCTTCGAAACGGTCACTTTTAAAATCGCCACTTGCGCGGTTTCTTCAATTAACTCTGCTGTATGCTCTGCATTAATTGCATCTTTTCCGACTGCCACTAAGCCATGATCCACAAGTAAAAATCCGGGCAAATCCGGGTTCTCTCTATATATTTCTTCCACCATTGGGAAATATTCTTTCTTTACCATCGCTGCCGGAACATCTAACGAAGGTAAATCCGCGCTCATCTTGAGCTGGGCGTGCCATGTGGTTCTCCTTAAGGCCTTTCCTGTGGACGCCCATGCAATCGAATACGGTGAGTGTGTATGTACAACAGCATTCACCTTGGGACAAATTCTATATAGCAAGCCGTGAAGTAAAGCCTCTCTTGTAGGTTTTCCTTCCCCTTCTACTAGATTTCCATCGAAATCCGTGATTACAAAACCGTCCGGCGTACTGTCAATAAAAGAGCTGCCGCTTGCCTTCACAATCATCAAATCTTTCCCTGGCACCCTGGCACTTACATTGCCGCCGCTTCCGGTTTGTATACCTCTAGTATATGCTCTTTTGCAGGCTATGACAAGTTCCTCTGCAATTTTTTTAACATCTTCTGACATTTCCTGAAATGCCCTCCTTGTCCTAATATTGTATTTCATCACCTACCACAGCATGCACTTTCAGTTCGTCCACCATATGGTGGGCGGCCTGAATGCCCCATTCCTCTGTATCCAGATTTCCTGGTATTGTAATGATTTCCACATTGGGATTTCTGATTTCCTTTAACTGGCGAATGATAATATCATCCACCTCTTTATAATAAAGCGCCTCGCCCTTGCGTGTATTATGGCGCATTCCGTCTGTAGGAATCAGAAGTTTTACCCGGTAATCAATTTTCTCAATCCGCGCAGCAAATCTTGCTGTTGTAATCTCTGCTTCATCCGGAAGCAGCTTGATATGAGCCGTATTGGCGTTATGCATCATATAGATTCTTTCATCCATGCGGGGCGGAAATTCTCCTACCTGAAAATCAATAAAATCCAGGCCGCCCACGCTGACCACCAGAGGCACCTTTTTCTCCACCCCCCGGACAAGACGGTACTTTGCATCTTCCCCATAGGAAAAACCGCCTTTAAAATACTCCTGTGTAATCTCATGGGTTGTTAAATCCAAAATTCCGTCTATCAGCCCGTCCGCCGCCATCTGCTCCATGATTGCTCCGCCTGCACCGGTGGAATGAAAACCGATAGGCTCTATACCAAGCCGTTCCAGCTCATCAATGGCAGCACACGCCCCTGTGTTCGTAATCCCCATCAAAGTCACGCCCACAACCGGCTTATCGCCTTTTTTCAGGACCTGGCCTGCATGTTTCACCATTCCCGCACAGCATGCACATGCATTTGCCATGATTTGTCTCGTCACTATGTTAAGTCCGGTAAAATCGCATATGGATGGAATCGTTACTATATCCTTTGCCCCTACCACACTTTCAAATGTTTTGCGGCCTGATGCCACCGTGGTTGCCATGACTTTTGGGAAACCTATGGGAAGCCGCTTCATGGCGTTGGTGGCCATAACCGTATTCTGAAGGCCTCCTGCTGAAAGGATTCCGTCAATCTTCCCCTCTGCATACAGTTTCTCCACATACGACGCCACTGCCTCCATCATAAATGCAATCTTTTCACCCTTTGTCCTGGGTTCCAGCTCAGCCCACTCTGTCCCTGCTGCTTTGGTGACATCTTCCCTGGAAACATCGTATCCATAAGACGGATTGGGGCCTGTGGCCACGTTAATTACCATGGCTTTCATTCCCTGGCTCTCAACCTGCTCACGCATGTATGCAATCTCTCTGTACTTGGTATCACAGCTTCCTATGATTGCGATTGTATTCATCACTACTCCTCCAATACGATATTGTGAAGACCATCCCCAACAGTCTCCACAATATCCCTCATGGGCCCCGCGTTTTCACAGATGCGTCTTCACAGGTGCTTATTCACATTACTTCTGGCTGAAGTACTTTGTTTTTGCCTTTGCAGCTGCTTTTTTTGCATCTTTATCAATAATCGCGCCCTTGTACTCATCAAATACAAAGTCCGTGTCCTTAAGCCCGATTACCGGAAGTCTGTTTTCATGGGTATCTTCGTATTTCTCAACTGCTGCGGATAAGATAATATCATGGGCAAGCAGAAGATGCTTATGAGGGTCAACCCCAGCCTCATGGCAGCGGCGGACCGTATCGCGGATTGTCTGCCATGCGGCCACTATATCAACATAGCGTCCCGGAGGGCAGATATCATAGTGAAGCTCATCCTGCATGGTCTGGGGAGCATCAATGTTGCCCATAACGAATACAGAATCCCCCACACAATAGTACGGTCCGTCTTCTGTTTCAACTACAACCGTCATATGTCCTGGGCAATGTCCGAATGACTCATATACACTTACCCCTGGTGCAATCTGTGCCTCGCCCTTTACTGTCTCAAAACGTTCTTTCACTCCCGGCTGGTCATATGGCGCAATGAATTCATCATTGCAGGTCACGTCTCCATCTTTGGCGATAATGGGTCTGCAGTATGATTTGTAATGAAGGGGGATCGGGTTATGCGCATAGTCCCACTCTGTCTCATGACAAATAAAACGTGCCTTTGTAAATTTTTCAAGATAAAATACATGGTCCCAGTGCAGATGCGTAAACAGTACAATATCAACATCAGAAGGCTTAAAGCCAACCTGAGCCAGCCGTGATTCAATGTCATCAATTCCCGGTCTCTGCACGGACGGGCCATGGTGATACTTATCGGCATGCTCCGTCCAGGACATACCCGTGTCAACCAAAATCAGCTGGTCTCCGCCTTCAATTAAGAATGTGAAATCCGGAAGCTGGTCCGAGTCATTGGTAATCCCCAGCTTTTCTACAAATTTTTTACACGAAAAATGATACCAGTACTCCAAAGGTTTGGTCGGAATATAACCAGAATTAAGTGGTCGGATTGTTAATGGCATATTAATTTTCCTCTCTTTCTCTTTCATGAATTATCTATCTTAAAACCGCCATGGGTTTATCCCACAGGCCGTTTTAATCCCTGTTTATATGCGGCAATTATGCTGCCTTGCTTTCCTGTCTTCTCTTGCTGTACGTGTCGAACAGCACCATGGCAATGATTACAATACCGATTACCAGCCCCTGCGCATAGGAGGAAATCCCCTTCAGGTTCATTACATTGACAATAATCGTAAGTATCAAGGCTCCTACTACAGTTCCAAGTACTCCGCCTTCTCCTCCCAGCATAGAGGTTCCGCCTACAACCACTGCCGCAACGGTCTGCAGTCCGTAACTGTCTCCCATGGCTGCATCTGCTGCATTTAACCTTGCTGTCATCAGCATGCCTGCAAGGCCTGCGCACATGCTGCACATCATGAATGCGGATAACATGATTTTTTTTACCGGAACTGCCGCGTATTTGGCCGCCGTAGGATTTGATCCATAGGCGTACACCTGACGGCCATAGGTGGTTTTCTGAAGCAGGACATATATCAGGATAACCACCACCGCTGCTATGATAATCAAATTGGGCACAGGACCCGTATACCCCACACCGATCTGGGTGAAACCCTTGGGAAGGTCATATATGACTGCCCCCTGCATAACCAGGACCGCAAGCCCGCTCATGACCCAGTTGGTCCCGTAGGTAGCAATAAAGCTGGGAAGAATTCCGGCTAACAGCCCGTTGATGACTCCCACTACCAGTCCAATAAGAATTCCCAGAATAAAGGCTGCCGGAATGGGGACACCATTTTTTATGCACTGGGCACAGATACATCCGATGAATCCGGCGGTTGCTCCCACCGATAAATCCATACCGCCTGTCAGCAGTACTGCCGTCAATCCGGCACTGAGCACCAGCAATACACTGGCCTGCCTGAATACTGTGATAATGTTGTCAACAGTCCTGAAATTTGGGGCGGCAATTGCGGAAAAGATGACCAGGATGATTAAACCTATCAGGCTGTAAAATACTTTTGAATTCCTTATCTCTTCAAATATTCTCTTTGCTTTCATGTCCCTATCCCCCTATTCCTTTGAACGAGTACGGACAACCGCATCAATAATAATGGCCATCAGAACGATAGAACCAATGATTGCATTCTGCTTAATTGACTGCACACCCACTATGTTCAGACCATTTTTGATGACTTGTATAAGAAGCACACCAAAAATCGTACCTGTAACGCCGCCTTTTCCTTCGCGCAGAGAGGTCCCTCCCAGAAGTGTTACTGCCACTGCCTGGAATTCCCAGCCCGTGGCTGCCGTAGGCATACCTGCCTCAATACGGCTGAGTGTGATGATTCCGGCAATTCCCGCAATGAACCCGGCAAATGCATATGTCTTAATCAGACAGATAATGGGATTGATGCCTGCAAGCTGCAGTGCCTCCCTGTTACCGCCCAGTCCATGGATATTGGTTCCAAACCTGGTCTTGTTCAGTACCACCCACACCATGATAAATACCAATGCAGCGGCCCATACCATAAGCGGTATTCCGATAATCATGGTCTCCGTAATAATACGATATGTAAAACTGGGAAAATAGATGGACGAGCCTGCAGCCAACAGTAATGAAAGGCTGTTCAGTATATTCTGCATTCCATAGGTCGCGATGAAAGGAGGAATACTTCCCTTTGCAACAATCATCCCATTCACCACTCCAACCAGTGTAGTGGATAAAATGGCTAACAGCATTGCAGCTGGAAGCGGGATTCCCCTCAGGGCCATCCATACAGTAAATACGGTTACAAAGCTGACCTGCGCACCAAGAGAGAGGTCGGTTCCCTGTGTCAGTACGATACATGTCTGACCAAATGCAACAATCATTAGCGGAGTTGCCTGAATTAGCACATTTTTAAAGTTCATCAGTGTAAGATAGTTGGGGCTCATAACACTGAAAATCACAATCAGAACCACCAGCATATAGGCTACCGGAGGCAGACTTTTAATTCTCTGTGCAATCTTATTCCTCTGCATGCTCAGCACCTCCTGCTCCCAGCATCATCCGCGCTCCAATCACCTCGGAATTGAATCCGTCTGTTCCTCTGATGACCTCGTCCACGATTTCACCCTCATGCATGATATAAATACGGTCGCTCATGCCAATTACCTCGGGAAGTTCGGAAGAAATCATGATAATTGCTTTACCCTCTGCTGCAAGCCTGTCCATTAAATGATAAATTTCCAGTTTTGCAGCCACATCAATACCACGGGTGGGTTCATCAAAAATCAGAATCTCCGGGTCAAAACTCAGCCATTTCGCCAGTACCACCTTCTGCTGATTACCGCCGGACAAATATTTACATGCTTTATTAACGCTGGTTGTAGCGATACGAAGCTGCTTCTTATATCCCAGCGCAACTTCGGTAATTTTCTTTTTTGATATAAAGAAGTTCGGAAATATCTTTTTGAGACTGACTGCCACCATATTGAGAGCAATTGACTCGTCCAAAGCAAGTCCCTGCTTTTTACGGTCCTCGCTTACCAGACCTATACCAATCCTGACAGCCTGCACAGGCGACTTTGGAAATACCTGGTTTCCCCGTACATAAACTTTTCCGGACTTAATCTTCTCAATGCCGTAAAGCAGCTCGGCTGTCTCTGTACGGCCTGCACCCACCAATCCGGCCAGTCCCACTATCTCGCCCTTCCCAACGGTAAAGCTTACATTCCTGACACGCCCGTTATAATCGCACAGATTTTCTGTTTTAAGGGTAATCCCCTCATGCTTGTTCTCTGTACGTGCATAGACTTGTTCCACACTTCTGCCCACCATCATGTTGACAAGTTCTTCGTTGCTGCAATCGTTGATTCCCACAGTATTAATCTTAACACCATCCCTGAGAATCGTGATTCTGTCTCCAATCAAGGGAAACTCCTGCATCCGGTGAGACACATAGATAATACCGATTCCCTCTGCCTTTAGCCTGTGAATCTGTGCAAAAAGGGAGTCCACTTCTCTTTCTGACAACGTTGCTGTGGGTTCATCAAACACCATGATTCTGGGGTTAAAAGAAAGCGCCTTGGCAATTTCCACCATCTGCTGTTCTGCTATGCTTAAGTTCTTCACATAATCTTTGGGATTAATGTATTCACAGTTCAATGCCTTTAAAAGCTTTTCAGCCTCCTCTTCCATCTTCTTATGGTCAATCAATCCCAGCCCGGTCTTATATTCCCTGTTAAGAAAAATATTCTGGGCAACGCTGATATAAGGAACCAGCGTAAACTCCTGATATACTGCTACGATTCCTTTGGCAAGGGCCTCCTTGGTCCCGTTAAACTTAACCACCTGGCCGTCCAGCCGGACCTCCCCTTCTTCCGGTTTATATGCGCCCAGAAGACATTTTGCAAGCGTACTCTTTCCTGCGCCGTTCTCACCCACCAGGATATGTACTTCCCCTTCCTGCAAATCAAAATCCACATCGTCCAGGGCCTTCATTCCCGGAAAAAGTTTGGTGATATGCTTCGCAGTTAATATTGTTTTCCCCATCGTTTCACCCCAATACTTCTCACGAAATTTATTTTCTCTGTATTCGTCCCCGCAGTTTCCTGCGGGGACAAACAGGTGAAATAGTTCAGTTTCAATTTTGCCGCATTCTACTGGATGACCTTCCACCATGCAATGTTGTCAATGTAATTTTGAACTGTGTCAGCGATTACAAGCGGGTCATTTGCTGCTGTGGGAAATGGAATGAACTTGCCTTCCGGTTCCGTCTTATCATTCAGATACTTAACTGCATAGGCACATGCAACAAATCCTGAACCATATGGATCCGTGTTATAGGTAGCGAACATGGTTCCTTCCTTTACGGCATTCGTAGCGTCAACGCTTCCGTCAAATCCGCAGACCAGAACATCATTCATATTGGCTGCCGTCAGGGCCTGGACCGCTCCCAGAGCACTCTCATCATTGCAGGCAATGACTGCATCAATGTCTGTATACTGCTGAATCAGGTTTTCCGTTACCGACATTCCCTCTGTCCTCTTAAAGTTTGCGGTCTGCGAAGCAACGATCTCGATTCCCTCGTACTCGGAAAGGCCAGTATTAATACCATTTAATCTCTCAATTGCATTTGATGCTCCGGCCGGTCCTTCAAGAATGATGAACTTTCCTTTTCCGCCAAGCTTGTCCGCCACTGCTTTGGCCATAGTGTAGCCGGACTCGTAATAGTCAACGCCTGTCCTGAGGAATGTATCTTCTGCTGCCGGCGTACCAATGGTCAGCACCAGAACACCTGCATCCTGGGCTTTTCTCACACCTGTCATGATACCGTTGGAGTCCGCACAATGTACAATAATTGCATCAACATCCTGTGTAATCATGTTTTCCATCAACTGTACCTGCTCCTCAACCGAGTCCGCAGTCGTTGGTGCCTGTGTGATCGCGGTAAATCCCATGGCCTCCCCGGCAGCCTCCACACCTGCTGACTGAGCCACCATGTAAGGATTTGTTGTGTTCTTGGCAATATAGCCGATTTTGTAATCCCCTCCCGCCTTGACACTGGTTGCAATCTGAGCTCCAATTCCCGTGACCGGAAGCTGACTTACATCAAGCACAGTAGCTGCAGACAATCCGGAAGAACTGCTCTTTGTATCTTCATCTGCCTTCGTCTCCTCTTTCGCACTGTTAGTTGGTGCCTCTGTCGGTGTGCTGCAGCCCGTAAAAAGCATGGCAGACATTGCAACCGTTAATAAAATTGATACTACTCTCTTCCTCATTTTTTTCCTCCTTGTTTTCTTTATGTAGTTTTGGATATTGGATTTTGGATACAATCTTCTTGTGATTAATATAGCACTTCCAAATTTGCTTGTCAATATTAAATAGTATATTCTTGTTTATTGTTTTATTTTTGTATATAGTGCACATCGCCCCTCTGATTTTTCTGTCAATAATTACAATTGTCATTTTTTTATCAGGTATGTGCGTATTTTTTATGGGATTAATTTATGAGTTGTATATAGACTGAACGAAAATGCATCTGAATCAGTAATGATAAAAAAGGGGACACAGGTTATATTTCATCCTGTATCCCCAAACCGGGTATCCGCACCTAAATAATGGAATTTCTCAGCACTTCAGCCATAAAAAGGTCCTCGGGCGTCGTAATCTTAATATTGGCATAACTGCCCATTACCATATGCGCCTTCACCCCCATCTGCGCCTCCACCACCATGGCGTCATCTGTTATGCCGGTGCAGTCCTCCCTCATCTGGCGGGTAAATGCCTCCACAATCAGAGGCACGGAAAACACCTGGGGCGTCTGTGCCTGCCATACCATACTGCGGTCCGGGCTGGACTCAATCATTCCCTCCCGGTTCACCAGCTTGATGGTATCCTTTACGGGCATACCCACCACGCAGGCATTGCATTTGCACACTGCCCTGTATGCCCGTTCAATGATTTCGCCGGTGACAAAGGGGCGGGCCCCGTCATGGATAAACACGTATCCATCCTGTCTTTCCCTGACAACGGATTCCTTCTCTCCCTCTTCCCGATCCATAAGGGTACAGAGCGCCTTCCATACGCTCTCGTACCGCTCGCCGCCTCCAGCACCTATGGTACTCACCTTCTTCAGGCCATACGCCTCCACGATTTCCGTTTGCACATATTCCATATGCCCTGCATCTGTCATGAGTATGATTTCATCTATTACAGGAGAGGCTTCAAACACTTCCAGCGCATAGGCCACCAGCGGCTTGCCGCCGATTTCCATGTACTGCTTTGCCGTATTCCCGCCCATTCGGCTGCCCTTCCCTGCTGCCAGGACCACAGCCGTACAATATTTCTTTTCCATTGCAGACCTCCTCCTTCGTCCTTCCCGGACCGGAGTCCATTTGTTCCTTACATCCCCGCCGTCTGTACGCTCCGACCCAATTTTCAAATTTCAGACAGGCTCTAGCGTTCACCCAGCTTCAGATTGGGAATGGCATTCAAATCCCAACCGGATATATTTCCCTTTAAATATTCATAGTAGGCAGCCGTCCCAATCATGGCTGCATTGTCCGTGCAGAAAATAGGGGACGGATAATAGAACTGAATCCCGTCCTTCTCACAGGCCTCTGTCATGGCCTTTCTCAGCGCGGAGTTAGAGGCAACACCGCCGGCTATGGCCAGCTTCTTATATCCAAATTCATGGGCGGCCAGTATGGCGCGGCTTACCAGAGACTCCACCACGGAATTCTGGAAGGAAGCCACCAGGTCAGGCACATTGATTTCTTCCCCGGTCATACGGGCGTGGTTGATGTGGTTCAGTACAGCTGACTTTAGTCCGCTGAAGCTGAAATCATAGGGAGCCCCCTCCACCTTGCCCCTGGGGAACTGGATGGCATGGGGATTCCCCTCTTTTGCAGCCTTATCGATCTTAGGCCCGCCGGGATATCCCAGGCCCACGGACCTTGCCACCTTGTCAAACGCCTCTCCGGCCGCATCGTCCCTGGTCCTGCCGATGATTTCAAATTCCCCGTAGTCCTTTACAATCACCAGATGAGTATGGCCTCCCGACACAATGAGACACACAAAAGGCGGTTCCAAATCTTGGTTCTCAATAAAATTGGCGGAAACATGCCCTTCTATATGGTGCACTCCAATCAGAGGCTTTCCTGCTGCATAAGCAATAGCCTTTGCCTCTGCCACACCCACCAAAAGAGCGCCTACCAGACCGGGTCCGTAGGTCACACCGATTGCCGTGATGTCCTGAAGATCCACCTGCGCCTCCGCCAGGGCCCTCTCGATCACATAATTGACCGCCTTTATATGCTCCCGGGAAGCTATCTCCGGAACCACGCCTCCATAAACCGTATGGGTGGCAATCTGGGATGAAATCACATTGGACAGCACGGTCCTTCCGTTTTTCACCACTGCCGCGGCTGTTTCGTCGCATGAGCTTTCAATTGCCAGTATCAAAACATCCTCTGATGCCTGTCCTATCATAGTATTCTCTCCACTTCCACGTATCCTCCGGTACCTCGTACCGCGCTATCAGTCCTCATCAAATTCCAGCTCCGCTGTCCATCCGTCCCTGGCAGCCTTTGCCCTTGGAAAAATTGTTCTGACTTCCTCCATATACTCCTCGGGCTTGGTAAGGGAGGGGCTGTAATGGGTAAGCCACATCTGTTTTGGATTAGCCTGCTTTGCAAGGGCTGCCGCTTCATAAAACGTCATATGCTTATATTCCCTGGCCTTGGCTGCTTTTTCCTTTTCCCCGTACATTCCCTCGCAGATAAAAAGGTCTGCCCCGGCTGCATACTCAGCAATCACCGGCACCGGCCTGGTATCTGTGCAGTATGTCACCTTAAGCCCTCTGCGGTCCGGCCCCAGCACCATGTCCGGCGTCAAAAGCCGTCCCTCATACTCTATCTCCTCGCCCTTTTGCAGCCTGCTCCAGAATTTCTGTGGAATCTCCTTAGACCTGGCCCTCTCCACGTCAAAACGTCCGGTACGGGGGATGGTGATGGAATAGCCGTAACACAGCACATTGTGGTTTACCCTGTAAGCATCTATCACATAAGGGCCCATCTGCATGCGTTCCCGATTCTCCGTAAGCTCCACAAAACGCAGTTCAAAGGGCAGTTCCGGCGCAATGGTGCGCAGCGCTCCCACCACCCGTTCCAGTCCCTTGGGGCCAATCAGGGTCAGCGGCTCCACCCGCTCCGCATTGCCCATGGTAAGTAAAAGACCGGGAAGGCCGCTTATATGATCCGCGTGATAATGTGTAAAACAAATAACGTCTATGGGCTTGGGACTCCATCCCTTCTCCTTAAGGGCCACCTGGGTCCCCTCACCGCAGTCTATGAGCAGGTTGCTGCCCGTGCACCTTGCCATCATAGATGTAAGCCAGCGGTACGGAAGAGGCATCATGCCTCCTGTTCCTAACAAACATATATCCAACATACTGTAATCCTCGTTCTCTCAATAACTTAACTCACAAAATCATATCACACTTTCCTCTTAATAATCAAGTATCGCCGGAAAATAACATGGCAGACACAAAAAGTCAGGCGCATATGTCAGACGTCAAAAAGGAGCTGCCGCAGCAGCTCCCTATTTATCTGTAACAGTTACACTTATCTTATATAAATCCTGTCCCGCGAAAGGCTGGATGCCGTCCTACACCAGATGGAGGTTAATATCCTTCTCAGCGATGAGTTCCTGCCATTCCCGGCTCAGTCCGTCATCCGTAACGATTTCATCAATCTCTTCCAGTTCAGCAAAATATCCCGGCCTTACCTGGCCGAACTTGCTGCTGTCAGCCACCAGTATCTTCTGCAGGGATGACTCCAGGGCAGCCTTTTTTGTGACCACCTCATAATTATGCGCGCAGGTCATTCCCAGCTTTTCATGGACGCCGGAGGCAGAAACAAACATCTTGCTGGCCCTTGTCCTCCGTATAAGCCCGATTCCCTCAACGCTCTCAAACATCAGATCGTTCCTGTGAAAATATCCGCCCGCAAATATCAAAGAGAGCTTCTCATTTCCCTGAAGCTGGGACAGGATATGGTAATTATAACAGAGCACCGTGAGCTGCATGTGTTCCGGTATATATTTGGACAATACGCCTGTGGTGGTTCCCGAATCCAGAATCAGGATATCCCCCTCCTCAATCATCCCCGCCGCAAACCGGGCGATTCTGTCCTTTTTATCGTAATTGCGGATCTGCTCCGAAGAATACAGATATTCGTCGTGATCCCGCGCTGCCGGCTCTGAAGCCTGGTTTTCGTAAAACAGACGGTTTTCTTTTAGATAATCAATATCACGCCGGATGGTCATTTCCGAGACCTGAAAGCGGTCCGCCAGTTCCTTAATTGATAATACGGGCGATTCCTTCAGTGTATCCAAAAGCGCGTAAATCCTGAGATCCCTTTTTCCCATTAGTTCTGTTTCCCCTCCTGTCGCAATCCTGCTGCGGCCCATGGGTGCACAGCGTTACGAATCTGACTGTAAAATATTATAATTGTATTTTCAGAAAATGTCCAGATGTTCCTGGCTGAGACAAAATGTTATATAATGTTATTTTCACATTTAATTTCACATTTTTCGATAATATATCTTGATTTTTGTATTATAAAATGTTAATATACGCTCATAGTAACATTAATTAACATTTTTACCAATATGGAGGCCAAAATATGAGAACAATTGTAATTGGGTGCGACAATGCTGCTGTTCATTTAAAAAATGAACTCATGGGATTCATGGAGAAAAAGGGATATACGGTTGAGAATATGGGATGCGACAGCACTGAGGATTCTACCTATTATCCCTATGTGGCGGAGAAGGTGTGCCAGGAAATCATAAACAGCGGTTATCAGAAGCACGGTGTGCTGATCTGCGGCACAGGGTTGGGCATGGCCATGACTGCCAACAAATTCAAGGGAATCCGCGCCGGCGTCTGCCATGACATCTTCTCGGCGGAGCGCCTAAAGCTGAGCAATGACGGCAATGTGATCTGCATGGGCGAGCGGGTGATTGGAGCCGAGCTGGCAAAGCGGATTCTGGAAAAATGGCTGGAGCTGGATTTCGTAGACTGCGCTTCCACATCCAAGGTGGAGGCCATCAAAGAAATTGAAGGCGAAAATCTCAAATAGCGGAGGCGGCTTGATGAAAAAACTGAATCGGTTATATCTTGGCACAAACACAAAGATGTACAAAACCATTGCGGAAACAAATTCATTTCTGACACAGCTCCGTCAACTGACAGAGGACCTGGCTGACAGCCCTCTTACCCTGTTTGTCATTCCCTCCTTTACCTCCCTGGAGTCCGCCAACAGGATTACATCCGGATCCCACATCCGGCTGGGAGCCCAGAACATGTGCTGGGAGGATCAGGGACAGTTCACCGGCGAAATCTCACCAGCCATGCTTAAGGAGGTGGGGGTAAGCGTAGTGGAAATCGGCCACTCGGAACGCCGCCACGTTTTCAGGGAGAATGACTTTGACCAGGAAAAAAAGACAGCAAAGGCAGCCCAGTCCGGTTTCACTCCCCTGCTGTGCATAGGAGAGACCCTGACCCAGAGGGAATACGGCCTAAGCGGGGAGACCCTAAGCACCCAGTTAAAGGTGGGGCTTCATTCCGTCACCGCAGAACAGGCGGAGCATCTCTGGATTGCCTACGAACCCGTGTGGGCCATCGGTGTGAACGGAATCCCCGCAGACAGTGATTATGTGGCTGAGCGCCATGCCGGCATCCGGCGAATTCTGTGCGGACGCTTTGGCGAGGAACAGGGAAGCCGCATCCCCATTCTTTACGGCGGCAGCGTGAATCCCCAAAACGCTCAGGAGCTGATTGCGCTACCGGATGTAGACGGCCTCTTTATCGGACGCAGTGCCTGGGACGCCTCTCAGTTCAACCGCATCATACGCCAGGTCATGCCTTTATAC
>OLIH01000679.1_pt1 | contig 16302 bp, 11 predicted proteins | sample 1609721 | NCBI WGS metagenome assembly OLIH01 (sample SAMEA4350157, study PRJEB24818) | metagenome | biome: human; feature: gut; material: faeces | place: Denmark | collected 2013-09
GCGTTGGACTGTACCACGCTCGAAATCTGCTCCAGCCCCTGCGTAATGCGGGAGAGCTCCTGGGCCTGTTCGACGCAGGCCTTTTCTATTTCGCCGACTGCCGAGGAGATGGCGTTTGTCTTTTCCACACTGTCGTCCACCATTTCAGAAACCGTCTGCGTCAGTCTGGCGCCCTCCGAAATGGCCGAAATCGCACTTGCGATCAGGCCGCCGGTTTCTTTTACCGCCTGCGCCGTTTTAGAGGCGAGCGAGCCCACCTCTGCCGCTACAACGGCAAAGCCCTTGCCGGCCGAACCGGCTCTGGCCGCCTCAATAGAAGCGTTCAGGGCCAGAATATTCGTCTGCTGGGCAATCGATTCGATCAGGCTCGTAATTTCCCCGATTTTGGAAGAGGTCTCCTTCACCTGATCCATCGCCGTATTCAGCTTCTCCATCTGATCCTTGGTGCGGCTCATATCCTGCGACACAAGGTCCACCTGGCCCGATACCTCCTGCGCGCCGGCGGCGTTCTGGTTGGCGGCCGCCTCCACCTTTTCAACGGATTCCGCCAGCCGCTCCACCGAGCTGGACTGCTCGGAAGCACCCGATGCCAGCGATTGGGCGCTGGAAGAAACCTGATCCGCACCGGCGTTCACCTGCTCCGCCGAAAGACTGATGGTGCGCAGCGTTTCGTTCAGCGAATTGTAAATGAGCGTCAGAGACTCGCTGATCGGCTGAAAATCCCCCAAATACTCATAGCTGACCGTCGCGCGCATATCTCCCTTCGAGATATGTTCCAGATGCATTGTCACGTCGCTGATCATGCCAGCCATGTTTTCAATGAGCGTTTTACAGGCGAGGGTCAGCCGCCCCGTCTCATCCTCAAGCTCCACAAGCTCTGCGGGCGGCGTGTGCACATCGCCCTGCGAAAGCAGGGTCAGGCGCTCAGTAACCGATTCGATCGGCTTCGTCAGCCTGGCGGACCAGCGCAGCATGAAGACCAGGTTCAGCACCCCCACGACCAGGCTGACAACGACCAGAATGATTCCGTCTCTGCGCTGCTCCTGGCGGTTATGCGCCATGCTCGTCTCAATATCGTCAAAATAGTTCCCCGTGCTGATGTACCACCCATACGGCTGGAACAGCTCGGTATACGCTCTTTTTTTGAACACGCCGTCTTTCCCCGGCTTTGTGAAGAAGTACTCCGTAAAGGCTCCACCCTTGTCGCCAGCGGCAATCAGATTGCGAATATAATAAATGCCCTGCTTGTCCTGCAGGTCATAGCGCATCTGGCCCTCATATTCCTGATTCATATGCACCGCGCACATGCCGTTCTTTTCGTCCGCCCACAAATAGCCTTCCCCATTATTGTAGCGGGTGTCGCGCACGATCATTTCCGCAATCTGGCGGGCCTGCTGTTCGGTGAGCTCGCCGGACTTGCGCCGCTCCTCATTCGCCTGCAAAGCACTGATGACGGTTTCCACCGCATTTTTCGCCTGATTGTCAAACGCAGCCTGCTGCTGATCGTTTACCGCGCCGAACGCGCCGTCCAAAAAGAAAAAGGAAAGCCCCGACAGCACCACGACAATTTCAAGCAGCAGAACACCGACAAACCGCACAATCCTATGCTTGAGCTGCATGGTTCTTTTTTGACCGAATATCTGTTTTTTCAAATTGATCCCTCACCTTTTTTGTCCCGCCGTTTTCTCAGGTAAAAAGCAGGAAGGGCTGCAAAATAATAGTGATAACAAGAAATGTTATCGCCATTATTTCACAGCATTCCCAGTCTATTTTAACGGAAGGGCCCTCTTTCTCCTGTTTTTATGAAAACTGGAGACCGGAGGAAGAAAGGCCGCCCCAAAACCCAGAAAACGCAAGACCAGAATTATTTTATGCAATTAAATATTTCTTTCCTTATCTATTATCGTTGCTTTACTTTGATTTTTTAGATCAATCAGATAAAAAAATAATAAAATTTATTATAATTTATTTTTCATTCTTTGGAGGAACCATGAGGCCGCGCATTGCTCCAACAACCGCACGGCTCCATCCCAAAAACAAACCGGCAAAATGCCCTCGGCCTGCTAAGAGCGTGAGGAAGCAAAGGATACCAAAAAAGCGGCCCGCCGTCTGTATTAAAACAGGCGGCAGACCGCTTTTGTACATATAGAAAAACCGGTAGCTCGAGTACACGTGAAAACAGCGAGGTGCCCGTTCCGGTTCAAAAGAGCCGGCGCTGTTCCGCGGTTTAACCGAAAGGGGCGCGGGCTGCCCCGCTCACCACGGCATGATATGCGCCCCCACGAACGCCCAGACCACCGTGAATACGACGACGGTGCCGACCGCGATCCAGCAGCCCTGGAGCATCTCCTTGAGGTTGTTGCAGCCCGCGATGCCCATTTGGCCGTTCATGTTGCTGCAGGGATACGTGGAGCCGGTCAGCCGGGTCGCGCACAGAATGGAGATGGCGAACATGCTCATCGGCAGACCGGTCGCCTGCGCCGCACCGAGGAACATGCCAGCAATGATCTTGATCTCCGCGACCGCAGCCGCTTCGATTCCAAAGCCGCCCACCACGGAGGAGATCAGCATAACCGCCGTCGGGCTGTTCTGGGAAAAGCTGCCGAGCAGATTGCCCAGCGCCGTGAATCCGCCGCCCGCCGTAACCATTTGCAGCAATACGTCGATGGTGATGAAAATGATGAACATGCCAGCCTGGGACTGAACGCCCTTCACCGTTGCGCTGATGATGTGCTCCGCGTGCATTCTGGCGCACAGGGATACCACCGCAATCAGAATCATCATGACGACCAGCGCGTAGGAGGTGCCCTGCCGCGTGAGGATACCGTACACCACCATCGCGAGGAAGCTCACCAGGAACACAACCGTACTGATGGTCTCCTGCTTGGTCACTACGATTTCATCCAGATTTTTCATGTCGTCGGAAAGGGTGTAGCTCTCCTGCCCCTCGGTACGCTTCTGCGCGCGCAGGGCGCCCACCCACGCTCCGCCAATGAAAATAATGGCAAAGGGAAGCGCGGCTCCCAGCATCAGCTGGCCGTATGTAAGGCCGGTTACTTCCATGGTAATCAGCGTAACACCTGTCAGCGGCCCCAAAACCAGGCCCATCTCTCCGGAAATTTTAAAGAGAATCGCAACCACCGTGGGGGTAATCCCCAGCGAGGCCATCACCGGGATCATGATCGGCGCGATCACCGCGTTGCCGCCGCCGAGCGTGCCGAGCAAGCCGCAGATGACAATGGAACAGATGATGAGCACCAGCTTCGCTTTTGTCTGCGTGTTCACACCGATCCGCTTGACGATCCAGTAAACCAGCGTATGCGTTACATGCGCCTCCGTCATCACCTGACCAAGTCCGGCGCCTGCCATGATGATGATACCGATCAGTGCCGTACTGCTGGACATGGCGGCTTCAAAGGATTTTGACACCGCCTTCAGATCCAGCCCGTTGAGAAAAACACCCGCGGTAATGCCGAGAATAATGGCCCAGGTATTGTTTTTCCCCCGCAAAGACAGCACGATGTAGATCAGCAGCGGAATCAGGGCAAGGAGCGGAAACGACTTCACGATTGCCCAGCTTCCAAGTTCCATAAAAACTCCTCCTAACAGAATAAATATTTAGCGATTCTTCGCAAACAAACACTAAAGCAATTTGCGTGCCAACGCCGAAAAGCCCCGGAAGAAGCGAAAAAAAGCGAATCGCCATGCGATCCTGCTGGTAAAAACATTTCATTTGGAATGATTTGTTTGGAATAATGTATTGCAACGAAAAGATTTTCTTGCACAATTTGACCAGATTCGATAGAAAAAACGCCGGATTGGTGTTGGCATCGGATTTGCTAGTATTTTTAGGAAGAGCCTTAAAAGCGGTTCTTGATCATAGAGATACGGGAGGAAATAGAATGAAAGAAAAAGACATCCTGCGCTTGAAGGCGTTATACGAAAAGCTGCAGAACTACATGGATCACCCCTGGATGTTGAAGCACCGGCCGTTTCATGTTGTCGGCGACGTCTATTTTGTGGGGAACAATTATGTGTCGAGCTTTCTGATCGACGGCGGAAAGGACGGCCTGCTGCTGATCGACTGCGCGTTTCAGGAAACCGCCTATTTGTTATTTGACAGCATCCGCGCGCTTGGCTTTGACCCGGCCAATATTCGCAGGCTGTTTTTATCCCACGGGCATGTGGACCACTGCGGAGCCGCCCGGCTGGTGCAGGAATACAGCGGCTGCGAGGTGTTCCTCGGCGAACGCGACCACTTCTTTTTCACCGAGCGCCCCGACCTGATTTTATTTGAAAAGCATGTTCCGCGCTTTCGCATCCATCATTTTTACGAATACGACAGGCCGGTCGTCTGGGGCAGCACATCGGTCACTCCCGTACTGACGCCCGGCCACACACCCGGCACCACCTCCTTCCTGATCCACACCCCCTACCGGGGCGATTCCGTTACCTGCGCCATGCACGGCGGAATTGGAATCAACGGCCTTTCGCGGGAGGAACTGACGGAAAACCGCCTGCCCCTGAGCCTGCAGCAGGAATTTCTGAATTCGCTGGAGCGCATGAAGAAAGAGAAGGTAGAGGTTATTCTGGCCTCCCACGCACATCAGTACAACATGCTGGAGCGCGCCGCCGAAGACGACGGAACCGGCGCGGCTTTTCTGGACGACGGAACCGGCTGGAGCGGCATGATGGAAAAACACATAGCGCTTGTGAAAGAGCTGATGGGAGAATAAAAGGAACCGGGCTGCGGCGAGCAGCCCGGTTCCTTTTATTCCTGTTCCGGTTCGATATCCTTAAGCCTGCGCCACAGCGTGGTGGTGCTAATGCCCAGCTCCGCCGCGGTTTTACGCTTATTGCCGAAGTTCCTTCTCAGCACCGCCAGCAGGCGCTCCCGCTCCGCCTCCCGCGTCTGCGGCGCGGGAAGGTCGTCTTGCAAATCCAGCGCGTTTCTCACCAGCACCTCGTCGATTACCGCCTTGTTGGAGATCGCGCAGACCCTCTCAGCGAAGTTGTCGAGCTCGCGCACGTTGCCCGGCCACTCCTGCGTTTCGAGCAGGCGGCGCGCCTGTGGCGTAAACTCGGCCGAATCGAGCCCGTTCTGCCGCAGCAAAATCCGCAGAATCGGCAGGATATCCGCCCGGCGGCTGCGCAGGGGCGGCAGAGAGAGCGTCAGCACGCACAGGCGGTAGTATAAATCCCTGCGAAAGCGCCCTCTCTCCACCTCCTGCTTTAAATCCCGGTTGGTTGCGGCAATGATGCGCACGTCTACAGAAATAACCCGGTCGTCGCCCACGCGGGTCACCTCCTTTTCCTGAAGGACGCGCAGCAGGCGGGACTGCACCTTCAAAGGAATTTCCCCAATCTCGTCCAAAAACAGGGTGCCCTTGTGGGCCAGTTCAAAATAGCCCGCGCGGCCATCGGCGCGCGCGCCGGTAAAGGCGCCCTTCACGTAGCCGAACAGCTCGCTTTCCAGCAGGCTTTCGGGAATCGCCGCACAGTTGATCGCCACAAAGGGATCGTTTCTGCGCGCGCTGCTGTTGTGGACGCTCTGGGCAAACAGCTCCTTGCCGGTACCCGTCTCCCCAAAGATCAGCACCGTACTATTTGTTTTGGCGTATAGCTCCGCTTTCTTTTTGGTCTGCGCCATAACGGCGCTGTCGCCGCCGATATCGTCAAAGCTGTGCTTGGCGTAATACCCGCTCTGAATCAGGTTTTTCTGAATCCGCTTCTCCATGTCGCGGATGTGATCCGTCTCGTGCAGAATCAGAACCGCGCCCACGGGTGCTTCGTCCACCTGAATGAACTCGGAGTTGAGCATCAGATTCCCGCCGGGACAGGAGACGACATGGTTTGTGATCTTCCGGCCCTCGCGCAGCAGTTGCAGCGTCTTTTCATCCGGCAGCACCTTCTCCAGCGGCGGGTATTTCTCCCCGATATTCTGCAGCTTTAACAGCTGTCTTGCCACCGGGTTGCACTGAATGATCTGCTGATCCTGCCCAACCGCCAGAACCCCCTCCGAAACGCCGTTCAGAACCGCCTGCACCATTTTATACCGGTGTTCCTGCTCCTGGTAAATGCGCAGGTGATACTGGGCCTTTTCCACCGCGTCGATATACGCCTCCCGGTCGATATCCACATGCACAAACGGAACCCCCAGGCGTCCGGCGGCACGGGCCACACCGCCGCCGCCCACAACCACCTGAATCCCCCGGCGAAGCACTTTCTTCACCTCGCCCTCAATATACTCCTCGCAATCGCTGGCCGTGGTTTTGCCAAACTCCACAATCGCCAGGTTTTCCCGCAGCTTTGAGCGGTACTTGTCGAAATTCTTGCGGTTTTTATACCACCCCAAAAGCGCCACTTTATCCGACATTTCATACGCCTTTTCAATGGGCTCGAGAAAATCCAGAAAATCGTACTGCAAATCAACGATTGGAAGCGTGTGAACCTGCTTGATCAAATCCGGCACGCCGCCGCGGGCGATCATCACCCGCACGCCCTCCTGCATCTGCCGGCGCACATTTTCATGAATCCGGTCTATTTTGGAGTAAACCACCTTTACCGGATACCCGCACTGTGCAAAAATCCGCTTGGCATGCTCTATGTGCTCCTCGTACATGGTGATGTAACAGATTTCCGAAACCATTGCCGCTCCCCCTTTTGCCGCGCAAATTATCTAAACGCTTTGCTTTTTTCTTTACCGCAATACTTGTTTATTATAGCACATATCATGCCAACACAAACGCGCAAAGCATTCCCTGTCGGTTTTATGGGGCACCGCCCAAAGAAACCCGCATGGCCTGCGCAGCGCGCAGCCGAAGGCCCGGTTTGCGCCGCTTTTCTAAAAAACCGGCCCGGGCTTGTCAATCGGGGGCGGGCAGGTTACAATAAGGGACAGAGAAAGTAAGGTGATACCATGTACCGGATTCTGATCGTGGAAGACAATGCAGGGATTGCAGCCGCAATGAAAAAGCATATTGAAGCATGGGGACTGGAAGCGATGTGCGTCGAGGATTTTCAGAATGTGCTCACGGCGTTTTCCGAATACGGCCCGCACCTGGTTCTGCTGGATATTTCGCTGCCCTTTTTCAACGGCTACCACTGGTGCAGCGAAATCCGCAGGGTGTCGAAGGTTCCCATTGTCTTTATCTCCTCGGCCTCCGAAAACATGAACATTGTTATGGCGATGAACATGGGCGGCGACGATTTTATTGCCAAGCCCTTTGATTTGACCGTTTTCATGGCGAAAATACAGGCGATTCTGCGCAGAACCTACGACTTCTCGGGGCAGGTTTCCGTGCTGGAGCACAGGGGCGCCCTGCTGAACACCGCGGACGCCACGCTGACCTACCGGGGGGAGCGCATCGACCTGACGAAGAACGATTACCGCATCCTACAGGCGCTGATGGAGCGCAAGGGCCAGGTGGTCAGCCGCGAAAAGCTGATGGAACGGCTGTGGGAGACCGACAGCTTTGTGGATGAAAACACGCTGACCGTAAACATGACGCGTTTGCGCAAAAAGCTCGACGCGGCGGGCCTGACGCATTTCATCACCACCAAAGTGGGAATGGGCTACCTGGTGGAATAGGCCGCCGGAAAGGGACAGACTATGAGAGTATGGAGAAGCTATTTCAGGGCGCACACAAAGCAGATCGTCGTCTATGTTCTGTTCTGCGCCATTTTTCTGCTCACCTTCGCCCTGTACGATCTTCCGCTGGCGGCGGTGCTGTATCCCGCGGCCATCTGCGCGGTTTTGGGGCTCATCCTCCTGATTCTGGATCTGATCTCCTTTGCCGCGCGGCACAAGGGGCTGCTGGCCCTATATTCGGAGGCGGCCGTCACCGTAAAGCGCCTTCCGCGCGCAAAAAGCCTGCTGGAAGAGGATTATCAGCAGATCATCCTCTCGCTGTTTCAGGAAAAGGTCGATCTGGAAAACCGGATGCAGAGCCGCTATACGGATTTGATCGAATACTACACCGTTTGGGCACACCAGATCAAAACCCCGATCGCCTCGATGCGCCTGAGCCTGCAGGAGGACGACTCCCCCTTCAGCCGTGAGCTGACGGAGGAGCTGCAGAGCATCGAGCAGTATGTGGAGATGGTGCTGTGCTACCTGCGGCTGGATTCCGCCTCGACGGATTATCTGATCCGAAGCTGCGATCTGGACGCTATCCTCCGGCAGGCCGTGCGCAAGTTCGCTTCGCAGTTCATTCGCCGCAAAATCAAACTGGTTTACGAGCCAACCGGCTTTTGGGTGTTGACGGACGAAAAATGGCTGCAGTTTGTTCTGGAGCAGCTGCTCTCCAACGCGATCAAATACACCAAAAGCGGCGGCACGGTCTCCATCACCATGAACGAGCCGGGCATTCTGTGCATCGGCGATACCGGCATCGGCATTGCGCCGGAGGATCTGCCGCGCATCTTTGAAAAGGGCTATACCGGGTACAACGGGCGCAGCGACAAAAAAGCGAGCGGAATCGGCCTGTACCTCTGCCGCCGGATTTGCGGCAACCTGCGGCACCGCATTTCGGCCCGCTCCTCGCTGGGCAGCGGAACCGTGATCTGCCTGGATTTAAACCGCACTCAGCTGGAGCGGGAATAGCGCTTTTGCCGGCGCCTTTCAAAACTGTAAGAAGATCGAGGGGAAATGTAAGCCGATTCGATGGCGGCCCATTTCTCCTTTTTGCTACAATAAGCTCATCAAAGGAGGAATGCCAAATGTCTATTCTCGAGGTCAACAACCTGAAAAAGGTATATACCACCCGCTTTGGCGGGAATCAGGTGGAAGCGCTGAAGAACGTTTCGTTCAGTGTGGAAAAGGGCGAATATGTGGCGATTATGGGAGAATCCGGCTCCGGTAAAACGACGCTTTTGAATATTCTGGCTGCGCTGGATAAGCCCACGGGCGGCTCTGTGCTGCTTGACGCGCGTGATTTTTCCAAAATTAAGGAATCGGAAATCGCCTCGTTCCGCAGGGATAATCTGGGCTTTGTCTTTCAGGATTTCAACCTGCTCGACACGTTCTCGCTGATGGACAACATTTATCTTCCGCTGGTGCTGGCCGGCGTGCCGCACCGGGAGATGGAGCGCCGCCTGCGGCCGATTGCGGAGCAGCTCGGCATTTTAGAGCTGCTCCCCAAATACCCCTACGAGGTATCCGGCGGGCAAAAGCAGCGCGCCGCCGTAGCCCGGGCGCTGATTACGAACCCCAGACTGATTCTGGCCGACGAGCCGACCGGCGCGCTGGATTCCAAATCCACAGACGAGCTGCTGCAGCTGTTCGCGCAGATCAACCGCAGCGGGCAGACCATTTTGATGGTGACCCATTCGCTGAAAGCCGCGTGCCACGCGGGCCGCGTTCTGTTCATCAAAGACGGGGAAGTCTTTCACCAGATTTACCGCGGCGGCAGCACCAAAGAAACCATGTACCAGAAAATATCTGATACGCTTACCGTTCTTACGACAGGCGGTGACCGCAAATGAAGCTCGGCTTTTACGCCCGCCTGGCCTGGACGGGAATGCAGAAGAACCGCAAAACGTACCTTCCCTACATTCTTACCTGCGCGGGAATGGTGATGATGTATTACCTGATCACCTTTCTTTCCAAAAACCCGAATGTCGCCCTCATCCGGGGCGGCAGCACCTTACAGGGAATTTTGAGCTTCGGTACCGGGGTCATCGCCGTTTTCTCCCTTATTTTTCTGTTTTACACCAACTCGTTCCTGATCCGCCGAAGAAAAACGGAATTCGGGCTCTACAACATTCTGGGAATGGGCAAATGGAACCTGACGCGCATCCTGCTTTGGGAAAGCGCCGCAATCTGCGCCATTTCCCTGCTGGGAGGGCTGTTTTTCGGCATTCTCTTCTCCAAGCTGGCAGAGCTGCTGCTGGTAAACCTGATGGGCGGCAAAGCCAGCTTCACCTTTACGGTGGAACCAAACGCAGTCGCGTCCTGCGTGCTGCTGTTCGTCGGAATCTTCGCCCTGATTTTTCTCAACACTCTCCGCCAGATTCACGTTTCAAACCCCATTGAACTGCTGCACAGCGAAACGGTGGGCGAACGCCCGCCAAAGGCGAACTGGGTCGTGGCGGCTCTGGGCATTATCATTCTGGCAATCGCGTATTATATCGCAGTCACCATTCAGGATCCCATCGCCGCTCTGGTGTTCTTTTTTGTGGCGGTCGTGATGGTCATCATCGCCACCTACCTTCTGTTTGTGGCGGGCTCGGTCGTACTGTGCAGGATTCTGCAAAAAAACAAAAGTTATTATTATAAGACGCGCCACTTCATTTCGGTATCATCCATGATGTACCGCATGAAGCGCAACGGCGCGGGCCTTGCTTCCATCTGCATTCTGTCGACCATGGTTCTGGTCATGCTGTCCTCCACCGTCTGCCTGTTTGTCGGCACGGAGGCCTCCCTGCACGGGCGCTACCCCAGGGATATTACAATTGAAACCAATACCCTTGACGAAGCGCAGACCAACCAGGTGCATCAGGCCGCGGAGGATGTGCTGAAAGAGCACCACCTGCAGCCGGAACAGTTTCTGCAGTACCATTACCTCAGCCTGTCGGCGGTTCTTGAGGAGAACAAGCTCAATTTTGACCGCGGCCTGCTGGATACCTCCTCGCTGAATAATACCGGCCAAATTCGCCAGGTATTCGTCCTCTCTCTGGACGAATACAACCGCCTGACCGGCTCCAGCGAAACACTGGCCGCAGACGAGGTGCTGCTGTGCAGCACAAAGACCGATTATACCGGCGATACCGTTACATTGCAGAAGGAATCCCCGAAGAAAATCAAAAAAATCGTGCCGAAGTTTTTGCAGAACGGGACCGACTCCACGCAAATCTTTCCGTCTCTGTTTATCATCGTTCCGAATTTTGAGCAGGAGCGTCAGGCATTTCGCGAATGGGCCAAAACCTACGCGGAATATGAGATTTCTGCCGAATTTGATTTTTACGGGTTTGATCTTTCCGGCGACGATTCTGAGGAAATCGCCGTCCGCAATGAAATTTCGCAGAAGATCCAGAAGCTTCAGCAGGAAAATTCGGATTTTGCTTCCGTACGCACCGACAGCCTCGCAAGAAACCGCGCGGAATTCTACGGCCTGAACGGCGGGCTGCTCTTCCTGGGCATTCTGCTGGGAATCGTATTCATTTTAGCTGCCGTGCTGATTATGTACTACAAGCAGATTTCGGAGGGCTATGAGGACCGGGGCCGCTTTGAAATCATGCAGAAGGTCGGCATGACCAAACGCGAGATCAAAAAGAGCATCAATTCACAGGTGCTCACCGTGTTCTTCCTTCCCCTGCTCGCCGCCGGGGTTCATGTGACGTTCGCGTTCCCGATGATCTCGAAGCTTCTGCTGCTGTTCGGCCTTTACAACACCACGCTTCTCATTGCGGTTTCCGTCGCGTGCTACCTGCTCTTTGCTCTGCTCTATGTACTGATCTATTTCGTCACCTCCCGCGCGTATTACGACATTGTCAGCGGCGCAAAATGAAAAGCTCTGCTCTTATTTGATTCCTGAACACAGTTTTTCATTTCTCTTTTTCCCTTCGTTCATTCCGGAATTGAATCTTTACGGATAAAACGCCGTTTGGGACCGCCCCCAAACGGCGTTTTGCCACTGCCAGTGAACGCCACACATTAGGCCTGCCCCAACAGGGCAGGCCTAATGTGTACAAACAAATACATTCAAACAGACGATAACAGAGAAAGCTCCGCTTCACACTCTGAGCCGTGAAGAGAGCATCACTTTCTTCCACGCCTGCTCTCCGCCTAAACGATTGCCTTCAACGCCTCTTTAGCTGTATAAAAAGAACTGCCGCAACACGAAAGCTTTGCGGCAGTTCCTTTTATAATCAGCGAAACACAAAGGTGAGAATCATAATGATGCCGAGAACGATTCTGTACCAGCCGAACACTTTAAAATCGTGGCGCTTGATATAGACCGTTAAAAAGCGGATTGCAAGCAGCGACACGAGAAAGGCCACCAGCGTGCCCACCAGCAAAACCGTTATCTCCAGGCCGGCGGAGGGCAGGCCGTACTTCACCATTTTCAGCAGGCTCGCGCCGAACATCACCGGAATCGCCAGATAGAACGTAAACTCTGTCGCCGCAACTCTGGATGTGCCGAGCAGCATCGCGCCGATGATCGTCGCCCCCGAGCGGGAGGTGCCGGGAATCAGCGCCAGAACCTGAAATAGTCCGATTAAAAACGCTGTTTTGTAGTTCATCCGGCTGACGTCGCGGATTTGCGCGGAGGAATCCCTGTGGCGGTTCTCGACGACAATAAACAGAATGCCGTACAGCACCAGCGTGAAGGATACGGTCTGGTAGTTGTAGAACAGCGCGTCGATCGGGTCGTCGAACAGCAGGCCGATGACTGCGGCCGGGATGCAGGCAGCGAGTATCTTCATCCACAAAGAAATCGTATCGCGCTCCATATGCAGCCTTCCCTCGCTGGAAAACGGCCACAGCTTTTTCCAATAAAACACGATGACGGCCAGAATCGCGCCCAGCTGAATCACTACAAAAAAGAGTTCCTTGAATTCATTTGACGCGTTCAGCTTTAAAAACTGATCCACCAGAATCAAATGGCCCGTACTGCTGATCGGCAGCCACTCGGTGATTCCTTCAACAATGCCTAAAAAAACTGCTTTTAGAATTTCTGCTACATTCATATCTCTGTTATGGCTCCAATTCTGTCAGGATAAGCAAAAGGTCGTCGGTTCCTGCCGCCGACCGCCAAACTCCAATTTTGCCTTCGCTTTATCATAGTATAGAATCGCTTCTTTTTCAACCGCTTCTTCTCTATTTAATCAATAGAGGCCGCGATGCCCGTGGCGTAATCGATCATGTTTGTCACCACCAGCAGATAGACCGACACGGCCAAAATTCCCATTCAGGCGGAAAGCACGGGAAAGCCCGAAATGACCGCCGCCTTGATTTTCTCCCTATTTCTCTCTCCTTCTTCCATTCCTTTTACCGCGCAGTGAGCGCACTGCGCGAAATCGCCTCTATCCGGATTTCTCCTTTTTTGAGGGAAAGCTCCGACGATTTGCCTGTTGGGCTTCATCAGAATCATCCCTGTAAAAAAGGAAAAGGTTCCCCACGTGCCCACGGCGCGGGAGGATCCCTTTAGATTAAATAAACAGACTGGCGGTCAGCCCTCTTCCTCCGGGCAGATGTAGTTCAGCTGGCCCACCGGCTTGCCTTCGCGCAGAAACACACGCGGCACGCGCTTGCCGACCAGGCAGATCATCTCATAATGAATCGTGCCGTCCAGCCGGGCAATCTCATCCACGCCGACCTCGTTCTCGCCGTCGCGGCCCCAGATCGTCACCGTCATGCCCGTGCGCACGCCGGGAATATCGGTCACATCCAACATCACCTGATCCATGCACACGCGGCCTACCACGCGCGCGCGTTTTCCGCAGACGAGCATATCGGCCCTGTCGTGCAGGCGGCGGGGATATCCGTCGGCATAGCCGATCGGCACCGTGGCCAGAGTGGTGCGCCGTTCGGTCACAAACTCCCTCCCGTAGCTCACGCTTGTGCCCGGCTCCACCGTTTTCAGCTGAGAAATTACCGTTTTCAGCTCCATCGCGGGGCGCAGGTTCAGATCGCACCGCAGCTGATCCGACGGCATCAGGCCGTAGAGAATCACACCGGGGCGCACCATGTCGAGATCCAGCTGCGGGTAATCGACGACCGCGCCGCTGTTCGAGCAGTGGCGCAGCTCAAAGGCAATCCCGCGCTGTTTCAGCTTTTTCACCGCGTCGGCAAAGCAGTGATACTGGAGCATGGTGAAATCCTCCCCGGCACCGCCGTCATCCGCAACGGAAAAATGCGTAAAAATCCCCTCCGGGATCAGGCCCGGCTCCTTGCAGACGGCTTCGATTTCAGAAAGCGAATTTCTGTCCCTCTCCGTGCTCTGGTACAAAAAGCCGATGCGGCTCATGCCGCTGTCGAGCTTGATGTGAATCCGCACCCGAACACCGGCCGCCACGGCGCAATCCGAAAGCTCTTTGCCGTATTCCGCGGAAAAAACCGACTGCGAAATCGAAAGCTCCTGCAGGCGCTCCGCCATTTGAGGCGGCGTATAGCCCAAAATCAAAATCGGGCGCAAAATTCCCGCCCGCCGCAGCTGAACCGCCTCCTCCAGATTGGATACCGCAAACCAATCCGCCCCTTTTTTCTGAAACTCACGCGACACAAACGACGCACCATGGCCGTAAGCGTCCGCCTTCACGACGCAGCAAATCTTTGTTTTGGGGTCGACCGCCGCGCGGATCACATTATAATTGTGATCCAGAGCATCCAGGTTAACCTCCGCCCAGGTACGTTTTAAAAAATGATTCATGCAACACCGGTTCCTTATTTAAAATTCAATTCATTGGGCCAAAGGCCCGTGCTTATTTGTACGGATATGGCTTCTATTATAGAACCGCCGTGTGAAATAATCAACCGCCGCGGGCAAGATAAAACGCTCGAACATCCAAACAAAGAAATTTAAAACCGGCGGATCTTTCGTCATATTTTCGGAATTTTTTCTGAATTTGAGGCATATACTGGTAGAACACTTTTTAAATACCGAAAGAAAAGGGATTGGGGAGGCGATGACATGGAACAGACCATGCAGCTGAATCGCCCTGAAAATCTGGATGATGACCTGTACCGCTGTCTGTACAGCGAACTGAGCACCGGCGTTGACCTGGACGATCTGATTTTCAATGGCGAAGAATGGTACGAAAGCGAGCGTTAGAGGATATGATAACCCAAAACAGGAAGGCTGTCGCAGGGCTCCCGAAGGAGCGGCCGCGACAGCCTTGTTTTTACCGCTTATTGAAAATAGGCAACGCCGGATTCAAAGATCCGCTGATCCTTCGCGCCCGGCACATTCTTATACAGGTTCGCGCCCCGGCGCTCCGAATGGGCCATTTTGCCCAGCACGCGGCCATCGGGGCTGGTGATGCCCTCCACCGCCCACACGGAACCGTTGGGGTTCCACTGGGTCTCGCCGCTGAGAATTCCCTCCGGCGTGGTGTACTGCGTGGCGATCTGGCCGTTCTCCGCCAGGCGGCGCAGCGTTTCCTCATCTGCCACAAACCGGCCCTCGCCGTGCGAAACCGGCACGCAGTACACGTCGCCGGCCTTAACGCCCGCAAACCAGGGCGATTTGACCGAGGTGACGCGCGTGTACGCCATGCGCGAAATGTGGCGGCCAAGCTCGTTGAAGGTCAGCGTGGGCGCGGATTCCGATATCGGCATAATGTGGCCGAACGGAACAAGCCCCAGCTTGATCAGCGCCTGAAAGCCGTTGCAGATGCCGAGCATCAGGCCGTCGCGGTGATACAGCAGATCCTCCACCGCCTGCGAAAGGCGCGGATTGCGGAATGTGGAGGCGATGAATTTGCCGGAGCCGTCCGGCTCGTCTCCGCCGGAAAATCCGCCGGGCAGCATGATGATCTGCGCGCCGCGAATCGCTTTTTCCAATCGGTCGATTGTCTCCTCGATCGCCGACGGCGACAGATTGCGCACAATGAGAACCTCGGGCTCCGCCCCGGCCCTTTCAAACGCGCGGGCCGAATCGTACTCGCAGTTCGTGCCCGGGAACACCGGGATCACCACGCGGGGCTTCGCCGCCCTGACGGCGGGCGCGCCCGCAAAGCGCTCTGTGAACAGCGGCACCTCGGGAGCGGGCACCTCTTTGGTTTTGGTGGGGAAAATCTTTTCGAGCGTACCGGTCCAGGCGGCGAGCAGACGGTCGAGGGAAAGGGTCTCATCCCCCAGCACCACCTCGGGCGCCTCGGTCACAGTGCCCATCTGAGCGGCGCGCAGCTCCTTCGGCAAAACGGCGCCGGGTGCGGCCTCAATCACCAGCGCGCCGCACTGCGGCGCAAACAGCAGTTTTTCGGCAAGTGCGCCGCTTTCAAAGCGGAAGCCCAGCCGGTTGCCGAAGCACATGCGGGCAATGGCGGCGGCCGCGCCGCCCTCGCGCACCACCGAAGCGGCAGCTATGCCGCCCTGCTCTGCCATTTCGCGCACCGCGCGGTAATACTCCCGCAGAGCGGGATAATCCGGCAGGCCGGTCTCCTTCTGCTCCGGCAGCGGCAGCAGATAGACCCTGCCGCCGGGGGCGGAGAACGCCGCCGAAAGCGTGCGGCTCGCCTTTGTCATCGCCACCGCGAAGCTGACGAGCGTGGGCGGAACATCCAGCTCTTCAAACGAGCCGGACATGCTGTCTTTTCCGCCGATTGCGGCAAGGCCCATGCCGACCTGCGCGGAAA
>OLIH01000687.1_pt1 | contig 16038 bp, 16 predicted proteins | sample 1609721 | NCBI WGS metagenome assembly OLIH01 (sample SAMEA4350157, study PRJEB24818) | metagenome | biome: human; feature: gut; material: faeces | place: Denmark | collected 2013-09
AGAGTACACGACTTTCCAGGGAGGGTGCTCTGAGACTTTTTCTTTCTGTAGTCTTATGACAGTATACAGAGCAATCCGCTGACAGGCAAGTAGATCATAAATATGCTATTTTAAGAAATCAACAACAATGATGTAGGAAGTGTAGAAAGTATAATACAGTATTCAGTTATATAGAAAAATAATGGTTATTATGATAAAATTTAAAATATATGTTCAGGTAGAGAGGCTCTCTCAGAGAAAATATTACAAGAGAGTTGATATTTTTTAACTGAAAGACGATGTTGAATCAAGGTGGTAAGTATGTTTAAGATAACAGAAGGTGATTTTAAAAAACAAAAATATGGAGAAGAAAGTTATCTGTCAAACTGGCCAATGCTTTACATATTAGAAAATGGAAAACAGGCATATATCGGGCAATCCAATCATGTGATAAATCGTATGTCTCAACATTATCATTCTATTGATAAGCGTATTTTTGATAAAGTACATTTCATCTATTCTTCGAAATTTAATCAGTCAGTGACGTTTGATTATGAATCGAAACTCATTCAGTATATTGTTGCGGATGAACTATATGAGGTTCGTAATAAAAATGCTGGGATGGCTGATAAAGAATATTACGGGAAAAAAGAATATGATGAAAAATTTCATGTTTTGTGGCGAAGTCTCCAGAGGTCAAAATTAGTTAAGCATTCTTTGGAAGAACTTGAAAATTCTGATTTGTTTAAATATTCACCGTTCAAGGAACTGAATAATGATCAGAGAGCAGCGGTGGAAAAAATTTTGGAATCCTTAAAAAAGAAAGATAATCAAACAATCGTTGTAAATGGGATGCCTGGAAGTGGAAAGACAATTGTTGCAATTTTTTTAATGAAATATTTGAGAGACAGTGATGAGTTTAGAGATAAAAAAATTGGTTTTGTAGTACCTCAGACTTCATTAAGAAAAACACTGAAAGGGATTTTTAAAAGTATTTATGGACTAAAAGCATCAGATATCTTATCTCCGTCGGATGTAACAAAACAGAATTACGATATTTTGCTTGTGGACGAAGCGCACAGGCTTCACCAATATAAAAATATTTCATATATGGGTCCCTTTAAGGCATGTTGTGAGCGTATAGGATTAACTACAGAAAGTGACGAATTAGATTGGATTCTACACCAATGCAAATGTCCTATACTATTTTATGACGAAATGCAGGTGGTAGGCCCATCGGGAATTGATGTACAAAGATTTCGCAGAAAGATGAAGAAAGATCAATCAAAACGTATTTTAACGTATTTTAATCTCCTTACCCAGATGAGAGTAAGAGGTGGAAATGACTATATTTCTTATATCAGAGAATTGTTATCTGGAACTCTGAAAGAGAAGAAGAATTTCTCAAATTATGATTTGAAAATAGTGACAGACTTTAAAAAATTCAATCAGCTGTTGTATCAGAAAGAAAAAGAAGTTCAGTTAGTAAGAATGGCGGCAGGATATGCCTGGGATTGGATCAGTAAAAAAGATAAGTCATTATACGATATTGAAATTCAAGGGATAAAAAAACAATGGAATCATTGTACAGAGGGATGGGTGCTTTCCAAAGAGGCCATTGATGAAGTGGGCTGTATACATTCTACTCAAGGATACGATTTGAATTATGGCTTTATAATTATGGGAAATGAAATAGGCTATGATACAGATAAAAAATGTATCATCATTCGACCACAAGAGTATTTTGATCAAAACGGTAAAAAAACAGCAGATTATGGAGAACTATTAGAGTATATTCAACATATTTATTATGTACTGATGACCAGAGGAATTCAAGGCACATATCTTTATATATGTGATCCTGATTTGAGAGAATATTTTTCACAGTATATAGATGTACTATAAAAAAAAGGGAGAGGTCTATATGAAACAGGAGACAATAGATATAGTATTGAAGTTTAGAGACGATAGGAACTGGAAACAGTTTCACAACCCAAAAGATCTGGCCATTTCCATCAGCCTGGAGGCGGCGGAACTGCTGGAGGTCTTTCAGTGGAGTGGAGAAGATGTCTGGTGCGAAGAGAAAAAGGACAAGGTCAGGGAAGAACTGGCGGACGTACTGAATTACTGTATTTTAATGGCTGATACCTGTGGGTTGGACATGGATGAGATTATTCAGGAAAAGGTGAAGAAGAATGCTGAAAAATATCCAGTAGAAAAAGCATACGGACATAAAGAAAAATATACTGAGCTGGGAGAATGACATGCAGCTGCCACATTCTGATATATTGGATATTGCCCATTTTTCCAGATTGTTCGATAACAAGAGCGAGTGTTACAAATTATTCTGGTTTCAGGCAATTGCACGGAAAATTAAAGAAGGGCAGAAAACAATTACATTTGAAGTATTGATTGATGAAATGATCGCGGATGCCTGGTATATGGTTTTGGAGTATCGGTTGAATCTTGGCCCTAATGATGCACTGGAACGGGTTGTTCATCGGCTGGGTGAGATCAGTAATATGAAATCCTGTGAGAAGAAAGACACTGTCCTGGAGTATGTGAAGACATGTAAAGATAAAGAAGTTTTAGCTATGAAACGGACGTTATCTTACAATGTTCCGTATCGTTTACAGGCGCCTTTTATGGAATCTATGAAAGGAAAAGAATGGAACAGATCCGGGGAAAATCTTGCAAAAAGAATCAACCAGGAACAAAGGCTGATGTATTATTTCCTGCAATTCAGTGGCCTGAATACCCAAATCCAGATCCAGGAAGAATGGGCGGATTATATTGACCGTAATTATGAAATCATACAGGGATGGGTGGAATTGAATCTTATCCAGTATCTTCAGAGAAGGAACCCAAGCGTCCCGGGAATCGTGGACAAGCTTTATCCGCCAAAAGAACGGAATCTGGAAAAGGTAAAAAAATATTGGAAAATGCTTGTCTCCATAAAACCTATTTGTGAAATCTATGGGGAAAATCCACTCAATGAAAAGAATTTATCCATTGATCATTTTGTACCCTGGTCGTATGTGGCACATGATGAATTGTGGAATCTGACGCCCACAATCCGGAGTATCAACAGCAGTAAAAGCAACAGCCTTCCGGACTGGAATATGTATTTCCCATTATTATGTAAAATGGAATATTTGTCCTATGAATTGATGTGGGAATATCCGGAAGTACATAAAGCCTTTGACAAATGCGCGAAGGAGCATCTGAACAATCAGGAGATCAGAAATAAACTTTATCAGAGAGGTCTGACGGAAACGGAGTTTTCCGGGCGTTTGGAAGAGGTTATGTTTCCGGTCTATCAATCGGCAAAAAGTATGGGATTTTCCAGTTGGAGCTTGAGGACATAAGATGATGAGTAACTATTACGAAAGCAATACAGAACGCTATGCGGCAGAAACATTTTTCGCTGATATGTCAAAACAGTATCAAAGATTCCTTCCCCTGTTAAAAAATGGGGTCAAGATTCTGGATGTGGGAAGCGGGAGCGGACGTGATGCATGTTATTTCCAGAAACAGGGATATCAGGTGACTGCATTGGAACCGTCGAAGAATCTAGGCAGAGAAATCCGGAAAGTTTTCTCAGGAAAAATTATATGTTCAGATATCCAAAACTATCGGCCGACGGAACGGTACGATGGGATCTGGGCGTGTGCATCATTGATTCATCTGCAGGAAGAAGAAGTACTGCAGTTTTTTGAAAAGATCGATCAGTATCTGGCTGACAATGGAATTATATACATTTCTGGGAAAAATGGAATTTCCACAGGAAAAGTGGAGGATGGACGTTTTTTTCTTGAGTTTACTGAACAGCTGGTAGAGAAAATCCTGACGGTAAATAAACAATTGAAGCTGGAGCAGCTGTGGTATACCGAAGATGTAAGCGGGAGACGGGGATTTCGGTGGCTGAATGTGGTTTTAAGATTGAGAAGAAATAACTCTTAATGATAAGCGGTGAGAGCAATGAAAGTAGTTTTAAGTCGTAAAGGATTTGATAGCGCTAATGGCGGTATCATGAGTCCTATTTTTGAAGATGGGACAATGGTTTCATTCCCTATTCCAAGTAAAGATGTGGAGAAGGACAACATTCGGTATGACGAATTGTTTTGTGATGGAATATGTATGAAAACAATTTTGAATGCGCTTGGGTATCGGGGAGTAGAGCATTGCCATTTGGATCCCGATCTGGTGAAAGACAGAAGGCGGGAATCAATTCGTGAGTGGACACCGGCTTTTGGACAGATTAATCAAGCTGCAACTTATCTAAAGAATCAACATATTTCTGAAGGAGATCTATTTCTTTTCTTTGGCAATTTTCGTCATATAAAGCAGAATCATGGAAAGTATGAATATGTTCGAAGAACGGATAAAACAGAGGATACTTATCTGGGAATGCCGCTACAGGTCGTATGGGGATATTTACAGGTTGGGGGCATTATCACTGATCCTGACGAGCAAAAGAAATTGTTTTGGCATCCACATGCCTGTGATAAACGTATTTATGAAGAAAAGAATAATGTGATTTTTACAGCAAGCAAACAACTTTCCTTTGCTCCCGAAATGCCGGGTGCAGGTACATTTCTGTATGATAAAAAACGTGTGCTGACGATGCCTGGAAAATCAAAAACGACCTGGAAATATTGCAAAGCATATGATACTGATAACATCGAAAGCAATCGAAAGAATTCTGTGAAGGGTATTGATGAAGGTATTTATTATGCCGGGATCTGGCAGGAACTTGTCTTAAAAGAAAATCGTATTTCTGAAGAATGGGCGAGATCATTATTTTAGTAAATCTGTTGTTGAAGATGTGACACAGAGGTATAGTGAGGGAGTTATGGAGAAAAGGTACTTGTCAGATTCAAAAGTTCAAAGAGAAGCGGAAGAAATAATATTTGAAAATTTAAAAAGCAAGTTAAAATGTAATGATTTACAGAGTAATGTAAGAATATTGATTTCAAAGGAGAATAGTATATGGGTTTGTCCCGATTTTTATTCAGAGGAAAAACATATAATAGGTGAGATTCATACCCATCTTGGGAAATTAAAGTCTGCGCAATTACATAAAATAGAAGGCGATATTTTAAAAATGCTTCTTTTTGAGAAGTGTCATAATGGAGAACAATATAGAAAAATGATTGTCGTATGCGATATTGAGGAATACAATCAGTTGATGGGAAATTCATTTGTGGCAGAGGCAATCAGGCAATTTGATATAGAGCTGTATTATGTTCCATTGGAACAAACACTGATTAATGAGATAAAACAAGCTATGCAGGAGCAAAATTTCTACCATTAGTGAGAAAAGGTAAATTGTGATACAATATATACAACTATAAAACCTCGGGGAGGTTATTGGTAATGCAGTTACAGAATGATAAAATAACAACATTGCAGACAGGAATCCAGACAGCATATCTGGATCATACTATAAATTCTAATCTGGCATATCGACCGGAATTTATTTCAAATAATTATAAGCTTGGGAAAAAAGTTCTTGTTTCAATTGAAGAAGAATTACAAAGATGTGAAGAATTTTTTATCAGTGTCGCTTTTATTACCAAGAGCGGAATTACGCCACTTCTTCAGACCTTAAAAGATCTGGAACAAAGAAATATTCCGGGGAAAATCCTGACGACAAATTATCTTATGTTCAGTGAGCCAGAGGCCCTGGAAAAGCTGGCAGGATTAAAAAATATCGAATTGAAAATGTTTGTTACTGGTGCAGAAACCGGCGGATTTCATACAAAGGGATATATTTTTCGTGAAGAAGAAATTTATCGGATTATTATCGGAAGTTCCAATATGACACTCAGTGCCATTACAAAGAACAAAGAGTGGAATACCAAAATTGTCTCTACAGAACAGGGTGAGTTGACGCAGTCAGTTTTACAGGAATTCGATGAGTTATGGCGGGATGAGCATTCCTTAGCTTTTGAAGATTTTATTGATGCTTACCGTCAAGAGTATCTGAATGAAAAAATGATTCGTAAACAGAAGCAGCAGGCGGTATCAGAGCAGGTTGTAGAGCTTGAAAATTATCGGTTAAAGCCGAACAAGATGCAGGTCGCTTTTGTGAAAAATGTAATGGAAATGAGAGCACAGCATATAGATAGAGCTCTTCTTTTAAGTAGTACGGGGACAGGAAAATCCCTGGCTTCCGCATTTATGTTGCGGGAGATGGGGACAAGAAGGGCTCTGTTTATTGTTCACAGAGAGCAGATTGCCAAACAGACATTGAAAAGTTATAAAAGAGTTTTTGGATCATCAAGAACTTACGGACTTTTATCAGGAAATAGCAGAGAGTTGGGGGCAGAATTTTTATTTGCCACTATGCAAATGATGTCGAAAGAAGAAATTAGGTCTCATTATAGTCCAGAGGACTTTGATGTTATTATTCTGGACGAATGTCATCATGTGGGTGCAGAGAGCTACCAGAAGATTATGCAGTATTTCAAGCCAAAGTTCTGGCTGGGAATGACTGCTAGTCCGGATACTAATCAGTATGATATCTATTCGATTTTTGATCATCATATTGCCTATGAAATACGTCTTCAGCAGGCTCTTGAGGAAGATTTACTGTGCCCTTTCCATTATTTTGGAATTACAGATTTGGAAATAAATGGAGAAGTATTTGATGATAATGCGGGCGTAAAGAACTTTTCGAATCTGATTTCTGATGCCCGAGTCGATTATGTGATTGACAAGGCAAATTATTATGGATTTAGCGGAGACCGAGTAAAAGGGCTGATTTTCTGCAGCCGAAAAGATGAGGCAAAAGAATTGTCGAAAAAGTTTAATGAGCGTGGATTGAGAACGGAGGTTCTGACTGGAGAAGATACTCAGGAACGACGTGAAAGTTTGATTGCCAGACTGACAAATGATGAAGATGGTGAGGATCAGCTGGATTACATTTTTACCGTAGACATTTTTAATGAAGGTGTCGATATCCCGGAAATCAATCAGGTTATTATGCTAAGACCGACTCAATCTCCGGTAGTGTTTATACAGCAGTTAGGGCGAGGACTCAGAAAATATGAAGGAAAAGAATATGTAGTGATCCTTGATTTTATTGGGAATTATATGAACAACTTTATGATTCCTATCGCATTGTCTGGAGACAGAAGTTATAACAAAGACGCGATGCGCCGTTACATTCGGGAAGGAGCTAGAGTGATTCCTGGAAGTTCCACCATTCACTTTGATGAAATTTCAAAAAAGAGAATCTATGCGTCTATTGATACAGCAAGAACCAATGATATGAAGCTGCTTAGAGAATCTTATAGAACTCTGAAATATAAGTTGGGAAGAATTCCGACTATACGCGATTTTAAGAAATTTGGCTCTGTGGACGTCACAAAAATTTTTGAAAAGTGCGGATCTTATCATAACTTTTTGAAAAAATATGAAACAGAATATCATGTGCATTTGACGAATCAGGAAGAAATTATAATAGAGTATTTTTCAAAAAAACTGATAGCTTACAAAAGAATTCATGAGCTGGAAATGCTGAGAATGCTGATCAGTAGGGAAAATCGTCTTCTGCAGTATCAGAAACTCCTGCAGGAAAAATATCATGTGGGCATGAATGAACAAGTAGAGAAATCGGTGATCCGCAATTTGAAAAATCAATTTCCGAAAGAAGAAGAGCGCCGTAAATATTCGGACTGTGATCTGGTAGAAAAAAACACAGATGGAAGCTATTCTCTTTCCTCAAAATTTCAGAAGGCACTCTTGAATAAAAACTTTAGGCAGATGATCTTGGAATTACTGGATTTTGGTATAGAACAGTGGAAGGAAAAGTATGGACAAATTTATAGAGATACCAATTTCACGTTATATCAAAAATATACATATGAAGATGTATGCCGTTTGCTTAACTGGAACAAAAACTTAAATGCGCAGAATATTGGAGGCTATTATTATGATAGTGAAACGAAGACGCTTCCTGTATTTATTAATTATCACAAAGCAGAAGATGCAATTGCTTATGAAGATCGATTTGTTTCGGAGGGGCACTTAATTGCACTTTCCAAACATCCAAGAAAAATTACATCCAGTGATGCTGTTCATATTTACAAGCAATCCGAAGAGGATAAAAATAATCGTATTTTCCTTTTTGTCAGAAAAAATAAGGATGATAATGAGGCAAAAGAATTCTATTTTTTGGGAGAAATCTTTGCAGAGGGAAATCCAAGACAGATTTATATGGAAAAAACAAAGGACAATGCCTTTGAGATAGACTATCGATTAGATGTGCCGGTAAGAAGTGATATTTATGATTATATTGTGAGTGATTGATGGTAAAAAACGTAAGAATAACAAAAAGAAACAGAATGGAGAAATGTGATGAAGACTGTACGTGTAGTAGCAGCGGTAATTAGAAAAGATGATAAAATTTTTGCCACACAAAGAGGATATGGAGAATTCAAGGACGGATGGGAATTTCCTGGAGGTAAGATTGAGGAGGGAGAAACACCTGAACAGGCCCTTGTCAGAGAAATCAAAGAAGAATTGGATACAGATATCAGTGTAGGAGCACTGATTGATACGATTGAATTTGATTATCCAAACTTTCATCTTTCTATGGATTGCTTTTGGTGCGAGATTGTAAAAGGAGGATTGGAATTAAAGGAGCATGAAGCGGCAAGGTGGTTATCAAAAGAAACATTATACAGTGTAGATTGGCTACCTGCAGATGTAGGATTGATTGAAAGGATAAAAAAAGTATTGTAAAAAGCTTTGGATAGAATAAGAAAATATAAAAAGATAAAAAAGACTTTGCCAGCTCGTAGAATGAAAATTAGAAGTAGGCAAAGTTTTTTTACATCATATGAATTTTTGAAATACGAAAAAATGAATTACATTATATGGGTTATTATCCGGTAAAATGTAATATACTATTACTGATATGAAAAAATATATTGCATATTATTAAACTAGGAGGTATAATATATACATGATACAAAAGGAAGGGTGCTTTGTTATGAAAATTCAGGCCGTTTTGATAGATGGATTTAAAAATCTTTCGAATGTAAAAATTAGTTTTGATAATATCACAGCTTTAGTAGCGCTTAACAATTTTGGGAAGTCAAATGTCCTTGCTGGAATTGATTTTGGATTAACATTTATTAAAGCTAAAATGGAAGATAAGCCTGATATGATGTCCAATTCTAATTTAATACCGATTAATTGTTTCATGTTTGGTAGAAATTATAAATTTGAAATGGAAGTTTTGACTGAATTGGCTAGTAAGGAATATCGCGTATTATATGGTTATGAGTTTGCTTGGAAGTGTGATGAAAATGCGAAACCACAGATTGTATCTGAATATTTGAGGATAAAGTTAGAGGATAAAGGTCAGAAATATACGCAATTAATTAATAGGAATGTTCAAAGGGCATTATATAAAAGTTCTGAAACAGGTAGATGTTCATCTAAAATAAATGTTGAGTCAACAGAACTTGTTGTAAATAAGTTGCGAGCGTATGATGAGTTATTCTATGCTGAGATTATTAAAAAGTTGAATAGCATGAGATTTTATATGGAAAATAATCTAGATGCAAAAAGTTTTTATCAGCCGGATCCAATTATACGCAAAGGTTTAGAAGACATGGCTGTTGATACGGAAAGCCTTCCACGTGTAATATATCAATTACAAGAAAAAAATCCAAATAAATTTGCGTTATTAAAAGCAGTATATAAAGATTTATTTCCAAATGTTGAGGATATTATTGTAAAGCAATACAAATTTAATGGTGGTGATGGTGGTAAATTGCCAGATGATGCTCCATTTATAATAGCAAATGCAATACATGTTTTATATGTTAAAGATAAAAATTTAATTCATCCAATTGATTTTGCAATGATGTCAGACGGTGCGAAACGTGTATTCATGATTCTCGCAAGAATCATCTTGGCGAATGAAGGAAATGTTTCTTTGATTGCTATTGAGGAACCGGAGAATTCTGTACATCCAAGTTTATTTCAGGCATATATTCAAATAATTAGTCAGTTGTTGGACGACTGTAAGATAATAATAACAAGCCATTCTCCTTATGTTGTGAGTTATTTGGATCCTTCATGGATACATGTGGGTGTAAGTCATCAACCAGGAATTGCAGAATTTTATACATTGAAAAAATCAGGACAACGATTATTACAACAAGACGCTATTGATTTTAAAATGAGCATAGGAGATTATTTGTTTTCAATGTTGGCTGATGAAGAAAGTAAGTGGGAAGATTATCTGGAGTGTGATGTACATGAATAAATGCCTTGTATTATTTGTTGAAGGGGATACGGAGGTTGAATTTTATAAACGTGTATTATTAAATGCCAGACAGAAACGTCCACAAAAAAGGTTTGATATTAGTATTGAGTGTAAAAATGTCAAAGGTGTCGGAGGATTTAAAAATATAGCTTTAAGAAAATTCATAAAAGAAATAAAACCCAAATATGGTGAAGAATGTGAATTTAGTATTGCTTTATGTAGGGACACAGATGTTTTTGAATTATCTCCAAAACCTCCTGTAGATTGGGGAGAGGTAGAGAGTACTTTTAAAGAGTACGGAGTAAAAAACGTTATTCATATAAAGGCAAAGCAATCTATTGAAGATTGGTTTTTGTTTGATACGGAGGGAATAATATCATTTCTTCGTTTGCCAAAGAAAACAAAAGTATCTGGCAAAAATGGATATGACAAATTAAAAAAGCTATTTAGAAAGGCGAACAATATGTACTATAAAGGAATGAAAAGCAATGGTATGATTGAACGCCTAGATATTGATAAAATAGTACAGTGTATTCAAGAAGAATTGGAACCTTTATACAATGCACTTGAGAATTATTGAAAATTGGAAAGGGGGGATGAATTCGGGATTGCAGGTGAATGCGGCAACAAAAAAGCTGAAGCGGCAACTTCAGCTAGTTGTTAATGACCTTTTTGATCATTAGATAATTTAACCATATCTAATTTATCATTTATCATTCGATATTACAATCCCAAAACTGTTGTTCGAAATCGTGAATTTCAAAGTGGGTCATTCTTTGTTTACATATATAAATATTATGAATAACAAGGAGTATAGAAAACTATGAAGTTAAAAGCTACAAAACAGTCAACGACCGGATTAAATACAGAGTTTGTTAATATTGATTCGGGGAGGCATGTATCATTGGAACATGCGATAAAACAAATTGAAAAGGGAAATCCCAATTATCGACAATATCAGACTGTAAATTTGCCAAATGGAACAAAATATATTCGTTCAAAAGCAGATGGGAATGAACGAAATAATATTGAATAGAGGTGAGAGAAATGATAATACAAAAGCAAAGAATCAATAATGTTGCCACATATATGAAAAGGCTTGGAGACATAGATCAGTTTTATATCTGTGTAAAAAATTCTTCTAAAAATAGAGATATTTTAAAAGAAAAAAATATATGTATGAAAGTTGAAAACGGAATTAAAGTGATTCCTCGTCCAATAGGGCCAGTTACTCGTTATAATGCTGACGGGAAAAAAGTAGTAAGGAAAGATTTGGATAAAGAACCTAGAATTATTGAACATGATTTCCATATAATTGATTGGCATGGGCAAGATCACTATGGGACATGTTACCAAACTAGAATGTGTTTTCCAATACAAACGGTATTGCCTCCATGTGAAGAAATAACTATTGATGAAACGATTATCCGTTCAGAAATATTACGAAAAAAAGATTATGATAGGATTAAACATGTAATTAATATGTTTTTAGAAATTTTTGGAGTATGTGAAGTTGTAGATGCTAATTTGCAATCAATTAGTACTACAACAATAAAACATATACCTTGGAAAATATTACCTCCGGGAAAATATCCATGGGAAAAAGCTAAAGAGTACCTTAAAAATTATTTCAATAGCGTTCCTGAGAGTAAAATAAAAACGATACAAAAAAGACATAAATTCTTAGCGAAATATGAGCCGGATTTTGTGGCAGTTGGAGAAGAAAGTTTTAATGGATATGTCGTCTACGGTTATACAGAAAGAAATGTATATTATTTCGAATCAAACGAGCCTAATAATGCAACGTATGTTTTTAAAGGAGAATGGGAAGATGCATCAAAATTAACCAAACGAGATATTATCATGGGAAAATTATGTTATAAAAGATTAATTCATACAAAAAATTGGGAAAATAATATTTCTATGATCATGAATGTGTTATAATATTATTTAGATATTCTAAATAGTCATGGTTAGGATTGTTAGCTTGTGTTTTCTCATGCGGCTCTGTCATGTACTCCCAACAAATTAAAAGTAGATTTCAATGGAGATTTATAATATCAGGAGGTACGATAATGACAATAATAGCAAGTGTAAAAGGCATTATGGTGGGCAACGGAGTTTCTGGGAATTTTTGCTGAAGTGTGCAGGGGCAGTGGGAAAAATTACGGTTAGCATGACATGAAGAATCCGGGAGGATCAAACCTCCAATTCCCATCGGGGCTGATAACAGCCCCATTTTTTTGTGGATAGTTTTTATGCAGATATTCAGTATGGCAAAAATATAAATAAGAAATAGAAAAAGAAGTGTACGGATTATATTACGAAAAGCTACGGAAGTGTAATTCTCCAGTAGCTTTTATTCTTTCTCAAACTTAATAATATCATTTGGTTCGCAATTCAAAATTTCACAAAGTCTTTCCAGTGTAAACATGGTAATAGACTTATTATGTTTTAAATTATTGATCGTCCGAGGATTGATACCATACTTATGAATCAGTGTATAGGTGGAGACATCCCGTTGGCGCATGGTTTCCCACAATGGAGAATAGTTTATCATTTCTGCTCACTTCCCAGTTTGTAATATAATCATTATCATGGTAAAAATAATGGTTTACTATACTGAAAAATGTATCTATAATAGAGCTATATGGAGGGAGAGCTGGGATGAAAAAATATGATGAGCTATCCAACAAAGAAAAACATAATTTTGAGGAATTTCTTATTACAACATTCAAGTTTTCCGAAGATGAGCTGGCGGCAATCGATAAGCAAAAGCCGATGACAATGGAACTTTTTTCTTCATGTCTGGTTAAGTGTACGGAACTGGGAATTTATAAACTTTTCGAAAGGTTGTTGGATGAGTATCCGGAATTATCAGATAAATACGTAAAAGCTATCGAGGATGATATAAAGGATGTAGTGTTGCCAGAGAGAACTCCAGAAGAGGAGGAAGAGAGCTGGAATCGATTGTGCGAAAGGATAAAAAAAGAATATGGTGATGATTTAATAAGCGAATAGCTGCCGGAAAATCTGGTGGCTATTTTTTATAACAGAAATCTATGAATTAAAAATTGGCATCCGGTCAAAAAAGGCGGGATGTTTTTTTATGCACTTTATCAAAAACTTTGTCTCAAAACACTGTATAATCCTCGAATTTCCTTTCTATATGTGAGGGGAAATATTTTTTGAAGTAGGAAATTAAAAGATTTTTCGAATCTCCTTGTATTTCTGCCTCTGACGATTGGGTTAAGTGAGGGGATCTTTAAAGAATAAAAAAGATAAGAGCGAATCTGGTTGATAAAAATAAAATTTATTTCTTTTTGCCCTTGTATAATAGCCGCTCCCGGTTACGTAAAGTGAGAGGGTTTGATTCTATAGGGCAAGATCCACCCGTGTTAAGCGGTTATGCCATTCCTGGCAGTCCTCTAACTTACAGGTTGAGCTCTTGATGGGGATTTTCCCAGAGCAAGATCCACCCCGTAATACACTATCGTGTTTTCCTGTGTAGGGCTCTTGCTTGGGATTTCGATTCCCCATACCCTCGATGATCTGCCAATCTGGCAGATATTGGCGTCCACTGGAAAGTGGGACGCAGCACAAAAGGAAGACTCCGGCAGGACTGCCGTTTCTCCCGTTTGTGGTGTTACTGAAGTAACTGAAAGAAGAAAGGAGATGAAGTCATGAGAAAAAGGAGAATGGAACAGGAACTGAACCATCCGCGTTTTGTCGGAGTCCGGCTTTCCGATATTGAGCTGGAACTTCTGGACAGGAAGGCGGAGATCCTGGGGGTGTCTAGATCCGAATGCCTGCGGAAACTTTTGGTGGAAAAGGAGATCGTGCATCGGGTAGAAGTGGTCGCCGATATGGAAGAACTGCGAAGTCTGGTAGGGGCATATGGAAAGATCGGTGTGAACCTGAATCAGATCGCACGGTACTTCAATACGGGTGGGGAGCGTTCGCTGGCTATGGAAGATGAAATCCGTCACTGTATCGCGGAATTATTTGCACTCAGGGAAGAAGTGTTGAAGATGGCAGGGATTTTGAACAGGATTATCGAGGCGGTTAAAGTAGTCCAGATGAATTGTTCCAAAACGATACCGAAACACGACCAAACAGCGTTTTCTGCCGTCAGATAGGATAAACCCCAGGCAAATATATTTGAGGTCAAAAAAGCCTGTCGTAAAGGGCAAAAAATGCAAAAAATGATACCGAAACGCGACCATATTTCGTTGTCCTGTACCAGGTACTGGCAGGATGGCAGGAAGGAGGAATGTCTGTGCCGAGAATGAGCAAGAAAAGGAAACAGGAATTGGCCTTTTTTCTCAATGAAAGAGGGCGCATCGCCCACAATGACACCTGCAGGAAATGTGTCGGGGACTGCAAGCAGAGTTTCCGGACTGTGATTGTCTGTTGCCCCTGTTATGAATCCAAGCGAAGCCACCGGCGGAAAATCAGACAGAAACAAAAGGATGGATGTGAAGAATAGAAGCCAGATGGAATATTTGACAGAGCGTACCCTAATCAGGGATTTCATTCCTTACCCACGGTTTCTGTTGGATATGAACCTGACTCAGACAGCCAGGATTCTGTATGCCCTGTTGCTGGATCGGTCCAAGATTTCAAGGAATAACGGATGGAAGAATGAAAAAGGGTATATTTACGTGATTTACCCAATCATGGATTTGGCGCAAGTGTTGGTAAAGAGTCATATGACCATTAAGAAAGCTTTGAATGAACTGGAAGATGCCGGACTTTTAGAAAGACAAAAGCAGGGATTTTCAAAGCCCAATCTGCTGTATGTCAGAATCCCGGCAGAGGGAAAGAAAAGTGTCCCTGTGAAGGAAAGAAAACTATCCCTCATAGGGAAAGAAAAAGATACTTATGAGGGAAAGAAAACTGTCCCTGTGAGGGATAGAAAAGTATCCCCTAATAAAATGAGTAATAGTCAAATGATATATAGTCAAATAAATAAAGAGAGAGAAGCGCACTCTGCCTATGGTAAATATCACAATGTGTTTCTCTCCGAAACAGAATATGGAGAATTGAAACAGGAGATCCGGGAATTAGACAGGCTGATCGAGGAACTGTCCAGTTATATGCGTTCCAGTGGAAAGCAATATGCTGATCATGCTGTTACCTTGAGAAGATGGGCAGAACGGTCAGCCCCGGTAAAAAGCATTCCGGATTATACCTGCAGTGAGGAGGAAAGTCTATGAACAAGATGGTAGAAGAAACAGTAAAGAACATGATGCAGCCGGGAGAAAGAACCAGGGAGGATTACATCGGAAAAGACGGGCTCCTGTATTGTGGACAATGCCATGAACCGAAGGAGGCTTATTTCAATCAGGAGAAAGTCGGAGTTTTGGGAATAAAAAAACATCCGCGTGAATGTGAGTGCCGGAGACAAAAGAGAAAAGAGGAGGAACAGTACCGGGAACAGCAGCGCCATGAAGCTGTAGTCAGAGAATTGAAGGAACATTGTTTTTCGGATAGATCCATGAAGGAATGGACATTTGAGAATGATAAAGGGCTTTCCGAAAATATCATGCTTGCAAAGCTGTATGTGAAAGACTGGGAAACAATGAGGGCGGAGAATACAGGCTATCTCTTCTGGGGAGCAGTGGGAACCGGGAAAAGCTTTCTGGCGGGCTGTATTGCCAATGCACTGTTGGAACAGGAGATAGCAGTGCGCATGAACAATTTCGCGGAAGTGCTGAATGATCTGTCTGCTAATTTTTCACAGAAGAACACATACATAAAAAATC
>OLIH01000689.1_pt1 | contig 15983 bp, 12 predicted proteins | sample 1609721 | NCBI WGS metagenome assembly OLIH01 (sample SAMEA4350157, study PRJEB24818) | metagenome | biome: human; feature: gut; material: faeces | place: Denmark | collected 2013-09
AACTATTCAAAACAGGATTTGACGCTGAATCGCCGAAAATCCTCATATGCACCATTAGCTCAGTTGGTAGAGCAACTGACTCTTAATCAGTGGGTCCTGGGTTCGAGTCCCCGATGGTGCACCAAAACAATATAATCCGAACTTATTTCCGATAGGAGATGGGTTCGGATTATTTTTTTGATTTTTTATTGCACTTTGCACTTTATCCCTTTACAATGAAAACAGATAAGCTAGCACCCGTTTGGTGCAGAAGAGGGCTTGTGCTGTGAAATCTGAATAGAGCCGACGAAATGGCTAAGGCTAAAGCCCGATTTGGTCCTTCCGATTGATTTGAACGAGGGTAATGTTCAGGCTAATCTAGTGTGGCAAGTAGGAGGACAAAGCAATATGAAAAAAGTATTCCTTGGTTTTGGAATCCTCATATCAATATTTCTTGTTTTAGTAGGATTCAATGCATATGACCGTGATGAGGCGGCCGTTAAGCGTATGATGGGAAAACTCGTCTCAGCATTGGAAAAAGGTAGTGTTGAGGACATGAGGTCTTTGTTTGCTCCGTTTGTTGTGGAAAGCACAAACAAAGATGGCCGTTTGGACAATGATATTGCGTATATGCTCCAGTACATTTCGGATGATATTTCTAAAAGCTCGTACAAGGCTATTCATACTTCGGATCATATAAGCAGAGACGGGTACAAGAAAAATGTCTATTGCACTTATTTACTTGAAACCCCTGGTGAAACATACGAGATCCATGTTGTAATGAGAACTTCTGCATGGGGAGTATATAAAGGCAAGGGCATTCTCCTTATGGAAGTGTGGAGCGATAGCGATATAGAACGGGCGATTGCAACAAACGATCTTGATGACTTCAAGTTTAAAAACTCGGATAATTTTATGGGAATTTGGTATCCCACAGAGGACGGTGAAGGCAAAGTGGTAGCGGGCACAAAAAGCGGAATGGAATTTGAAGAACCATAAAGCAAGATGAAACAGATTGTCCAAAAGCCCACAAAAGCTTGCCGCTAGAAACGGCACGATTAGTTATTCCCACGGCATGGAGGCGGATGTCTTGTTATACACCGCTTGTTCAATCTTAGTGGGCACTTTGCCACGTTTTGTACCCCCGTTTTCGCACCCCCTGTGGTCGGCAGGTATAACACACTATACCTTGCAAGCAAGGCTGTGTGCCAGGGGAACACCCCCTGGACCACTCCTGCCACCGAGTTGGGGCAGAACCACCCTTTGCCGCCAAAGACCGGCTGGGGAAAATCTGTTCGGATATGCAATCGCAAGCCGCACCAAAGAAAAGCCTTACAGAAATGTAGGGCTTTTTTCTTTTGTTCAGCCTTTGGGAAAGCAGTACCCGGTGCGCCATCGGGGACGAGAACAGCTGCGGAGGCGACCGCCGCCAGCGGCGGAAACAGGGAGCCGAAGCAGGGGCAGCGGTCGCAGAGGTGGAGCCCCGCGCCAAGGGGCTCCGACCGATGCGGGCACCGCAACCTGTCAGGGCCCGCCGTCCTGCGTACCGGCGGGCCAAAACGGTCCAGTGGACCGTTTTTAGAGCGCGGGTCCCTGTGGTGCCTGATTGGCTGGAAAGGGGGCTAGGGCCTCCCACTGATGGCGCACCAAAAAGAAGCCTTGCTGGAAAGCAGGGCTTTTTTCTTTTGTTCAGCCTTCGGGAAAGCAGTACCCGGTGCGCCATCGGTTTTACTCCCAGCTGGCCCAGGGCGAATACCACAACGCGGAGGAGATCCGCAACGGCGCGGGGGTGCTGGCCGATGACCTGATTCCCTGCCCCTGCATTGCCGCTGTGCTGCGGTTCACCCTGCCCCAGGAGCAGGACTCGGCCCACTTTTCCCGCAGCGAACAGTACCTGTTCCGCTCGGCCATCCGCAATGTGACCGACGAGCTGGCCGGCAGCCGCTACCGGCTGGAATCCTTCTACGAGCAGGTCAACGCGGTGGGCCTGCTGATCTCCCCGCCCGACGGCGCCGAAGCCTTTGTGCGGGACTGCATCCGCGCCCTCAAGGGCATCAGCGCCAACACCAACATCACCGCAGGGCTGAGCTTTCCCGCCCAAACGCTGCTGGAACTGCCCGCCGCCTGCCAGCAGGCCCGGGAGCTTTCGGAATATCACATCTACGGCACCGACACCGACCTGTTCACGCCCCAGCGGTTCCGGGATTCTTCCGGCACAGTGCCGCCCCGGGACTGTGCCCTGTCGGCTCTGACCGAATACGTGATTGCGGGGGACGAGGCGGGCATTGAGGCGGAACTGGCACGGTTCTTTGAGACAATCCTGTACATTCCCATGCCGCCGCCGGCCTATCTGCGGGGGATGTGCGCCTATCTGCTCAACGATGTTTCCAAACAGGCGGTGAACCTGCTGCAATGCGATGGGTCCTTAATCCGCCAGATCCCCCACAAACAGCTGGAAGACTGCCCCTCGGTGGCGGAGCTGCGGCAGTTCCTCAAGAACCGGCTGCTGGAAACCTCCGCCGCCTTGCGGGAAAAGCGGGGCAACCAGATCCCCCAGGTCATTGAGGAGGCACAGCGCTACATCCGCAACAACGTGCTTTCCCGCCTGCGGGTGGAGGACGTGGCCGCCAGCATCTATCTGAGCGAAAGCTACTTTGCCGCCCTGTTCAAAAAACACACCGGCATCACCGTGCGGGAGTTCATCCTGCAATGCAAGATCGAAAAGGCCAAGGAACTGCTGCTGCAAAAGCACCTTTCCATCTTTGAGATTGCCGAAACCCTGGAATACAGCGATTACCGCAGCTTTTCCCGCGCTTTCAAGCGGTTTGTGGGCTGCAGCCCCACTGACTACCAGCAGATGCTGATGTCCCCCGGCGAAAAAATCGGCGCGCCCCCTTCCGGCGGCGAGGCTCCGGGGCGCATCCCGGCTTGCAGACAGGAGCCCCGCCATGTGCCATTTCCTCAAAACCCGATTCATGAACCGGAGGATTTCCCGCAAGATCAGCGCCTGCATGATCTTTCTGGTGCTGAGCAGCAGCGTCCTGCTGGCCTGGAGCTGCTCCCATGCCTATTCCACCCAGTATATCCGCCAGGTGGATACCCAGGTGTCGTCCATGTTCGACACCACCTCCCTGACCCTGCGGGACAACATCTACCACCTGTACCGCAGCGTGTCCGCCGTGGCCTCCAACCCTGCCGTACGGACCATCTATTGCCAGGACCAAACGGGCAAAAAGGACGCTGCCTTTCTGGAAAACCTCCGGGTGATGGACACCCTGTTCACTACCTTTCTGCAAAACACTTCCTGGGCCGAAAACATTGTTCTGCTCTGCCCCGGCGGGCAGGTCTACTCCACCTATCAGAACGGGTGGAATTATACCGCCGGCCAGTTTTCCGAAGAGCTGGAGCAGACCTCCATCACCTGGCTGCGCCCCCGGGAAAGCGTCTTCCTCATCAGCAGCGGCGAGACCATCCCCATCTGCTTTCCCCTGCGGATGGTCAGTTCCGCATCTTTCTGCGTCAACCAGTCCCCGGACATGACCCTGGCGGTATACCTGAACCTGAACACCATGCGGTCGGTGCTGGAACAGTTCAACACGGTGGCGGACTCGGACATCTATCTGGCCGACTCCCTGGGCCGGCCCATCACCCTGGAGGAGGATGCGCCCCTCTTCCCCAGCCTGACGGAAGAAGCGTTCCGCACCCGGATTGTGCAGTGCGGGGCGTATTCCTGCTTCAACACCCGGATCGACGGGGCCGATTACCGGGTCAGCGCCTGCCCTGTGGACGGCAGCAGCCTGTATCTGGTGCACGTCTTTCCCTACCGGGCGGTGCACCGGGCCGTGGCCGACATCTATGCCACGGCGGCGGTGGCGGCAGGGCTCACCATGCTGGCCGCGGTGTTTTTGTCCCTGCAGCTGGCTTCCACCATCACGGTGCCCATCCGCAGCCTGCTGGGCCAGGTGGGGCGCATCCGCGCCGGGGACTACGACATCCGGATGGTGACCCGGTATGACGACGAGCTCCCCCAGATGGACATTGCCCTGTGCGATATGGCCCACATGATCTCCAACCAGATCGACACCATCCAGAAAACCGAGGAACTGCGGCGGAAAATTCAGCTGGAGGCCATCACCGACCAGATGAACCCCCATTTTCTGTACAACACCCTGGACTGCATCTACTGGGAAGTGCTGAACGGACATTCCAAAAATGCGGCGGACATGATCTCCAGCCTGGCGCAGTTTTTGCGCCTGACCCTGAACCACGGCCACGAGATGATGGAACTACCCGGGGTGCTGCAGCACACCGGCGAGTATGTGAACATCATCAATCTGCGGTTCCGGTCGCGGGTGCGGTTCGTGTACACCATCGCCCCGGAACTGGAAACCTTCCTGCTGCCCAAATCCATCCTGCAGCCCCTGGCCGAAAACAGCATCCTCCACGGTTTCGGGGGCGAGCAGGGGGACCCCCACCGTGGCCGATCCCTGCATCTCGGTCATCTGCCGGCAGGAGGGGGACAGGGTGCTCCTTCTGGTGCGGGACAACGGCATGGGCTTCGACCCGGCGGCGGTGGAACGGCTGCTGACCCTGCCCTCCGACCATGTGGGACTGTACAATGTGGTGCAGCGGCTGCGCTTTGTCTTCGGGGACCGGTTCACCGTGACGGCGTCCAGCATCCCCTATTACCAGAACGAAATCCGGTTCGAGATCCGGCCTCCCTTTCCGGCGCCTGCACAAACAGAATAAGCCGAAGCCTTCCGTGGACAGATCGCCCGCGGAAGGCTTCGGCTTTTGTATGAAATTTCCGGTACCCTGCCTGTTTGCAGACAAAGACCTTGCCGCCGATGCAGCCGGCGCTTCCGGCCCTTGTCAAAGGGAAAAGGCGGCCGCGTGATACAGCGCCCCGTCATGCTCCGTTTCCATCTGCAAGGCCACCCCCGGCGCGTCAGTCAGGGGGTCCACAATGCCCACCCAGAGGGTGTAGGTTCCGCGGGGCAGCGCCCCGGCTCCCGGCAGGGAGCAGGTGAGGGTGTGGCGGCCGGGCCCCCAATCGGAGAAAGGGGCCTCTGTCCGGCCGGACCAGACGGTCTGCCCGGTTTCGTCCCGCAGTTCCAGGGCGATGGGCCAGTCGGCGTACAGCGGGGCCAGGCCGGTGTTCTCCCAGATGAGCTCCACCTGCAAAGCGGCGGAAAGGGCGGCGCGCCGGATGATGCAATTCCGCACCCCCAGGGTGTAGCCCATCTCCGCCAGCAAGGTGCGCAGATTTTCGGCCTCGGTGCCGGAAAGCTCGCCGTATGCCGGGGCGTTGGGGCCCAGAAAGGTGGTGTGGCTTTGTTCCAGCAACGCCAGGGTGGTGGGAAACTGGTCCGCGGAAAAGTACCAGCCGTCCTCCTGTTGGGGGGAAAGCTCCCCGCCGGACGGGGCTTTGCGCCAGAATTCCGGCATGCCGGGCAGCCACTCGCCGTTCTGGTCGGACCGGTAGCCTTCGGCAATCCAGGAAAGCCATTGCCCGTGGGAATCCGGCAGCCCGAAGGAATCGTTGTACAACCCCAGCCCCTGTTCCCGCCCTATGGTATAGGGACGGCGCAGCAGCAGCCGGTTGGGGGAAAAGACGGCCAGATAATCCTGCACATAGCCGTCGGTGACCGCCTGGGTGGGGAAGGGGGCGATGCCGGCGCCGGTATCCACATGCCATTCCCCCCAGTGCCCCAGACTGCCCAGCTCGATAAAAGCGACCTGGGGGTCCTCCGCATAGCGCTGCCCCAAAGCGGCAATCAGCGCCCGGTGTGCCTGGCGGAATACCTGGTTTTCGTAGTCGGGGCTGAACCCCTGCCCGTAGTCTCCGTCGTACCAGGTCCCTGCCCCGTCCATGGCGTCATACAGCCACTGGGGAATGTCCATGTGCTTTTCCTCGGTGGGGGTGTCGGGTACCAGGCGCAGGATCAGCCGCACCCCGTCGGCCCGCCACCGGGCAAAGTGGCAGCGCTCTTCCAGGGCGGCAAAGTCGTATTCCCCCTGCCGGGGCTCCAGCTCGTTCCAGTACACCGGCACATAGGCAAAGGCCACATAGGGGTCCTGCCGGTAGTTTTCCCCCCAGGCGGCCAGCCCCTTCATGGGATTGGTGACCGGCTTGTCCGAAGCGGGAATCTCGACCGCTGCCAGCGGGGGGCGCGGCCGCAGCACGGCGGCGGCCGCCAGGGCCAGACCCAGCAAAAACAGCGGTATCCATCGGCGGGCCTGCATCATGCCTCCAGGTTGCCCCGGTACTCCACCAGCGTCACGTCCTGTACACCGTCAATGTTCTGCACCGGCCGGGTGATGTTCAGGTTGTCGTTTTTCAGGTAGAGTTCCATGGTCAGCTCGGTGGTGTCGCCCTTGACCACCTTGGACCGGAATTTGCCTGTCTGGGCGTGCAGACAGCGGCGGATTGCCTCTTCCACGGCGGGGTCGGACCGGTAGGTGACGATGAGCACATAGGTGCCGGCACCGCCCTTGAGCCGCTTGAGAAAGACCAGGGCCAGGGTGACCACAACCCAGGCCACAAAGGCGATGTAGTAATACTGTGCCCCGATGGCGATGCCGGAGGTGATGGCCCAGAAAAGGAACATCAGGTCCAGGGGATTCTTGACGGCGGTGCGGTAGCGCACGATGCTCAGCGCGCCCACCATGCCCAGGGACAGGGTGATGTTGGTGCTGATGGTGACGATGATCACGGCCACCAGCAGGGTCATGATCACCAGAGAAAGGTTCAGGGCATGGTCGTACACCACCCCGATGAAACAGCGGCGGTAGACCGCAAAAATCCCCATGCCGATGAGGAAAGCGATGGCCAGGGTGAGAATCAGGGTCAAGGGGTCGATCTGGTTGGGAAACAGTTCCAGCGCGGATTTCTTGAACAGGTCTTGAAAGGTCATAACGAAAAATTCCTCCTGCACGGCGCACTGCTCACCGCAGGGTATGCCGGACCTGGTCCGCACACAGGCAGAACTTGGAGGCCGACGTCCTGACAAAAGAGTAGGCGCGAAAGATACTTTGGATGTACTCCGGCAGAATGCCGGTGAACTTGACTTCCAGAATCATCTGCCCGGGGGGCAGAACATGGTAACCGGGACAGGCCGGGTCAAACATATTCTGCCGGGGCTCCATGGCCGTAAGGGCCTTGTCGAAGGTGATGCGCACGGTGCCCACATCGTTGACAAAGGCTTCCCGGTCATAGGCCACGATCACACAGGGGCGGATGATGTTGGCCCGGGCTTCCAGAAAGAACTGCCGGGCCAGGGGCTGGGGCTTTTGCAGAAGAAATCCGCAGTTCCCCCGGCAAAGGTCTCCGTATTCCGCCACCGTGAGGGGAACGGATTCCTTATAAATGTACGCCCCGTTTTTGTATTTGCACTCCAGCGCAATATGCCGGTCCAGACAGTCGTAGATGCGCACCCGGTATTTCTTGCGCACCTCCACCCCCGCCATCTTCTGGCGGTAGGCGGTGTGGTACAGGTCGTCCAGATACAGGCTGCGGATGTGGTACTCGCCCTGGGGGCCGGCGTGGGCGTCGTGCCCCAGCAGAGAGTGCAGCACGGTCTGCAGCTGACGGTATTCGGCCTGGTTCACCAGGTATTTCAGCTCGTGGCGGTAGGCGGGGGTCATGGGGTCACCTCCATGCGGTCCAAGCCGGGATAGTACACGTCGCTGACCTGGATTTTGTTCATGGCGGGGGCGGTGCGGCCGTCCTGGGTTTCGGCGGTTACCGCAAAATACCAGGTCCCGGCGGGCAGCTGGTCGGCGGGCACCGGGTATTCGGTGCCGGTCAGCCCTGCCACATCCACCACCGGGTTGGCGAAATCCGGGGTGGCGGCCACCCGCAGCCGGTAGGTGATGGGCTGGTTGTCGAAGTCGTAGGCGTCCTCCCACCGGAACAGAACGGTCTGGCCGTCCTGCACCGGCTGGTACAGGAAGAAGGGCATCAGCTCATGGAGACTGTCATAGAACTGCTGATACGCCAGCTCCACCTGGTCCCCCAGCCCGGCCAGAATGGCGTCCCGCTCGGCGGCCGTGTTGCCCAGATAATAGAAATCCGGCATGGCCAGGGCATAGGGGCGCACCACCTGGTCGTACTGTTGGGCCAGGGCGTTGACGGTGTCCCGGTTGATGGTCTCGTGCAGTTCGTCCACCTTGGCGGCCAGTTCGGCCCGGTTGGCCTCGTTTTTCAGAAAGCGCTGGTGGAGCAGCACGCCCCAGTAGTTGGCCACACCGTGCTCCCAGCTGCCGTAGTTGCCGGTCAGGCCCTCCACCTCGTCTTCCTGCCAGTGCAGACAGTTGTCTCCGTCCCAGGGGATGAAAAACCACTTCTGGCTGTTCAGCGGGCTGTACAGGTAGAAATTCTGCACCGTGGTATCGTTGTTGCCCATCAGGATGTTGTAGGCCAGCCAGGTCAGGTAGTTGTCCCGGTCGATGTAGTCGACCACAATCTCGTTGATGTCCACGCTGCGGTCGGCAATCAGGTTGACCAGGTCGATGAGCTTCTGGTTGTCCTGCCGCCCCTTGCAGCTGAGAATCTTGTCAAAGGCCGCCTGGTCGAAGTCCGGGTCGTCAAAGTTTTTCAGTCCGTCGGACATCTCAAAGTTGAAGCTGATGGCCTTGTACAGATACCCTTCGGAATCCAGACCGTGGTTGGCCAGGTATTTCTTGGTGGGCACCTCTGCCTGGGTGAACAGCCCGTAATCGGTGAAGGTGGTTTCGCCCGCCGTTTCGTCCTTGATGTACAGCCGCACAAACTGGGTGCGCAGACTGGAAATGTCCTCCACCGGCCGCAGCAGGTCAAAGTAGAGCTTGTTGCGCAGCCGGGTGGCGTCGAAGTTGTGTTTGTTCAGGGCAATGTTGCTCTGCCCGCGCCACAGCCCGGCCTCGTCGTCCAGCTCCAGCTTGTAGGATTTCTGGGGCCGCACCGAGGAGGAATTTCCCCGCACCCGGATGGTGGCGTTGCTTTCGGTGGCGTCGTAGCCCAGCATGCCGGGCTGGGGGCCGTCGGCGTTGCCTACCTGCACCACGGCCCGGGCCAGAATGTCGTTGTCCACATGGCTGTCCTCCGCAAAGCGAACGGCGCTGTTGACCTGGGCGAAGGTGTGGTCGGTGTTCGAACCGGCGTCGCCCCGCTGCACGGTGACATAAAAGTAGACCAGACTCTGGGGGGCGTCCTCACTGTAGATGGTCTTGTTTTCGGTCATGCCCACGGTGTTGATGTCCTGCGCCGTCTCCGGCGTGGCGGTTGCTTCGGCCGTGGGGGCGGGGGAGTCCTGGGGAGCGGTGTCGGCGGGCTGCCGCAGAGCGGCCGTCCCCAGCGCCACGGCCAGTGCCAGCAATGCCAGCACCGCCAGCAGGAAAATCTCAATCTTGTTCCCGGTTTGTTTCACGGGGATGCCTCCTTTGTGCAAAAGCCCGATCGGCCCGGGCCAGGGTTTCCTCGGCGCGGCAGAGCACGCCCTTTTGCGGTTGTGCAAACAGGGGCTGTTCGCAGAATACATGGTATTCCAGCTCGTCCAGATACCGGCGCAGCCGCCGCAGCACCCAGAATCCGGTGACAGCCCCTGCCGCCAGAAATCCGGCGCCCCAGGTGTCGGGACCCAGGGCCAGGGTGACCAGGGACCCGGCCAGACTCAGGGCGGCAAACAGGCCGGCCGCCCGGCAGGCCCCGGCGCGGTCGTCAAAATAGAGCAGCAGCACGGTGCCGCACTTGACCACACCGTACAGGCAGTAGCCGAAGCAGAGCACCCGGAAGGTGCCGGCCATGGTTTCGTCCAGGCCCACGGTTTGCAGAAAGTTGCCCAGAAAGGCCACCGAGGCGATGGCCACAATGAGCTGCATCTGCAGCATGTGGGAAAACTCTGCATACAGGACGGTCTCCATCTCCTGCTTGGCGGCCCGGATGTCTTCCAGCCGGCCGCCGTACAGGATGGTGTCAAAGTAAGCGCGGTGTTTGGCCGCAAAGCGGGTTTCCAGCCCCACCACAAACTGTACCAGCATGGGCAGGATGGTCAGGGTGGCAAAAAAGGCGGGCACGTCGTACCGGGCGCAGTAGACACCGGTGGGAAATACCTGGCCCCGGTACCCGCTGGCCCAGAAAACAAAGTTGTGGCCGTACAGGCCCAGCCCCAGCAAAAGCCCGGTGAGCAGCAAATCGGGATACCGCTGCAGCGCCGGAAAGAACACCAGAAGGTTCCATCCCCCGGCGGGGTAGCACTGCAGAAGCTGCACCATGTACAGAAACAGCAGAACCAGAAAACCCAGTGCCGTGCCCCACAAAGCGGCGGAAAGCGGGTCCATTCCGCCCGCCAGAAAGGCCCACGTCAGCAGCAGGGCCGCCCCGGCCCCCGCCGCAAAGCCCAGCAAAAGGAAGGTGTACCGCTTGACGGTGGGCAGGCAGGACATCTGGACCCAGATGACCAGCAGGGTGCAGAACAGAAGCTGCACTGCCAGCCGCACCGCCCAGCTCACCGGCAGGGTGAGCAGGTACAGCCCCATGGCGGGGGCGCCCGCCAGCAGCAGGAAGAATACCATGCCGAAAAAGGCGGGCAGAACATCCTGCAGGCGCTGCTGATAAATACAGTCCGAGATGAACCGGTCCAGAAAAAGCAGAACGATGCCGGCCAGCAGAAGGGAAAAGATCATGGCGTAGGTCATAAAGAAGAGAAACTGTTCCCGCAGCCGGTAGACGGTCCCAAACCCTTCCAGCAGTCGCTGCAGGGCCAACAGCAGCAAAATCATCAGGACCATGGGGCCTTCGGTGACCACGGCGGCCACCGAATACCCCCGCAGCACCGCCAGCACCCCGCGGCCCCGGAACATCTTTTTCAGCCCAAAGCCGACGCCTGCCATGGCTGCGTCACCTCCCTGTGCGGATTGCCGGCCGCTTCCCGGTAAAGGGCCCGGTAGGCGGCCAGAAAGTCTTTGTCCCGATAAAACCGTACCACCCGGCGGTATCCGTTTTCCGCCAGGGCGCGCAGCTGGGCCGGACTGCGGCTGAGGGAAAGAATCCCCTCCGCAATGGCGGCGGGGCTCATCACCGGCACCACCCGGCCCGCCGGCCCCAGGCCGTCGTCCGCGCCCTCGATGATCTCCCGGCAGGCGCCCACGTTGGTGGCCACCACCGGGCGGTGGGCGGCCATGGCCTCCAGCAGCACAAAGGGTTGCCCCTCCGAAATGCTGGTCAGGATCACCAGGTCCAGCCCGGGCAGCCACCGGGTCACGTCGGCACGGCCCACAAACCGGATATCCCTGCAGTCCAGCCGCTGGATGAGCTCTTCGCACTCCCGGTAGTAGTCTGGGTCCTCGTCATAGGGACCGATGAGGTCCAGGGTGGCGTCGGGCCGTACCGACTTGATGCGATGAAAGCTGTAGATCATGGTTTTCACGTCCTTGATGGGGACGATGCGCAGCACCGCCCCGATGTGCAGGGGATGGGGCGCCGGGTCCAGGGGCGGAATGGCCGCAAACCGGTCGATGTCGATGCCGTTGGGGATGACCTGGCATTTCCCCTCGTCGGCGCCCAGGCCGATCTGCAGTTCCCGGGCGCCCCGGAACAGGGAAACAATGGTGGCGGCCTGCCGGTACGCCGCCTGACTCAATGCCCGGAAATACCCGATCCAGGTGGGCTTGAAGTACCCCGGCACCCAGTCGGCTTTCAGGATTTCCTCCTCCCGCTCCCGGGTGTAGATGCCGTGCTCGGTGACCAGAAAGGGTTTGCGGGTGAAATAGCTGAACTTGGCCCCCAGCAGTCCCGCGTACCCGGTGGCCACCGTGTGGTAGACGTCGGCTTCGGGCACCGGACAGCGCAGCAGTTCCAACGCCGGCAGAAGCATGGACCGCAGCGTCCAGAACAAATCCTTAAAAGGAACGTTGCGGCCGGTGGTTTCGGCCACACCCCGCACCAGGTCCAGAAAATCCGCCGACATGAGAAAATCCTGCACCGGCCGGGGATGACTGCCGCCGAACAGCTCAAACAGCGGGGGCCAGTCCGGCGCGGTACCCCGCACCAGGTCCAGCAGTGCCTGCCGCTGGGCCTCTGTCGGCGGCCGGGCGGGTCCGGCAGAACCGGCGGGCTCGATGGCTTCATCCAGAAAATATTCCCGCAGTTCGGTCACGTTGGATGGAATCTCATAGCGGAACTGTCCCCGCTGTTTGCTTTGCGCCCCGATGGACACAAGGAGAAACTGATGTTCCGGCATCTGCCGGATCAGCATCTGGACCCAGGCCGAAACACCGCCCACCACATAGGGGTAACACCCCTCCACAATCAAACAGATCTTCATGCTGTCACCAGCCTTATGGTAAAATTGGGTCGCTGCACCGTGACCAGATAGTATCCGGTGCCGCTGCCCGCACTGATGCGGCGGATGGTGCAGGCGTCGTCCGCGGCCTTGGGGATGCGGTCGGTTTTCAGGTAAAAGCTCACCGGCCCCAGCAGATTTTCCACACTGCCGGTGATCCGGTCTTCCGCAAACACAAGGTGGGGCACCGCCGCTTCGCAGATGCGCAGGGCGTCCCCGGCCTCGGTGGCGGACAGTGCCCGCAGCCAGGGAAAGGTTTCGTGGATGTCGCCCATCCAGGCGCAGTAGCTGCGGTAGAGCTCCTCCCAGCTTTTGCCGCCGCCGCGCTCGGCGTCAAAGATGTCGTCGGGGTGGATGAAATGGGAAAAAGCACCGTACAGCCCCAGGGCACTCAGGGCGGACATCTGCTCATAGTCGTCCGGCGCCATGCCGGAGGTCACCCGGGGAAACTCCGCAATGCCGTCCTCTGCCACGGTAAAGTCCTGCACATACACCTGGCCTTCCTCCTCCTCGTCGGTATAAATGCCTGAGATCACCTCCAGATCGGGCAGGGCCTGCACCACCGCCCGGCGGCCTTCCGCGCTCAGATAGTTGGAGGGCGGCACATAGCTGCGCAGCGTCACGGACGGGAACATCCGGGCGGTGATGTCCCGCAGGGTTTGCAGGGACGCCGTCATATCCTGCTCACTGCCCCAGGGGGTATAGTGCAGCTCGTCGGGGGTGCCCCCGGCCAGGGTCAGGGGCTGGTGGTTGTAGCCGTGGGCCCCCATCTCGTAGCCGTTTTTCAGCAGACTGTTGCCGAAATACAGTTCGGTGGAAGATTCGGTATAGGTCTGCTGGGCAGGGTTGGTCTCGGCGTTGTAAGTGGCCACAAACAGGCCGGTGTACACATCTCCGTAGGCGTTGGCAATCTGCAGCATGTCCGGCCACCAGATGTCCCGGTAGAATTCCCGGGCCGAGCGGTTGTATTCCTGGCGCACCACGTCGCTTTCGCTCTCGTACTGGGGCGAGGGAAAATCGTCGATGAACAGACACAGGGCGTTGATGACCGGATACATGACCGTGTCGGACAGGGTGTTGACGCACCCCGCCACAATGCCCCGCCAGAAATCTCCCCGGCCGGAGGTGGAGTTGAACACCGTCACCCGTCCCCGGCCGCAGTCGTAGGACCAGATCAGCGGGGTACGGCGGCCTTCGGGGTCTTCGGCCCAGGCGTAGACACAGGCACTGTTTTCCAGGGTGACCGACAAGGCCACGTCGGAGAAGGTATCCCCGGCAAAGGAACGCCCCGCCAGGCCGGGCAGCAGCTCCTGGGCAAAGGTGACGGTGTTGTAGTTCAGATAATCTCCGTAATCCACAATGCCCATGCGGCGGTAACCGGCATCGAACTGGGCGCCGATGGATTCCGGCACGGTGGCCAGCAGAAGCTTGCCGCCGTCTTCCACATAGTTCATCATCCGGGCGGCGGAGTCGGTCAGCTCCTCCTCCCAGTAGGCCGAAGCCAGGATGACCATGTCGTAGTCGGTGTAGCTGACGCTCTGGGTGCGTGCCAGTTCCAGGGTGTCCGCTTCGATGCGCAGGTGTTCCAGGGCAATGCGGACGTTTTCTTCATACTCCACCGAATCCTGCCGCCGGGGACTGTACAGGACCAGCGCCCGGGGGCTGGTGGCTTCGGTGACCTGCAAAGGTTCGGCGTCGGCCTGGTCCACCAGGGCCACCGCCTCCGACGCAGGCTGCAGGGCCAATCCCCGCAGGGTCATGCCGTTGTTGCTGATGAGAATCACCACCGCAAAGGCCACGCACACACCCAGCAGCACCATCAGATTTTTGCAATTTCTGTTCACTGGGATTCCTCTTTTCTGAACGCCCGGACCCAGGCCAGGGTGGAGGCCGTAAGCAGTACCGGGCGGTTTCGCAGACCATGTAAAAATTGTTGCAGTCCCGCGCCGTTCTTGGCCTGCACGCACACCTCCATCTGGTCCCGCACCGCCTGTTCGCTGTGGGGGTAGGCTTTCAGATACCGGGTGCAAAGGCGCTGGGCCGCCGCAAGATGGCCCTGCTGCAGCTCGGTCCGGATGCGGTGGTGCAGACAGGTTTCGGCGGGCGGGTTGGCGCGCAGCATCCGGTCGGTCAGGGCGGTGTGGCGGCGCAGCAGCCGGCGGCGCACATCCGGGTCGAACAGATCCGTCCGGATGGCCTGGTAGAGCAGCTCTTCCAGCCGGGCACAGGCCTCGGTATCCCCCGGGGTCCGGCGCCAGCGGGCTTCGGCCTCATCCAGCTGCTGCTGCATCTTGCGCCGCAGCTCCATGATGGCCACGCTGGCATAGTGGGATGTCTCGCCGTCCTCATTGGCCAGTGCCCGGCGCAGCGCCGGCAGACAGACCAGCGGGTCCCGGGCATCCAGCAGGCCCATGACCATCTCCCGGCGGTAGGTCAGGTCGGATACCAGCAGCGCTTCCTCCATGGGGACCCGGTCGGTCTCGGCGGACAGGTCCGGCTTCTGCAACCGGCGCAGGTCGTCGGGACTGAACTCCTTTCCGCGGTAAAATTCGCTGTAATCCGCCGGACCCAGGCGGGCAAGGCGGTCACAAAGACAGAACAGCGGCACCCCCACCCCCGGCAGGGCAAGGCAGAGCACCAGACAAAAGACGCCCTTTTGCAGGCTGGCACCCCGGCGGGCCGCCGCCCGGGCATACAACAGGCAAAACAGAAGGTACAGCCCCCCTCCTGCAGCGAAAATCCAGGACATCATGCATGCACCTCCCCGGCACAGGCGGGCTCGCCATGGGATGCATCCAGCGCCCGCACCAGGTCCCGCTCGATCAGCCCCACCACCACCTTGACAAGGTCCTGATAGTAGGTGGTGAAGCGCTCCGGGTCCAGCTCGTAGACCGCCACAATGCCGTACAGCCGGTCTTCGCAGCGGATGGCCGCGGCCAGATCGGGGCGGCCGGGAGCCAGCGCCGTGTTGACCAGCACCGGCTGCCGGGCCAGGACTTCGCACAGCGCCGCCAGCTTTTCTTTGTCGGGAACGGCGGGGGCACGGTCCTGCATGGCGGGGGAACAGGCCGCCAGCGCCGCGCCGCCGTCGTCCTCCATGCGGTAGACCACCACATGGCTGCATTGCAGCAGATCTTCCACAATGCCCACTGTGTGCTGCAAAATCTGCGGCGGGTCCAGCGCGTCCAGCTCCCGCACAATCCGGTACAGATCGGCAAAGCTGTGCCGCTCCGCCACAAGGCGCTGCTGCAGCTGGGTCTTGATCTCCAGGGTTTCGCCCTGCACGGCCTGCAGTTGATCAAATTTTTCGGTCAGCAGGCGGTTTTTGCGGCGCAGCCCCTCCGCTTCGTCCCGACGTCGGCCGGTCAGATACCCCAGCACCGACCCGGTGACCGCGTAAATCACAAAGGGCACCCAGGTATCCACGCTGTAAAGCAGATAACTGATATCTACGTAAGAGGCCGCCAGACTGTACAGATAGGACAGGGAGGCCAGGGCCACGGCGGCCAACCCCATGCCGCTGCCGTACCCGCTGGCAACCACGGCCACGAACATCAGCCGGATGTCCACATATTTGAGATCGGATACATCCTTGGAAAAGCGCAGGAGCAGCAATGTGATGCCGAACAGCACCAGCAGTTCGGCGGCGCTGCGCAGCGCCGGGTGGGGCCGGTGCTTTGG
>OLIH01000692.1_pt1 | contig 15941 bp, 11 predicted proteins | sample 1609721 | NCBI WGS metagenome assembly OLIH01 (sample SAMEA4350157, study PRJEB24818) | metagenome | biome: human; feature: gut; material: faeces | place: Denmark | collected 2013-09
TCTTCGCTGTTTTTGTAGGTGCTGCGGTCGCCGCACTACATCTTCCCCACCCTCTGCTGGGGCGGCGTTGGATTGCTATAGGCGTCAGTCCCGCCATAGCTGCGTGGGATGCAAACACTTCCATCCTGCAGTCCGCTGTCCTTGAATGCGTATTCATAACTCCCGCCGCCAGCTTGATAAACTTTCCCACATGGCCGATCAGGAGAAGCCCCTTCATCCCGAGAAGTTTTGCGTCATCGATAGTATCCCCCACATAGTTGCTGCATTTTACCGCAAGATCCGGATTAATCCCCAGCTGATCCGTCAGGAAATCCATGCCGTAATTGCCCGGAACGGCATAACAGCAGGAATACCCGCTTTCTCTTAACATCTTCATTTCCAGATAGATCGTATCTGTCAGTGCCTTCTCGCTCATGGGCTCCACAATCCCGGATGTTCCGAGAACAGACAGACCTCCCACGATCCCCAGCCTTGGATTAAATGTCTTTTTCGCCGTTTCTTCTCCATCGGGGATTGAGATAGTCACTTTCATCTCTCCACAGTATCCGCAGGCGCGGCATATGCGCTCCACTTCTTCCGTGATCATCCTGCGGGGAACTTTATTGATCGCCGCCTGTCCGATCTGCTGTTCCAGTCCGGGTTTTGTCACCCTGCCCACGCCAATGCCCCCGTCAAGTATGACCCGGAGTCCGGAAGATTCTTCGTCTCCCTTTTCCACTTTTGCGTATATCAGAAGCCCGTCCGTCACATCCGGATCATCGCCGCTGTATTTTCTGACCGCGCACTCCACCCGGTCCGGCAGCCTCGTAACATCCTCCACATCCAGATACAGTTCGATTCCCTTCGGCGTCATAAGTCTCACCTGCCGGAACTCTTCTCCGGAAAAGAGCATCAGCGCCGCAGCCTTCGCGGCAGCCGCCGCGCAGCTTCCCGTCGTCCATCCGTAGCGCAGTCCGGAACGCGTCCTGCCTATTTCTTTTGTGTCCGTCTCTCTGCCGATTTCCTTCTCCATGTCTGAGATATCTCCCGCTTTCTCACTCTGATAACACTCAGACGCCTAGACCGACGCCTGTATTTCTTCCAGCATCTGCGCCGGATTATCCGCTGCTTTTACCTTTCCGAACGCCTTGACGATCACGCCCTCCTCATCGATCAGATAAGTAGTGCGCACGACACCCATTGTTTTCCGTCCGTACATATTTTTCTCTTTCCATACATCATAAGCCTGAATACATGTAAGCTCCGTATCAGAAAGCAGTGTGAAAGGAAGTCCGTATTTCTCCTCAAATTTCTTATGGGAAGCCACGCTGTCCTTGCTCACGCCAAGCACAACTGCCCCTTTCTCAGTAAACTGGGGATAAAGTTCACCGAAGCCGCACGCCTGTTTTGTGCATCCCGGTGTATTGTCCTTCGGATAGAAATAGAGAACTACCTTTTTCCCTCTGTATTCCTCCAGTGTGTGCATTGTTCCGTTCTGATCCGGCAGTTCGAATGCCGGTGCCTTTGTTCCTGCTTCTAACATTTTCTGCTCCTTTCCCGGGGATATTATCCCCCGCTACTCCATTGTCTCTTCTATATGTTCCAGAAAGATCCTGCGTATTCCTTCGAATTCACCCAGCCCTTTCATGATAACACGTACTTCGTATCCCTCATCCTCAAGCTGGCTCTTCCACGAATCCTCGTCCCCTGCCATATCATTTTTAGCGTGGTCGCCCGCCACGAGCATAAACGGCATGAGCGCCACCTTTTTCTTCTCTGCGATCTCCAGTTTTGACATCACGTTTTTCAGTTCCGGGAAGCTCTCCACGGTTCCGACCAGCACCTGATTATATCCCAGCGCATGAAATATATACTCCAGCGTCGGATATGCCGCGTTGGCGTGATGATCCGTACCGTGCCCCATAAGCACAAGCATCTCGTCATCGGAAAGCTCTGTCTCCGCCATAACCGCATGGATGGATTTCTTATAATCATCCACACTGCTCAGGAGCGGCTTACCAACGCGGATTCGCTTAAAACAGGACATATTCTCCATCAGGTCTTCCATCATGCGGTCATTCTCAATCCCGTTAATGATGTGGGTGGGTTGTACGATAACATCTTCAATCCCATCAGACGCCATGCGCTTCACCGCCTCCTCAACAGTGTCCACCGCCATATTCTCCGTGCGTTTCAGCTTGCGGATGATCATACGGCTTGTAAACGCCCTGTATACTCTGCATTCGGGAAATTTCCGTGAAACGTCCCGCTCAATCACATCGATCGTCTTCTCCATTGTATCGAGATGGCTCGTTCCGAAACTCACCACCAGAATTCCTTTTTTCATCTTCGATAATCCTTTCTCTATGCTCTGCTCATCTCCCGGAAATTTCACCGGATATCTGACTCCCGGGCTGCTGTATCACAGCTCTTCTATCAGTTCCTCCACATTTCCCGGAAGAGGCGTATCTTCCGGTATCCGGGCTTTTTCCCTAAGCCTCTCATATATTTTCACTACGACAGGCAGCTCCAGACTTGCCTCCTCGAGCGCCTGTCTGTCCGTACACACCCGGGCGGGAGTTCCCTGCCGTATTACTTTTCCTTCATGCATCAGTACGATCTCATCGGCCCATGCGTATGCGTAATCAATATCATGGGTTGCCATCAGTACTGTAATCCCTTTTTCCGACAGTCTGTCCACAATTTCCTGCACTTTCCTCGTATGCTTCGGATCCAGCGCCGCGGCAGGCTCGTCAAGTATCATCACTTCCGGATGCATGACGAGGATATCCGCGATAGCGACCTGCTTCTTCTGTCCTCCGCTTAATGCATGTGCCGGCCTGTCCTGAAAAGGTGTGATCTCCAGTTCCTCTATCACACGCTCTACTTCTCTGCGCGCCGTATCCTCATCGGCTCCCAGATTCAGTATTCCAAAAGAAATTTCTTCATATACGCTGGCGGAAAAGAGCTGGTCATCCGGCTCCTGAAACACGATCCCCACTTTGCTTCTCACGTCGAGGAGACCTTTTCTTGTATACTCAACAGGTTTTCCGTCAATGTATATTGTTCCTTCATCCGGCCGGCGTATCCCGTTAAGACACAGGAAAAATGTCGATTTCCCCGAGCCGTTTCCGCCCATAAAAGCCACTTTCGCGCCCCGGCGTATCTTCAGATTCAGCCCGTTGAGTGCTTTTTGATTATTTCCATCATAGGTGTAAGAGACATTCTCCGCCTTTATCACCCAGTCCTCATCACGTTTCATTTCATTATACTCCATCTCTCTGCATTCATCCACATAAAAGCCACACCAGCACCAACACTGCTCCGTACAATGCAATGACTGCGATTTCTCCGGCCTTTGCCGGCTGCTCCCGCGAAAGCACTCTTATGCTGCCGTCGTAGCATCTGGATTCCATTGCGTCGTAAAGGGCGCCGGAGCGTTTCAGCGCAAGTATAAAAAGGGAAGACCCCAGCTTCCCGAAAGAACGGATCCTCGTCTTAAAGCTGCGGTTTCCGAGCCGGGACTGCTGTGACACCGTAATCGAAGATGCGGTCTCAAACAATACGAAGATAAAACGGTAGATCAGAAGCATCAGTTCTGTGAGAAGCGACGGAAAATGCAATTTTCTACAGGCGCAGAGTATATCCGTCATCACTGTATTAAGCGACAGGAAATACAGTGAGCTTACCGCAGAGAGCGCAGTAATACACAATCTCAGTCCGCACCGTATTCCCTCGCAGCTTCCCGTAATATACCATTCTCCTGCCGGCAGTGCAAAAGCATCCATAGGAATGCGGGATACATTTATCATGACCGCAGCCGTCCCCGCTGCCAGAAAAGCCAGCGGAATCATGAGCAGTTTTATATAACGGAAAAGGGGGATTCCCCCCTTTCCCACCGTCAGCACTCCATTGACGGCAAATACCAGCACAGCCACCTTTACCGAGCGGCTCAAAACGCAAAGCACGAGAGTCAGCAGGGCATACACAAGCTTCTCCGATGCATTTACATATCTTAACTTTGACTGGTAGCTCAGTTTATCAATCAGGAGCATCTTCTTCTCCCATCTTCTTCATCCATTTCTTACGCTCCACAAAGCGCCCCATAAAAAAGGCGATCACTCCCACGCCGATTCCGGTCTGCACGCAGAACAGGAGACTCTCCAGTTCTCCCGGAAGTTCTCCGCCGATGGCTGTCTCCAGAACAGGAGTAAACCACGGCTCATATTCTCCGTGGATTTCCTCTACCATCACACTTCCCGCATCGTCGGAGCCCCCGAAGTCAGCGCCTCTGAGAGCTGCAACCGGGATAACTGCAATCAATATGGCGATCACAAGAAGGATAATAACAGTCTTTGTATTCTTTGTCATAATATCTATGCCTCCTTCCTGTCAAAGCCAATACTCTTAAGCTCCGGTTTTGCGTATGTTTCAAGCCCGATCATAATTACAACTGTGAGGATGCCCTCGATCACAGCCAGCGGAAGCTGCGTCGGTGCGAACACCCCCAAAAACTTCACCGCCGACGCCGCCACACCGCCTGCTTCAGAGGGGTAGGCAAGAGCAAGCTGAATGCTTGTCACACAATATGTAAATATATCCCCCAGAAATGCCGCAAGGAAGATTGACGCTTTCCGGTTAACTTTCGTGTGACAGCACAGTTTATATATACCAAATGAAACCAGAGGTCCCGCAATTGCCATGGAAAACGTATTGGCTCCCAGTGTTGTCAGTCCCCCGTGCGCCAGCAGTACGGCCTGAAAGACCAGTACAATGATCCCCAGCACGCTGACCGAGGCAGGACCGAAAAGGATTGCTCCCAGTCCTGTCCCTGTCATATGAGAACAGCTCCCTGTCACCGACGGAATCTTCAATGATGAAATCACAAAGATAAACGCGCCTGACATGGCGATAAGAATCAGGTTTCTTCTGTTTTCTTTTACTTTGTTTCTAAGTGAAATAAATCCTGCGATCAGAAACGGCAGGCAGATGACTCCCCATGCCACACAGTAACCTGCAGGCAGGTAGCCCTCCATGATGTGCATCGCGTTGGATGCAGGTGCGATGGCATACAGCGCGGCAAACACAATGTATACCCTCAGTAAGATTTTCCTTTTTTTCGGCATTTCTTTTCTCCTTTTTTGATCATATTCCCGTAATCCCCAGATCTATTTAAAAGCGAATATTCTGACTTAGGTATCACAGCAGACGCCTCTGCCTTCCCGGGGCTTTAGTCCCAGTGACGTAAAATGAAGCGCCGCTCCTCCAATACAGCAACGGGTATTGTGCAGGATTCTCACCTGGCTTCCTCGCAGTCTGCTCCGTGCGGCAGTTTCCTGACTGTCGTATTTATGCCGGATGCAGACCGTGTCTTTTAAATGTATGCCTGATCTGGTCCGGTATATCCCTTTGGGGTTATACCGTCTTCTAATACTCTATCCCTCTTCTCGCCCGGATTCCCCGGTCAAAGGGATGCTTCAGCTTGCGGATTTCCGACACATAATCTGCCAGCTCCACAAGCTTTTCGTCCGGGTCGCGTCCCGTCAGGACGACTTCCAGACATTTCGGTTTTTTTCTCAGAAATTTAATTGCCTCTTCCTGTGGAATCAGTCCGTATCTGTATGCCGCCATGAATTCGTCCATAATGAGGATATCATAATCACTTTCTGTTATGATCTTCGCTATGCCGTTCCACAGCGTTCCATATAGCTGACGTACTTCCTGTTTCTCACCGTCCGAAAGCGTGTTAAAAAAACCGTAGGATCTCTCCAGATGGATAACTGTGATCTCAGGAACCACATCCAGTATCTTCAGCTCTCCGGATTCTTCATTTTTCAGGAATCGCGCAAAAAGCACCTTTTTCCCGCATCCCGCGGCGCGCACTGCCAGTCCTATGGCTGCTGAGGTCTTTCCTTTTCCGTCTCCGCAGTAAATGTGAATTAGTCCCTGGTTCATTTTATCTGTCCTCTCTGTAAGATCTTATTCATTCTAGCACAGGTAGCTATAGCCTGCAAGATAAGCACTCGCTTCTCAGGACTGATTCTCTTCTTCTGTCTGATTTTCTGTGCCGGATTCGCCTTCCACATCAGATGAGTTTTGATCATCCAGCCCGATCAGACTTGAATGTGCCTGATCCAGACATTCCACAAGATTCCCAAGAAGCTCATTTTGTCCGTATGCATCACTTAAGACAACTAATATATACGGATGATCGTCTTTCATAACGATTCCCGCATCGTTTTGCACGTTATAATATGCCTCATCTCCATCTGCCAGCCAGCCGGCTTTAGAATACACTGTGTATTCACTACCCAGCGTTTCATAGATATAAGACTGCTCCGTATTTACAAAAAGATCACGGATCGTATCTGAATTTTCCTGACCGGATGTAAAATAATCATATATATTAATCCAGAGTCTGGTTAAATCTCTTGCACTGACAGCGCTGAAAGAGCCGTCTGATAACGTAACGTCCGGACATCCGATTTCTGTCGTCCAACTGTCAAACCCTGACTTTCCATATGTATTTATCAATATGTAATAATCTCTATTACTCGACCAGCTGATAGCGTTTGCTATATTAGAATACATATTTACAGCTGCATCCGGATATGTCTGAACAACCCAGGCTACATGAGGACCTTTAATAGCACTGGCGCTGTAATATATCTCATCCGCCCGATAGCTTATGCCGCCTCCTGTATTCAGATCATATAAAAGAAAGCCCGTTGTGTATTCCTCCGAATCCATACTCAGACTCTCGATGCAATTCAAAATATCAGCATTTATGGCTTCAAACGTGCTTTTCATTATCGGCTCATCCCAGGTTATAGTCAACTTGCATTATCATCATCTAGTATATTTTCAAACTGCATATTTATAACTTCATCATCTTCTTTCGCCTGAGCGGTATTATCGTCTGATTCAGATGATGCGCGCCCGGAATTCGTCAGAAGTAATCGAAGCAGTACTGCACCTATAATGAGAATAAGCAGTACAGACACCAAAAGAAAAATCTGTCTATGCACCTCTCTTTTCCGCTTCTCTTTCCAATTTACTGAATATCTTTTTCTTGTCTCTCCCTGGTTTTCCCTCTCATGATCATTAATTCTACTTTCATACGGATCTAATTCTTTCATTTTTCCACTTTCTTTAGTAAATATACAGACTTTTCAACAAGTTACTAATGTAATTTATCAAAAATAATTTTTCCCAAATGAAAAAGGGGCTGTCGCATCAATTCAATGCAACATCCCCTATATTCTCAGTTATTCAGTTTTTAATAACGAACATAAATCATATCACTATGTACTGATCCGACTGTAACCTGAGCCCCAGTATGGGGTGCGTGTATCATCTGTCCGTTACCTATATATATACCACAGTGATGACTGTTTACACAGATATCTCCAGGCTGCGGATTGCTTACTCTTGTCCATCCCATAAAGGTAGTTGTATTTCCAAGCCGCACATAACTTCCCGTTAATGCATAACTTACAAGACCTGAACAGTCAAATGTATTCGGTCCAACTGCTCCCCACTGGTACCAACATCCTATCTTACTGTATGCACGATCTACAATTGCATTACCGGTCACCGGGCTGTAGGACGGCTCACTGCTTGAAGAACCGCCGGAGGAAGTATTACTGCTTCCTGTTGTCCCCGTGCTGCCACCGGATGTATTGCCGCTGCTCTGCTGTGCCTGTGCAGCTTCTGCCTGCTGCTGTGCCGCCAGCTGTCTCTGGCGTTCTGCCTCAGCTTCAGCTTCCTGACGGTCTTTCTCATCCTGAACCTTTCTCGCCGCTTCCTGAATCATGCTGTCTAAATCTGATACCTGATCCTTCTTGGATGCGATCGTAGAATTCAGAGTGTCTTCCTGCTGCTGGTATTCGTCTTCAAGATCCTGAAGATCAGACATCTCTGACTCCAGTTTTTTCTGAAGATCTTCAATCTGCTGTACCGTATCTGCGTATTCCTGAAGCTGTTCCCGATCATATTCGTGAACCTGCTGGGAATATTCTGCCTGTGTCAGCATACTGGAAATGTCACCGGATGTCATAACCTTTTCCATTGTTGCTGTACCACTGCCCGCTTCATACATATATTTGATGCGGAGCTTCATAGCCTCATACTGCTCTTCCTTCTTTTCCTCAGCAACTTTCAGATCATCCTGCGCCTGGATAATTTCCTCACCCTTTGCGATCAACTGATCTTCCAGCCCGGAAAGTTTTTCAACAATGGTATTCAATTCTGATTGAAGTTCATTCAGCTCTTTCTGTGCTGCGTCTTTCTGATCCTGAAGGTCCTCTTGTTCTTTCTGTAGCTGTTCCAGTGTATCCGGCGCTGCAAAAACCGGTGTCACTGCAAGCGAACAGGTAAGAACAGTTGCAATAAACGCACTATGTACTCTTTTCTTTAATCTCATCTTTTCACCTTTCCCTGTTATATTATCTATGTCCCCACGTATATGCATAATACAACAGAAAGCTGTATTTTTCAACAGCATTTCTTTAAAAAAGCATATTCAAGGGGCTTATCTTTTGTCAATCTTTCAGTCTGTAATAGATTATAATAAATATCAGAATAAATTTCAATAGTTTTTTAACATTTTCGTAATATTTAAAAAACAGAGACTTTTAAACATCTGTTTTAAAGTCCCTGTTCTCATCCTGTTTTTATCTAACTTTTCAGCCGCTATAACGCACATAAATCATACCGCTGTGGACAGCGCTCTGCTTCACTACATCCCCCGTCTGAGGTGCATGAATCATCATCCCGCCCCCTACATATATACCACAATGTGTTGCTGATACACAAATATCACCGGGCTGCGGATTGCTCACGCGCGGCCATGTAATAATATCTGATGTCGACCACAGGTGAACAAATCTTCCGGTCAGGCAGTAGCTTACAAGTCCCGAACAATCAAAGGAATCCGGTCCTGCCGCTCCCCATTCATATGGACGCCCGATCATACTCTGCGCACGGCCTACAACACTGCTTCCCGAAGACGAATCATAGCTGGGAGGCGTGGATGAACTTCCCGTATCCGATCCGCCGGTATCCGGAGCAGAAGGCGTCTCCGTTGAAGTATTTCCGCTTCCGGAACCGCCGCCTTGCGTACTTCCGCCGCTTTGCGTACTTCCACCGCCTTGCGTATTTTCACTATCTGATTCCGTTTCGCTGCTACTATTCTGAACTTCAGCAGAACTGCTGCCAGTGCCGGCCTGCTCAGACTGTGCCTGCTGCTCTGCCTCCTGCTGCCGCTGCTGTTCTTCCAGAACTTTTCTTGCCGCATCCTGAAGCATTCCATCCAGATTGGAAATTTCATCCTGCTTTGAGGAAATTGTCGTATTCAGTGTCTCCTGCTGTTCCGCATAGTCAGATTCGAGATTTTCCAGTTTTGACATATCTTTCTCAAGAGTATTCTGAAGATCTTCAATCTCCTGTACGGTCTCGGCATATGCCTGGAGCTGCTTCCGGTCATATTCATGTACCTGCTGCGAATATTCCGCCTGCGTAAGCATACTCGTTATATCCCCAGAGGTAATTACTCTCTCCAGAGCCGCCGCGTCACCGCCCGACTCATAGATATATTTAATCCTCAGTTTCATAGCGTCGTACTGTTCCTGACGTTTCTCTTCCGCCGCTTTCAGATCCTTCTCCGCCTGCGAAATCTCCTGCCCTTTGGATATGAGCTGGCCTTCCAAATCCGAGATCTTTGACAGCAGTGTTTCCAGTTCTGCCTGCAGACTGTTCAACTCACCCTGGGCGCTGCTTTTCTGATTCTCCAGATTATTCTGCTCACTCTGGAGACTGTCCAACGTACTGTCAGGCGCCGCACATACAGGGGTCACTGTCAGAGCACAGATCACTCCTGTTGTGATTAATATATTATGTAATCTTCTGTTTTTCATATTTTCACCTGTACTGTCTACTCACATTTAGCAATTTTACAAATGAATAACACCGCAGAAATGCATCTTTTTCAACAATATCAGCTAAATTTTCACACAATACACTCTTTTTACTCTAAATTTGACGCATCAGATAATAGAAAAAGGCATCGTTCATTCACACATGACAACACCTTTTTCCATCAGCACATTCTGTACTGTTTCTACTGTATATTCAGATTTGTATATCCCATCAGACTCTCATCGACATCTCTTGCAGCCTCACGTCCCTCGCGGATTGCCCATACGACAAGCGACTGTCCTCTGTGCATATCACCGGCTGTAAATACATGCTTGATATTTGTCGCATATTTACCCGGCTCTGTCTTTACATTTGTACGCTCATTGACTTCCACACCGAACGCTTTCGTGACATACTCTTCGCTTCCGAGGAATCCTGCCGCGATCAGTACAAGATCTGCATCTACCGTGTACTCGCTGCCCGGAATCTCTGCCATATACATTCTTCCGGTCTTTTCGTCTTTCTTGCTCTCCAGCTTGACGAGTACGGCTTTGCAGAGTCTGCCTTTCTTGTCTTTTACAAACTCTTTCACCGTTGTCTGGTAGACACGAGGATCATGTCCGAACACAGCGATCGCTTCCTGCTGGCCGTAATCTGTCTTGCAGATCCTCGGCCACTCCGGCCACGGATTTGTCTCTGTTCTCTGATCCGGAGCTTTCGGCATCATCTCCAGCTGGAGCACAGACTTGGCGCCGTGGCGGATGGAAGTCCCGACACAGTCATTTCCAGTATCTCCGCCGCCGATGACGATTACATTTTTTCCTTTTGCGGAAATATATGTCCCGTCCTTAAGCTGCATATTATGAGACCAGAGAGCTTTCGTCGTGGACTTCAGGAAATCCACCGCAAAATAGATTCCCTCCGCGTCACGCCCCGGGGCTTTGATATCGCGGGGATGGGACGCTCCACAGGCAAGGACGATGCGGTCGTACTCTTTTAAGAGCTGCGCCGGTTTTACATCCTTTCCCACATTGCAGTTCACGCGGAACTCAACGCCTTCTTCCTCCATGATCTTAAGTTTTCTGTCAATATACTGCTTCTCCAGTTTCATATTCGGAATACCGTAACGGAGCAGTCCGCCCGGTTTATCCTCCCGCTCGAACACAGTGACCTGATGTCCTCTTCTGTTGAGAAGATCCGCTGCCGCCAGTCCGGACGGACCGGAACCGATGACAGCCACTTTTTTGCCTGTACGCACTTTCGGCGGACGTGCTTTTGCATATCCCTTGTCATACGCATTTTCAATGATGGCGTATTCATTGCTCTTTGACGCCACCGGATCCTGATTCAGGCCGCACGTACATGCATTCTCACAGAGAGCCGGACATACTCTGGAAGTAAACTCCGGGAAATTATTTGTCTTCGCCAGACGGTAATATGCCTCCTCCCAGTTGCCGTTATAGATCAGATCATTCCACTCCGGCACAAGGTTATGCAGCGGGCATCCGCTGGCCATCCCCATCAGATTTAAGCCTGACTGGCAGAACGGCACGCCGCACGCCATGCACCGCGCCCCCTGCAGTTCCTGTTCCTCTTTCGTAAGAGGCGTATAGAACTCATTAAAATGCTTGATTCTCTCAAGCGGCTGTTCCGCTGTCTTGTCTTTTCTTGCATAATCCATAAATCCTGTCGGTTTTCCCACTTTTCGCGCCTCCTATCTTCCGTTTTTGATCTTATTGAATGCTTCGATCTGTGCTTTTTCTCTGCTTAATCCCTTTTCTTCCATCTGGAAGATTGCAGCCATCATCTTCTCGTAATCTTCCGGGATGATCTTTTTGAATTTCGGAAGATAATCTTCGAAGTGATCCAGAATCCGTTTGCCCACTTCTGAATTTGTATATGAGACGTGTTCCTGAATCATGCTCTTTAACTCCTGCACGTCATATTTGTCAGTTACACGCTGGATCTTAACCATCGCTTTATTGACTCTTGTATAAAGTGTGCTGTCCATATCAAGGACATACGCGATACCGCCGCTCATGCCGGCTGCAAAGTTCTTGCCGACTTTTCCGAGCACGACAACGCATCCGCCGGTCATATATTCACAGCCATGGTCGCCCACGCCCTCTACAACTGCGCGCACACCGGAGTTTCTCACGCAGAAACGTTCTCCTGCCACGCCGTTTACAAATGCCTTTCCGCTTGTCGCGCCGTAGAATGCAACGTTTCCTATTATAATATTCTCGTCAGATTTAAACTTTGTTCCATTAGGCGGGCATACGACAAGCTTACCGCCGGAGAGACCTTTTCCGAAATAATCGTTACTGTCTCCCACCAGCTCCAGAGTCAGTCCTTTCGGGATAAACGCGCCGAAGCTCTGTCCGCCTGCGCCTTTACACTTAATTACGAAACTGTCATCTTCCAGACCTTCCGGATATCTTCTCGTGATCTCAGATCCGAAGATCGTACCGAATGTACGGTCTGTATTGGTGACATCGATCTCAAGGCTTCTCTTCTGTCCTTTCTCCAGTGCAGGGAGAAGCTGTTTAACGAGAACTTTTTCATCCAGTGTTTTCTCAAGCTCGAAGTCAAACACTTTCTTCGGATTAAAGATCATGCCTTTCTTCTGCTTTGCATACGGATTATAAAGCACACCGGAGAGGTCAAGTGTTGCGGCACGGCTGGATGTAGGCTCATCTTTCACTTTCAGAAGATCTGTACGTCCTACCAGTTCATCCACTGTGCGCACACCCAGTTTCGCCATATATTCTCTCAACTCTTCTGCAATGAAACGCATGAAGTTCATTACATATTCCGGTTTACCTGTAAAACGCTTTCTCAGTTCCGGATTCTGTGTTGCCACACCTACCGGACAGGTATCCAGATTGCAGACACGCATCATGACACATCCCATGGTTACAAGCGGCGCTGTTGCAAATCCGAATTCCTCCGCTCCGAGCAGTGCCGCGATGGCAACATCTCTTCCGCTCATGAGCTTTCCGTCTGTCTCGATGCGGACACGCTCGCGCAGTCCGTTCTGGATCAGAGTCTGGTGCGTCTCTGCGAGTCCCAGTTCCCACGGAAGTCCTGCATTCTGAATAGAGCTTCTCGGTGCCGCTCCTGTTCCTCCGTCATAACCGGAGATCAGGATAACGCCTGCGCCTGCCTTCGCCACACCGGCGGCTACGGTTCCGACGCCTGCTTCGGATACAAGTTTTACTGAAATTCTTGCTTTTTTATTCGCATTTTTCAGGTCATAGATCAGCTGCGCCAAGTCCTCGATGGAATAGATATCGTGGTGCGGCGGCGGTGAGATCAGGCTCACTCCCGGCGTTGAATGACGGGTCTTCGCGATCCACGGATAGACCTTTCCGCCCGGCAGATGTCCGCCTTCGCCCGGCTTCGCGCCCTGTGCCATCTTGATCTGGATCTCCTGTGCGCTCACCAGATATCTGGATGTAACACCGAAACGTCCTGACGCCACCTGCTTGATTGCAGAACAGCGGTCCGTATCCAGTCTTTCGATCTCCTCACCACCTTCACCGGAATTGGATTTTCCGTGGAGACGGTTCATGGCGATGGCAAGAGTCTCATGGGCTTCCTTAGAGATAGAACCGTAAGACATAGCTCCCGTCTTAAATCTTGTTACAATGGAGTCCACGCTCTCCACTTCCTCGATCGGAACACCTTTCTTCGGATAATTGAAGTCGAGCTGTCCTCTTAAGTTGACCTTTTCTCCTTCTGCGTCAACCATCTTTGTATACTGCTTGAACATATCATAGTCGCCGCGTCTTGTAGACTGCTGGAGCATATGGATCGTCTGCGGATTGTACAGATGTTCTTCTCCGCCGCTCTTATATTTGTGACGTCCCACGCTGTCAAGAGTCATATCGCCGTCAAGTCCCAGCGGATCAAATGCCTGTGTATGGAACGCCGTATAATCTTCTGCAATCTCTTCGATGCCGATACCGCCGACACGGCTTACAGTATCTGTAAAGTACCTGTCGATAAACTCTTTCTTAAGTCCGATCGCCTCAAAGATCTTTGCTCCCTGATAGGACTGGATCGTAGAAATACCCATCTTGGACGCAATCTTGACAATTCCGTGGATTACTGCGCTGTTATAGTCGTCTACTGCCGCATAGTAATCCTTGTGGAGCAGTCTTGATTCGATCAGCTGGCGGATAGACTCGTGAGCCAGATACGGATTGATCGCACATGCACCGTAGCCCAGCAGAGTTGCAAAATGATGTACCTCTCTCGGTTCGCCGCTCTCAAGAATCATTGCCACGGAAGTTCTCTTCTTCGTGCGGACCAGATGCTGCTGCAGACCGGACACTGCCAGCAGTGACGGGATTGCCACGTGATACTCGTCTACATCACGGTCTGTCAGGATCAAAATATTGGCGCCGCCGCGGATCACTCTGTCTACCTCTATAAAAAGATACTCTATGGCCTTCTCAAGACTTGTATTTTTATAGTAGGTAATCGGGATCTCAGCTACCTTGAATCCTTCCACTTTCATATTTTTGATCTTCAGGAGGTCTGTATTTGTCAGGATCGGATTGTTAACCCTGAGCATCTTACAGTTCTCCTCTTTCTTTTCAAGCAGGTTTCCGTCTTTTCCGACATAAATCGTAGTCGAGGTGACAATCTCCTCGCGGATCGCATCGATCGGCGGGTTTGTAACCTGCGCGAACAGCTGTTTAAAATAGCCGAACAGAGGCTGTCTCTTCTTGGAAAGAACCGAGAGCGGAGTATCGATACCCATGGCCGCGATTCCCTCTCCGCCGTTCTTCGCCATTGTAAGGATAGAAGTCTTTACATCCTCATAGGCATAACCAAACGCTTTCTGGAGGCGGGTGCATTCCTCTTTCGTATACTTCGGAATATCTTTGTTCGGGATCGGAAGATCCTTCAGCTGGATCAGATTGCTGTCCAGCCACTCTCCGTAAGGTTCCTCGTTCGCGTATTTCTCTTTCAGTTCCTCATCGTCAATAACTCTTCCCGCAACCGTGTCAACAAGAAGCATCTTACCCGGATGCAGGCGTTCCTTCACAAGGATCTTGGACGGATCAATGTCCAGCACTCCTACTTCTGAAGAGAGAATCAGGTTATCATCGTCAGTAATATAGTATCTCGACGGGCGAAGACCGTTGCGGTCAAGCACTGCTCCCATCACATCACCGTCAGAGAACAGGATAGAAGCCGGACCGTCCCACGGCTCCATCATAGTCGCATAATACTGGTAGAAATCCTTCTTGTTCTGAGACATGCTCCGGTTGTTTACCCACGGCTCCGGGATACAGATCATTACTGCAAGCGGAAGATCCATGCCGCTCATCACCATAAATTCAAGGGCGTTGTCGAGCATAGCCGAATCTGAACCGGATGTATTGATCGCCGGAAGCACTTTGTGCAGCTCACCTTTAAGCTTTCCTGCTTCCATCGTCTCCTCACGGGCACGCATCTTGTCCGCATTACCGCGGATCGTATTAATCTCACCGTTGTGCACGATAAAACGGTTCGGATGAGCTCTCTGCCAGCTCGGTGTTGTATTCGTACTGAAACGGGAATGTACCATGGCAATAGCCGACTCATAATCCTCGTCCTGAAGATCCCCGAAGAACTGGCGGAGCTGCCCTACAAGGAACATTCCCTTGTATACGATCGTACGGCTGGAAAGCGATACTACATATGTATCATCGCTGCTCTGCTCAAACACTCGTCTGACCACATAGAGCCGACGGTCAAAGTCGATTCCCTTATTGATCTTCTTCGGACGCTCGATAAATGCCTGCATGATACACGGCATACAATCAACAGCGGTCTTGCCGAGCACTTCCGGATGTACCGGAACTTCTCTCCAGCCGAGGAAATTCAGGCCTTCTTTCTTTACAATAACTTCAAAGATATTTTTAGCCTGATTGCGTTTCAGCTCATCCTGCGGCAGGAAGAACATCCCGACGCCGTAATCTCTCTCGCCTTTCAGGTCAATCCCCAGCGGCTTACAGACTTTCTGAAAGAACTTATGGGATACCTGC
>OLIH01000704.1_pt1 | contig 15751 bp, 13 predicted proteins | sample 1609721 | NCBI WGS metagenome assembly OLIH01 (sample SAMEA4350157, study PRJEB24818) | metagenome | biome: human; feature: gut; material: faeces | place: Denmark | collected 2013-09
GTGTATTGTGTAGTGTAAACTGAACTCGATATATATTTTGTACGTATCATCATAGGGCGTGCGAGGCAAGGAGGAAAAAATGGACAACAGTAATTATCGAAAAACGCTTTATAATAAACCTTTTATAGAGCAGAGGGCGGATCCGTATGTATACCGCCATTCGGACGGAACGTATTATTTTACCGCGTCGGTTCCGGAGTATGACAGAATTATTCTGCGTAGTGCCGGTACGATTGCCGGACTTGGGACGGCGCAGGAGATTGCGGTATGGTATAAACATGAGAGCGGTGAGCAGAGCATACACATCTGGGCTCCGGAGATTCATTATCTGGACGGTGAATGGTACATCTATTATGCGGCGGGGGACAAAGATGATATATGGGAAATCAGGCCGTATGTGCTCCGGTGCAAGGGGCAGAACCCAATGGAGGATCCCTGGGAAGAAATGGGCATGATGCAGGCTGCGGATGATGATGAATTTTCGTTTCATGACTTCTCTCTGGATGCTACAGTGTTTGAAAACAGAGGAGAACGCTACTATATATGGGCAGAGAAAACCGGAGTGGGAAAGAAGGTGTCGAATCTTTATATAGCAAGGATGGAAAGCCCGGTTAAGCTGGGAACAGCTCAAGTTCTTCTCACAACACCGGACTATGACTGGGAAAGAGTGGATTTTTGGGTGAATGAAGGTCCTGCTGTTTTAAAACACGACGGGAAAATCTTTCTTACGTTTTCCGCCAGCGCAACCGGAGTGTGCTACTGTATGGGACTTATGTATATAGATGAAAATGCGGACGTTCTGGATCCGCGTGCGTGGACAAAGCTCCGGTATCCGGTGCTCCGGACGGATTCCGAAAAAGGAATCTACGGCCCGGGACACAATTCTTTTGTCAAAGCCGGAGATGGGGTTACGGATTTGTGCATATATCATGCCAGACAGTATGACGAGATCGTGGGAGATCCGCTTTATGACCCGAATAGACATGCTATGGTGATGAAGCTTGATTATGATGATAAGGGATTTCCTGTATTTTCGTATGATAATAATATTGAGATGTATTGATTAGTTTTGATTAATCTAAATAAAAAGAATACAAATTAGAAAATATGCACAAAAATAAAGATGCATAATTGTAAATAAAGTTGAAAATGACGCTTATATTTAGAAATATTTAAAAGAATATTGAATAATCTAAAAAACAATGATATGATGTACACACAAAAGAAACGTGTCAACAAAGACATAAAGAGAGAAGGAGGAACTATTTTATGAAAATGAAGAAACTCATTTCAGTTGGTGTTGTGGCTGCGACACTGGCAACAACCATCCTTGCAGGCTGCGGCAATTCTGATTCCAGTGAGTCAGAAGACGGAAGGAAAAATCTGTCGGTGTTCATCTTTGCGAATGACCACGAGTCAGAGGTGTACAAGGACATGATAGCCAAGTTTGAGGAGGATCACAAAGATACGATCGCGAATGTTGATATCCAGATTACGACGCAGGAAGAGTATTCCAAGACACTGACTGGTATGATGACTGCGGGAGATCTTCCGGACGTATTTTATGTAGGGCCGGAATCTGTGGAGCAATTTGTAGAAAACGGCTATATCGCCGATCTGCAGCCGATTCTGGACGAAAAAGGAATTTCTACTGACGGTCTTGTGGCTCAGGAGGCTCTGGACAGCTACCGTTATGACGGAGAGAAAACAGGATCCGGAGATCTTTATGCTCTTCCGAAAGACGCATCTGTATTTGCGTATGCTTACAATAAAGATATGTTTGACGAGGCGGGGATCCCGTATCCGGATCCGGAGAATCCGTATACATTTGAAGAATTCGTTGATGTATGTAAACAGTTTACAAAAGACACAGACGGAGATGGAGAAATCGATCAGTGGGGATGCGGTATGGCAAACGCATTTATGCTTCAGCCGTTTGTATGGTCCAATGGCGCAAGTTATCTGACAGATGATTATAAGACGGTCAACATTGATACACCTGAGTTCAAAGAAGCTCTTCAGGATTATGTAGATCTTACACTGAAATATAAAGTTACACCGACAGTTGAGCAGGATGCTTCTCTCGGTGTATATCAGAGATGGCTTGCAGGCCAGGAGGCGTTCTATGCATGCGGTACATGGGATGTGGCAGCCTTTATGGATAAAGAAACATTCCCGTTTGACTGGGATCTGTGCGCATACCCCACACTGTCAACAGGCAAGACCATGACATGGCTGGGAACCGTGGGATTCTGTGTATCTGCTAACAGTAAGAATCAGGAAGAAGCTACCGAGCTGATCTCCTATCTGTGTACAGATGAGGATGGCCAGAAAGAGCTGTCCGGTATTACCGGAGGACAGTCTATCCAGCTTCCGAACATTAAGTCTCTGGCAGAGGGCGAGTTCATGACAGCAATCGAGGATGGAACGCTTGCCTTCCCTTCAAATGTGGATGTGTTCTTCAATTATCTGAACGGCACAGATAAATATGAAGGAAAATTCCAGGAGACAACTTATACACCTAATGCGGAATGGCATGATATTTTCCTGGAAGGGCTTGATAATGTGAAAAACGGTTCTATGACAGTAGATGAATATATTGCACAGGTACAGCCCCAAATGCAGGAATCTCTTGATGAAGCATGGGAAAGTGTAGAGTAAATTATGATTGAGGACCGGTCTGAACCCGGTCCTCCGAAGAGAGGAGGGGGAGAATATCGGCATCGGCTTAATCCGGTATTTCTGCCCTCTCTCTGTCTGGAGGTAAATGGTATGAGCGAAACTAAAGTGAAACCAGTAAAGAAAAAGATGAATAAGGCCGAATTCAAAGAGCATTGCTGGGGACTGGCATTTGTGTCCCCGCCGTTTATCGGCTTTCTGATCTTCATGGCCTTTCCTATCGTATTCGCGTTTGTCGCCAGTCTGACAAAATGGAATGGTATGAATGATATGATGTCCAATTTTGTGGGGGCGGAAAACTATATCAAGCTTCTGGGAGATGAAAAATTCTGGAAGGTGCTGCTGAATACGGTAATTTATATGATCGGAATTCCGATCGGAATGATTCTTGCGCTTATTATTGCGGTTGGAATGAACCGTAAGATTCGGGGAATTAAAATACTCCGTACATTATATTATGTGCCGGTAGTATCTTCTCTTGTTGCAGTTGCGATTCTGTGGATGTGGGTATTCAATTATGATTACGGTCTCTTGAACAGTATTATCAAAGCGGTGACTGGAGCTCACGGTCCTAACTGGCTGGGAGATAAATTCTGGGTAAAGGTATCAATTATCATTTTCATGGTCTGGAAAGGACTGGGCGGATCGATCATCTTGTATCTGTCAGGTCTGCAGAGTATTCCAAGAGACTATTACGAAGCAGCAAAGATTGACGGGGCCAGCGGCTTTAATTTGTTCAGGCATATTACTATTCCGCTTGTGTCTCCGGTTACATTTTATCTGCTGATCACAGGTCTGATCGGCGGATTCCAGGTATTTGTAGAAGTCCTGGTTATGGTTCCTAACGGCGGACTGAATTACAGCGCGGCAACGGTTGTCTTTTACCTGTATGATAAGGCATTCGGCAATAATCAGATGGGTTACGGTTCGGCTATGGCGTTTATCCTGGCAATCTTTATCTTTATTGTTACGGCAATCAACTTTAAAGTTCAGGACAAATGGGTCAAAACCATTGAATAGGAGGTGGAACTATGGCGAATCTTGATGAAAAAAGCTCAGAGGTTAAAACGAAAAAAGCAAAGGCTGTAGATGGAGTTGTATTTATACTTCTTCTCGTTGGCGCTATTGTTATGGTATTCCCTCTTATTTATATGTTTTTGAGTTCGTTTATGACTAAAAACCAGATCCTTTCTGCAAACTTCAGCATTATTCCGAATCCATGGAAATTCGGTAAATATGCGGAAGTGCTTCAGAAACCTGAATTCTTAAGAGGTCTGCGAAATACATTGATCGTGGCACTTCCGGTGTTGATTGTGGGAGGTTTTACATCATCCCTTGCGGCATTTTCTTTCAGTAAACTTAAATTTAAAGGAAAGAGCGGGATTTTCCTGGGGCTTCTGGCTACAATGATGATTCCCTTTGCAGTTGTTATGATCCCGCAGTATGTAATGTTTACGAAAATGGGGTGGACAAACAGTCTTCTGCCGCTGATCATTCCGGGGCTTTTCGGTAATGTCAGTATTATCTTTTTCCTGAGACAGAATCTGACCAGTGTACCGGACTCTATTGTAGAGGCGGCGAAAATTGACGGGTGCGGATATTTCAGGATGTATTACGGTATATTCCTTCCTTTGATGAAAGGAGCGCTGATGACCCAGCTGATCCTTTGGTTTATGGGGATTTGGAATGACTATCTGGCACCGACGATATTTATCCAGGATGAAGAATGGTTCACCCTGCAGGTTGTTATCCGTTCCTTTAATGCGTATTATGCAGTGAACAGCGATTACCCGCTTATTATGGCGGCGTCTGTGCTGGCAATACTGCCAACTCTGCTTCTGTTTTTCTTCTTCCAGAGATACATTATTGAATCTATGGCGGTTTCAGGAATTAAAGGATAAGGTTTTACAGTGTACGGGGCTGCTGTTCAGGCTGCTGACAGCGGTCCCTTTTTTAGACTATAACGGAGAAAATGAATGTTTTGAAAAGAGGACTCTATATATGGAAAGGATACTTCGGTTAAATGATACCGATGTGGTTCGTAATCCGGCGGTATGGTCCCATGATCCGTCGATGATGTGGGATCCTGTGAGTGGGAGATATTTTTCCTATAGTACGGATGTATACCGTCCTGAGGCAGGGCTTTGTGAAAAACGGGGAATCCCGGTAAGGAGCTCCGATGATCTGGTTCATTTCAAATATGAAGGAACAGTACTTTCGGAGAAAGCGGCGGGGGAAGGCGCTGACAACGGAGATTATCCTGAAACAGAAGGTTTCTGGGCGCCGTTTGCTGAGTATGTGAACGGTGAATACAGGATGTACTATTCGGCGACAAAAGCGTTCGGAAGCTCGGAGTCACGAATCTGGCTGGCTGTATCAGATACTCCGCTGGGACCTTTTGAGAACAGAGGAATCGTAGCCGATACATGGGGCACGGATGACACATATCCGAATGCGATAGATCCACACATCGTACATACGGAAGAAAAAAGCTGGCTTGTTTACGGTTCTTTTTTCGGCGGTATATATATCAAAGAGCTGGATCCGGATACGGGGCTTTCGGCAGACGGTGATCCTCGCAGTATGGGGATATGCATTTCAAGAAAAGCTCCGGATGCAATTATAGATGGTCCTGAGGGTGCGGCGGTGATATATGTGCCTGAGACAGGATACTTCTATCTGTTTCAGTCTTATGGATGGCTGGGAGATGATTATGATATTCGTGTGGGAAGGAGCACCAAGGTTACAGGTCCGTACCTGGATATAAAAGGGAGAGATCTGAAGGAGCATTCTATGGGAGTGAAGCTTGCCGGCAGTTATTGTTTTCAATCGTCTGATCCGCCGGTCGGATCCGACAGGGACGGTTGGAAATGGGGCGGTATAAGAGGCCCGGGGCATGGCGTGCCGTTTTATGATCCTGTGTCAAAGCGGTATTTCTTCGTGCATCATTTCCGGGACGGGGCATCTGTAAACTGCGTCTATGACAGTGAAATGGAGAGAAACAACTATCAGATTCATTATATGATGGTGCGTCCTATGTTCTTTGTAAATGGCTGGCCTGTATTTGGTCCGGAACCATATCAGGGAGAAAAGTTTGAGCCGCTTTCTCCGGATGAGGTCAGAGGCCGCGGGGAAAGCCTGGTATTTGACGATGTTGATAATTGCATAAAGTTTTCAAAGGAAGAAACAGCGCATAGAAAGAGTTTATATCCGGAAGAATGTGTCATATACAAATGCCCGGATTTTGAGAACGGAGAAGATGTGGCAGTTATTACAGGAATTAATAATTCCGGGCTTGCATATTGGAAAAAATTCATGTATAGTATTGTTTAGACAAATCTAAAATATTAAGGTTATCTGGAAAGTAGGAAAAAGCAATGTTACACATAAAAAATTTGGATGAAGGGCTTCCAGTGTTTAAGGCGCTGGGATCCGAGCTGAGGATCAATATTGTGAAACTGCTCCTGGAGAACCGTGAGATGAATATGAATGAACTTGCCTCTGCGCTTGGAATCACCAACGGTGCGCTCACCAGTCATATCAAGAAGCTGGAGGAGAGCGGCATTATTCAGGTGCTGGCGGAACGTGGCGGTCATGGAAACCAAAAGCTTTGCCGGGTAGCGGTGGATAAGATCCTGTTTGAGATTGACAGCGATGAGACTGAAGATGAGAATAACATTTACAATACGGAAGTGAAAGTCGGTCATTATTCGAATTATGAGGTATATCCGACCTGCGGACTGGCAACGGATCAGGCGCTGATAGGAGAAGTGGATGACCCGAGATATTTTGCACATCCGGACAGGATTAAAGCGCAGATTCTGTGGTTTACCAAGGGGTATATTGAGTACCTTGTCCCAAATCTGCTTCCGAGTGCGACGAAGATAGATCAGATCACACTTTCTCTGGAACTCAGCTCGGAAGCTCCGGGAATCAATAATGACTGGCCCTCGGATATTTCATTTTTCCTGAATGACGTGAAGATCGGAACGTGGACAAGCCCGGGAGATTACGGAGATGTACAGGGAATCTTCACGCCGGACTGGTGGTTCCCGAACTGGAATCAGTACGGTCTTCTTAAGATGATCGTCATAAATAAAAAAGGAACCTTTGTGGACGGACTGAAGATATCGGATGTGAACATAAGACAGTTTAATCTTGATTATAAGAGCTCGATCCGGGTTAAATTCCAGATCGAGGAAGATGCAAGGAATGTGGGAGGTCTGACGATCTTCGGCAGCGGATTCGGAAATTATAATCAGGATATCAAAGTCAGGATTGCGTACAGTCCGATGTAAAAATAAGAGTAAGATATATCAACAAGTGAATACGGCGGCTCAGAAAACAGTGGAAAACCATGTATCTGGGCCGCTTTTTGTATGTATATGATGCGAAAAGGAGGTAAAATTGAAGAGGTTATTGGTATGCATGCTGGCGCTCCTGTGTCTGGGAACATCGGCATGTGGAAAACAGGAGAAATTAAAAGCAGACACGCCAGTGGAAAAAGAATTTTCGGAAGTGTCTGTTCACGATCCCTCTATCGTTCAGGGAGATGACGGGAGTTATTATATTTTCGGATCACATTTGGCTGTGGCAAAAACAGATGATCTGATGAACTGGTCTTATGTAAACCAGGGAGTGAAAGATGATAATGAGATCATTCCTGATGTGTATTCTGTAATGAAAGATGCTTTTGAGTGGTCACACATCAACACATTCTGGGCGCCTGACGTAGTTAAGCTGAATGATGGAAAATATCATCTGTATTACTGTAACTGTCAGGGAGATACGCCGGTGTCCTGTCTGGGGACGGCGGTTTCGGACAGCGTATCCGGTCCGTATGAAAATGAAGGACTGATGCTGAAATCTGGAATGGATGCGGGGCAGGATGATGAAGACGGCAATCTCTATCAGGCAGCATCAGATCCTAATACAGTGGATCCCAATACGTTTTATGATGCGCAGGGGAGATTGTGGATGATCTATGGCTCTTACTCCGGAGGTATTTTCATTAAGGAGATGGATCCGGAGACCGGACTTCCTCTGGAGAGCGGTTACGGAGAAAAACTGCTGGGAGGCAATCATCTGAGAATAGAGGCTCCGTATGTGATCTACAATGAAGACACAGGTTACTACTACATGTTTTTGTCTTTCGGCGGGCTGGATTCGGACGGGGGATATAACATCCGGGTGTGCCGTTCGGAAAATCCGGACGGGCCGTATGTAGACTCGATGGGACAGGAGATGACTGACTGCAAAGGACCGTCGGGCTCTTCGTTCAGTGATGTGACTGCCGAACAGTATGGGACAAAGCTGATGGGCGGTTACAAGTTTGAGTGGAAAGAAGGCGAGGAAGGAGAAGACAGGAGAGGCTACCTTTCTCCGGGACATAATTCATGCCTGTACCAGGAGGAGACCGATAAATATTTTATCATCTACCACACCAGGTTTGAGAACAGCGGCGAAGAGCATCAGGTCAGGGTGCATCAGATGTTCTTTAATGAGGATGGATGGCCTGTCATTGCGCCATACCGGTATGCGGAAGAAACAGTAGAACCCTGCAATAAAGAATCAGTTGCCGGCACGTATAAGCTGATCAATCACGGACGGGATATTTCTGCGGAAATGAAAACATCGGAAGAGATTGAATTGAATAAAAACGGAGATATCAGCGGAGCTGCAGAAGGTACCTGGAAACTTACCGGCGATTATGGGGCGGAGCTGACGATAGACGGGAATACTTACAAAGGAGTCTTCTTAAAGCAGTGGGATGAGGACGGGAAGAAATATGTTATGACCTTTACCGCACTGTGCAGTGAGACAGGCGTTTCCATATGGGGAAGCGGTTTGAATGCAATATGATTTACAGCGGGGCGGAAGATATCGGGCTTCCCCCCCCATACGGAAAATGACTACGCAGAATGTAAAAACTAGGAGGAAGCTGATAATGGCAAGAATGATAATCAATCCAAACAGAAAACTGAGCAGGATCAATAAGGAGATATACGGACATTTTTCGGAACATCTCGGAAGATGTATCTATGAGGGAATCTATGTGGGTGAAAACTCATCCATTGAAAATGTAAACGGCATGCGTACAGATGTGGTAGAGGCTTTGAAAGAGATCCGGGTTCCGGTGCTGCGCTGGCCGGGAGGATGCTTTGCAGATGAATACCATTGGAAAGATGGAATCGGTCCCAAAGAAAACCGGAAAAAGATTGTCAATACACACTGGGGCGGTGTTGTGGAGGACAACAGTTTTGGTACCCATGAGTTTTTTGAACTGTGCCGGCAGCTGGGCTGTGAGACATATATCAATGGAAATCTGGGAAGCGGCACTGTACAGGAAATGTCCGAGTGGGTGGAATATATGACGTTTGAAGGGGTATCCCCGATGGCCGAACTGAGAGAAAAAAACGGTCAGAAAGAACCGTGGAAAGTTGATTTCTTCGGTGTGGGAAATGAAAACTGGGGATGCGGCGGAAATATGAACCCGGATTTTTATGCAAATGAATATCGCAGATATCAGACCTATGTCCGTGATTATAAAACGGATCACCATATTCAGAAGATCTGCTGCGGAGCCAACGTGGATGATTATGAATGGACAAGGGATGTTTTGTCTACATGCTTCAGACATTCTATTCCGGCTCAGCACGGATTTATGGACGGACTTTCTCTCCATTATTATGTGCATCCGGAAGGCTGGGAGATCAAGGGAAGCGCTACAGATTTTGATGAAAAAGTATGGTATAAGACATTAAATAAAGCTTTGTTCATGGAAGAGCTGATCTGCCGTCACGGCAAGATTATGGATGAATTTGATCCGGAAAAGAAGATTGGCATGATAGTGGATGAATGGGGCACATGGTTTACCTGCGAGCCTGGAACAAATCCGGGATTTCTGTATCAGCAGAATACCATGAGGGATGCCCTGGTTGCCGGAATCACTCTTAACATTTTCAACAAACACAGCGACCGGGTCAGGATGGCGAATCTGGCACAGATCGTGAACGTACTTCAGGCAGTGATCCTGACAGAGGGAGAGAAGATGATCAAGACACCGACTTACCATGTATTTGATATGTATAAATACCATCAGGATGCGTCTCTTGTAGAGAGCAGTATCGAGACAGAGGTTATCGGAGCTGAAGAGGAATGGAAGGTGCCGAATTTGACAGAATCTGTTTCTGTGGATGAAGAGGGAGTACTGCATCTGACTATGACAAATCTTTCTATTGAAGAGAGTTATGATATTGATACGTTTATTGTGGACAGAAGTGTAAAAGAAGTTAGGGGCGAGATTGTGACAGATGAGATGCATGCCATGAATACTTTTGAAGATCCGGAACATGTTTATGTGAAGAAGTTTGACGGAACACAGATAACGGAGAGCGGAGTGAAGTTTACGATTCCGGCGTGCAGCGTTCTTCATCTGGAGTTGAGATAAGAAATGGCAGAAACACAGCGGATATGCAGGAAATGTCTTCTGAGGGATACTTCTGAGGCGGAATATTTTCAAAATATGTATGCATATATTGCAAATATTTCCGAGGATGATAAAGTGTGTGATGAAGAATATGAACGCAGACTGTCGGAATGTAGAAAGTGTGAGCATCTTTTTAAAGGTATGTGCAGAATATGCGGTTGTTTCGTAGAGATGCGGGCGGCGATGGCTGTACGGCATTGTCCGGGAACAGAAAAACGATGGTAGAGCATGGGGCGTAGTAAATTCAATTTTACTACGCCCCGGTCTGGTTTAAATTTCTATTTCTGTCACATTTGCGATCCGCATTTCGGAGTACAGGATCACCATATCTCCTTCCCGCAGTATCAGGTTTCCGTTCGGAATCATGACCTTTTCCTTCCGTTTCACGAGTACGATAACCGAATGTCTGGAGATATCCAGATCACGGATACGCTGTCCGGTCCATGGGTTGTTCTTCTGCAGGATGATTTCTTTGAGCCGGATATGCTCCTTATCCTGGAAAGATTCAGCTGCCAGTACCATTATGTCGTCTACACGCAGAACAAGGTTCCCCCTTGGTACAAGCGCGCGGTGATTGCGCAGTACGACAGCGACGATAACCCGCTCGGGCAGATGGAGCTGGGCTATACTCTTTTTCACCCATGGATCGCGGGCGGTCAGGTGGATTTTGATAAAGTGTACGTCGGTTTCCTGACCGTACTCGCTCATCCGTTTGATCCGCGAATACTGATCTACGAATCCGGCGGAAATGATACCGGTCGGGATTGCCACCATGCCTACGCCGAGAAATGTAATGAAGATACCAAACAGTTTTCCCAGCGTGGTAATCGGATAAATATCTCCGTATCCGACAGTCAGCAGTGTGGACGCCGCCCACCAGATTCCGGAGAATGCATTGGTGAATACTTCCGGCTGTGCCTCGTGTTCCAGGCTGTACATGCACAGGCTGGAGGCGAGCATGAGAATGAGAATCGTAAATACTGAAGAAAAGAGCTGCTGCCTTTTGCTGTTCAATACTTCTGTTATGAGCCGGAAAGAATTGTAATAGGCATTGATCCGGAACAGACGGAATATCCGCATGACTCTCAGCAGGCGGAACGCGACTGCCCCCGAAGGGAAAAACACCGGCAGATAATAAGGCAGGAAAGAGAGCATGTCTATGATCCCTGTAAAGGAAAAAATATATTTCCTTACGGCTCCCGGCTCTTTTGATTCCGGATACATGTATTTTGCCGTGCACAGCCGCAGTATATAATCGACGCAGAACAGCGCAACCGTAATATTCTCAATAAGGAGCAGAAGATCTCCGTATTTCAGCCGGTACGATTCGTACGTATGCATGATGCTTGCAGCCAGATTGATGATGATGGTGATAAGATATACACAGTCATAAATACGGGCGGCATAGCTGACGGTTCCAGTCCGCACCTCGAGGATTTCAAAAATACGGTAACGGATGTGTTCTCTTTTTCTTCTGTCCGGCAAAATAATCCCCCCTTAAAATAACGGCTGTACATCCATCCTCATGTGTAATGATGCACAGCCGTTCCGCTTTTGTATGTCTTTACTGTAATTTCTTTCCTGTCAGCATTTCATAGCTCTGGAGATATTTATCGATCGTCTTTTTAACAATATCATCCGGAAGAGTCCAGTCGTTGTCCGGATTGGCTTTCAGCCAGTCGCGTGCGAACTGCTTGTCAAAGGACGGCTGGGAGTGTCCCGGCTCGTAGCCGTCAGCAGGCCAGAAACGTGAGCTGTCCGGTGTCAGCATCTCATCACCCAGTACGATATTTCCTTCTTCGTCCAGTCCGAATTCAAACTTTGTATCTGCGATGATAATGCCGCGGCTCAGCGCGTAGTCTGCACATTTTTTGTAGAGAGCGATCGTATAGTCGCGCAGCCTGGACGCATACTCTTCTCCCTTGCCCGGAAATGCTTTCTCAAGATGCTCGATGCTCTGCTCATATGAAATGTTCTCGTCGTGGTCGCCGATCTCTGCTTTTGTGGAAGGAGTATAGATCGGTTCCGGCAGTTTGTCAGATTCTTTCAGGCCTTCCGGAAGCTTGATTCCGCAGACAGTGCCGTCTTTCTGATAACTTGCCCAGCCGCTTCCTGTTATGTATCCGCGGACAATGCACTCAACCGGGAGCATCTGAAGTTTTCTGCACATCATGCTGTTGCCGTCAAACTGCGGCTGGCGGAAGAACTCCGGCATTTCATTTACATCTGTTGTGATCATGTGGTTCGGCAGGATATCCTGTGTCATCTCGAACCAGAATTTGGACATCTGTGTGAGAACTGTTCCTTTCTTTGTGATCGTATTTTTCAGAATCACATCAAAGCAGCTGATCCTGTCGGTAGCTACAAGGATCAGGCTGTCGCCGTTGTCGTAGATCTCGCGTACTTTACCTTCTTTGATTGGCTTCATTTTACATACCTCGTCTATTCATAATTTAGTATCCTCTTATGACAGAAGAAGAGAATTCTATATATTAGAGTAGACAAAAAGAGGAAAAAATACAAGTGTTTTATTCATTATATGTATTGATTATAAGTTATAAGTAAAAATGCGGCGTGCCAGGGGAAAGTATGATATAATTTATGAGGCTGCGGTACCGGCGGGGAGAGCCGGTACATGTGCAGGGGAAACAGATAGTGAAGTATGAGGGAAAATTAGATGGGTACAAATAAGAATGGACGACGGAAAAAAAGCACCGGTACCGGTAACGGGAAATATATCATTGGAAGTGCCGCCGCGGTTCTGGTGATCATCGCTGCTGCTGCGATTGCGATATGGATGATCTTCGGAGAAATGGACAGCAAAGATAAAAATCAAAATCCGGACAATGGTCAGCAGTCTCCGGTTCAGGAAACTGCCGGAAACGGCCAGGCTGATACGGAGGCGGGCACGCAGCCAGATGAAAACGGCGGACAGTCGGATGACGGTACGGACGCAGAAATTAAAGAGATTATGGATTCTATGACATTGGAAGAGAAAGTGTGTCAGCTTTTTATGGTCACCCCGGAGGCGCTGACCGGAGTGGGGACAGCGGTTCAGGCCGGAGCGGCTACACAGAATGCTTTTGATACTTATCCGGTAGGAGGCGTGATCTATTTCTCACAGAATCTGCAGAATCCGGACCAGACACGGAAGATGCTTTCCAACACACAGCAGTATGCAGAGGAACGCATGGGATTTCCTGTGTTCCTGTCAGTTGATGAAGAAGGCGGACAGGTTGCCCGTGTGGGAAGCAATGCCGCATTCGGCGTAGAGAAGATCGGAAATATGAGTGATGTAGGAAGCAGAGGCGATACGCAGGAAGCATACGAAATCGGGAGTACGATCGGAGCGTATCTGAGAGATCTGGGATTCAATATGGACGCTGCGCCGGATACCGATGTGCTGACGAATCCGGAAAATCAGGTGGTGAAGTATCGCTCTTTCGGCTCAGATCCGGAGCTTGTGGCGAAGATGGCTGCCTCGGAACTGAAAGGGCTGAACGGACAGGGGATTATCGGAATGTACAAACATTTTCCCGGACATGGGGGAACCACGGCTGACTCCCATGAAGGTTATGCGTATGTGGACGATACGCTGGAAGAGCTGGAGAACGGAGCATTTGTCCCGTTTCAGGACGGGATCGACAACGGGATACAGGTAATCATGGTCAGCCATATCTCCTGTCCGAATGTCACGGGAGATAATACACCGGCAACATTATCGGAAATGATGATCACGGACATATTAAGAGAAGAGATGGGGTTCGATGGTATGGTGATCACGGATGCGCTCAACATGGGGGCGATCACGGCGCAGTACAGTTCATCAGAGGCTGCGGTGGCTGCGCTGAACGCCGGCGCGGATATGCTGCTGATGCCGGAGGACTTCCAGAGTGCATATAAGGGTGTATTGAGCGCTGTGAAAAACGGAACTGTGACTGAGGAGCGGATTGACGAATCTGTACACAGGATTCTGGAAGTGAAGGTCGCGATGAAAGGAGCAGAGAATGATAATTGACACACATGCCCACTATGATGACGGGCAGTTTGACGCGGACAGAGACGAGTTTTTAAACAGTATGCATGACGGCGGGATCGGACTGATCGTCAATGCCGGTTCGACTCTTGAGTCGTGGGAGAAGATACGGAAACTGACGGAGGACTATCCGTTCATATATGGAGCGATCGGTATTCACCCGGATGAAGTGGGGATGCTTACAGAAGAGCATATGGATGAGATGGAGCGGCTTCTGGACCTTGAGAAGATCGTGGCTGTGGGTGAGATCGGCCTGGATTACTACTGGGATAATGAAAGTCATGATATACAGAAAAAGTGGTTCATACGCCAGCTTGAAATTGCACGGGAAAAGAGGCTGCCTGTGATCATACACAGCCGGGAAGCTGCTGCAGATACGATGGATATCATGCGCGAATATGCCGCGGGCATGAGCGCTGTCATACATTGCTATTCATATTCTGTCGAGATGGCTAAGGAATATGTGAAAATGGGATATTATATCGGTGTAGGCGGAGTGGTAACTTTTAAAAACGCGAAAAAACTGAAAAATGTTGTTGAGGAAATCCCGCTCACATCTATTGTGCTGGAGACGGACTGCCCGTATCTTGCACCGGAGCCTTACCGCGGAAAGAGGAATTCTTCCCTTTATCTTCCGTATGTAGCGGAGAAAATCGCGGAGCTTAAAGGTGTAAGTGAGGAAGAGGTTATCCGGCAGACGGAAGAAAACAGCAGGATATTATATAATTTGAGGAGAAAGGCATGAAAGAACCAACCCTTGGCAATCCGCAGAACACGATTGCGGTGCTTCAGAAATATAACTTTGTATTCCAGAAGAAGTTCGGTCAGAATTTCCTGATCGATACACATGTTCTGGATAAGATTATCCGCGCGGCGGAAATCGGGAAAGACGACTGTGTACTTGAAATCGGACCGGGTATCGGGACAATGACGCAGTACCTTGCATGTGCGGCCAGGAAGGTCATAGCGGTCGAGATTGACAGGACGCTGATTCCTATTCTGCAGGATACACTGGACGGCTATGATAATGTAAAGGTCATCAATGAAGATGTGCTGAAAGTAGATATCGGGAAACTGGCGGAAGAAGAGAATAACGGAAAGCCTCTGAAGGTAGTGGCAAATCTTCCTTACTATATCACTACACCAATTATTATGGGACTTTTTGAGAATCATGTGCCGCTTCAGAGTATCACGGTCATGGTACAGAAGGAAGTGGCGGACCGGATGCAGACAGGACCGGGATCAAAGGATTACGGCGCACTCTCACTGGCGGTCCAGTATTATGCGAAGCCATACATTGTGGCCAATGTTCCGCCCAACTGCTTTATGCCCCGCCCGAAAGTCGGATCAGCGGTGATCCGGCTGGAACGATATAATAATCCCCCTGTCAGTGTGGAGAATGAAGCGCTTATGTTCCGCATCATCAGAGCGTCGTTTAATCAGAGAAGAAAAACACTTGCGAACGGACTGAAGAATTCGGCGGAACTGGATTTTACAAAAGATGAAATCGAGCAGGCTGTCGGCAGACTGGGCTGGGGAGCGAGTGT
>OLIH01000707.1_pt1 | contig 15523 bp, 11 predicted proteins | sample 1609721 | NCBI WGS metagenome assembly OLIH01 (sample SAMEA4350157, study PRJEB24818) | metagenome | biome: human; feature: gut; material: faeces | place: Denmark | collected 2013-09
GTATAAAAACATGCCTTTTATCAATATTCATCCTATCCGCTATCCTGCGCAGCATCTGCGCCAGATCTTCCGAGAGTTCCGGAACGGTAAAGACAATACCGGTGATCACCGGGAACGGCTGCAGGGACATCTGGATAAACTGGGAAAGAAGCCATTCCGCATCATAGGTCTCTTCCCCGAATTCAATCTTGTCTCCGGCGAGACTTTTGCTCAGAAGTCTGGTAACCGTAAACCCTTCCTTAATGCTTACAAGTCGTTTTGCCTCTTTTCCGTACGCCCACGTATCTCTGAGCTTTCCGATAATAAGAGGGATCTGGTAATTATCAGAATCGACCTCTAATGTGTCCGGCTCCAGCTCTTCATCATTGTAAAAACTGATCTGACATGTCTTTTCATTTATCTCATAACCAATGATACTGCCTTGTCCCATGTAAAAGACAACCTCCTTATTCCTGTGTAAACATATGCGCGGCCACTGCGTCTTCCAGGGCATATGCCTTCATTTTTCTCTTTCTTTCCTTTTCATTCTTCTCCATCAGGATATCGTTCAGGCGGCCGTATCTTCCCTGTTCACCGGGTTCGGCCCTTCTCACACATGTCTCTTTTTCACTGCGATAAGAATTTCCGTCTATAGTTTCCTTGAAGTAATATTTCAGCTTTTCGTCTGCAAACAGGACGAATTTCTTGACATACAAATTCTCATACATCGGCGTAAGCACTTCAGTCGAATATGTTTCCTGCTCTTCTCCGCCTTTCTGAAGCTGGTAATACAACATGACCCTGCTGCCTTTCTGCCCCTTGTATTCGATCAGTGTCTTGTCCCATAGCTGCAGTTCGATCAGCCATTCTTTCTCGTAAGAGAGGAAGAACGGGAAATAAATCTGTTTTCCGCAGAGTTCCTGAAGGAATTTCTTCAAGGTTTTTCGTGTCTGGGTATTATATTCCCGCTGGGAATAGTATTTGAGGACAGCAATCTTGCATATATCGCCGGTCTCCTCGCCTTTTTCATATTCTTTGCAGATAATATCTATCACGCTGCGTCCGATCTTGCGCTCCTCAACCACATATTCTCTCGAGACATAAGTCAGATAGGCCTGCTGGAGTCTGAAATACGCTCCCTCCGCATAATACTGTTCAAAGATCGGAGCTTCCTGGAAAAGTTCCTCCGAGAAAAGCATCTGTGTCAGGATACGCTCGGCAAGCTTGTGTGTGTGAATCTCATAGTCCCTTGCCTCCCGCCAGAGCAGTTTCATATCAGAAGTCGCTCCGCAGTAATAATTTGCAAGATAGGTCAGTATTACTTTGTCATACTGCTGTTTTTTAAAGAGTTCAAAACAGACATAAGTCAGGAAATCATCATTTTCATAATTGTTCTCACGGATCGTTCTGCTGCAAAGGCCGAATATTTCCTCCTCTGCATAATTTTCAAGCCCGTTTTCATGAACAACTTCCAGCGTCAGCTCCTGCGCCTGTTCCTCTTCCCTGTTTCTGCGAAGGCCGTTGAGATATTTTCTGCACATATCCATATAACGCAGCTCATAGAAAAGCCGCTTGCTCTCGTATGGAATAGAATCCGTATAATGCCTGCCGTCTTTTGACTCCCAGACAAGCCGGTCTGTCTTGGAATACAGGAATACCATGGCTCCCTTTTCCGTATAAGGAGCTTTCTGCGTGATCGTGCCGTCTTCTGCAATAACGTGAACATATTTCATATTCTTCACTTTTGTAGTAATCCAATATGCATGGCACACATCATACAGGGCTTTCACCCTCTCCGTATTCATTGCCGGCTCCACGACAAATCTCTTATAGATGATCCTGAGCTGTTCGTTTATATTCCGGCGGTCCAGCTGATTCCACGCAAAAGCCTCCATCTCGTCCCGGTAATGCGCATAGATTTCACTGGACTCATCCTCATATGTGATAAGATTGGAGTAAAGAAACGCGCACTTGTGAAAATCAAGATTATTTCCATGCATAAAGTAGAGATACACTGATCTCGGCAGCGGTTTATGAAACTGTTCCGGACGCACAGTCGCCATGTAGTATTCGTAAAGCTGCGCTATCTTCAGCTCGCTCTCCACAGCTTTTTCGTACCATTTAAAATAACAGGTATCCATACAGTTTCCTTTGATCAGCAGAGTACAGATGGAAGTCAGGATCATCGACTCATTATACATCTTATATGACTGAACAAGGACGTCATACAGATGACGGTCAAAAACTTTCATCTGGCTGGCCAGATTTGCCGTATACAGTGCCAGCTCCCTTGTCATAAGCTTATGCTTCACCGCAAATAAAAGCACCTGTACTTCAAACTTTCCAAGCTTCTTCAGAGAAGAACTTTTATCTCTGAAGCACCGGAATGCCTGCAGATAGAACCAGATACTGTGCGAACGCTCCTCGTAAAACTGCTTTTCCAGCGCCCGCAGTCTCTCGCTGTATATCTTATATTCCGAATCCACTTCAACCAGCATGCAGAGTATCTTCCAGCTGTCCGGATGCTTCATAAAGGACTTCGACAGTTCTTCGGCAACTTTCCGCTGTCCGATCGTATCATTGGACAGAAGTGTGGTCAGATAAAGATAATATGAACTTAATTCTACATCTCTTCCAATGGCAAAACGATTATAATTATAAGATTCCAGCAGCCATTTTGCCTCGTCCATCTTCTTGCCGATCAGACAGATGTGGGCATGTGCGAGAAGATAATATTCATTGTTCTCATCCATCTCCCGGAGATGTTTGATCCTCCGTATCGCTTCCTCAACCCAGTCGTTAAGTTCCATCTTCCCGCTCTCATATTTGAGATAATTTTTGATAATTCCGGCGAACTCACGGTCATTTGCCCTCCGGTCTTCATCCCTGATAATATCTTTTTCAACTACTACCTCATAGGTAAGTGTCTCGTACGGAGACTCAAGTATGATCCGTCCGAAATTGCTTCCTCTGTGCAGTTTTTCCGTATCAAGGAAATATTCAAGACGGTAAGAATTCCCGATAAACTCCTCCGTAGTAATACGGGTATGCTCAACATAGAGGAAATCCCCCTCTGTCTTCACATCAATCTCCAGATATCCCCATGTATTCTTTCTGATCGCAAAAGTCTCCTTGCGGGGTTCCGTCAGCGAGATAAACGCCCGGCTTTCTTCCTCCAGCGTCAGGAAAATCTTTTCTTTCTGCTTACATCCGACCAGAAACTCCTCCAGAGCCTGCTGATCCAGCTCCCAGCGGCGCATATTATCATAAAGAGCCTGTATTCTTTTGTCTTCATATTTCAGAATCTCATAGAAATCCCTGGAGCGGAACAGCTTAACCGCCTCGGCCGCGTCACGGAAAGTGAGCTTTTTGAAATCATCCAGGCTCTGTACCTTTCCATAGCTCGTCATCACAAAAGGTTTCTCTATGATCGCGGTAAAGGAGATGTCAAACTCTCCTCCATTGCAGACAATCGTAAACTTGCCGTGCTCTACATGTCCGGGGACAAGTCCTGTTCCATCATATGTATAATAAATATTGACCGGATTAGCATCAAACCCCTGTTCGTCACATTGTATGCGGTACGAAGAGGGATATACAAGCCCCCGGATCGTACCTTCCCCCTGATTCTGAAGTGAGAAACTCCCCCTGTATTTTTCTCCCTCGCCGACACGCATAATAATTCTTGTTTCCGGGAAAATGATCTCCGGCTGAGGGATATGAAAATCACCTTTGGCAAAACGCTTGATCTTATTCTTCAAATCAGTCACCTACTCACAATTCTTCTTCTGCCCAGAGGGCAAAAATACGCTACTATGAATTATAGCATTGTTGTATAGTAACATGCAATGGCGGATTCAAAGAATTTATGTCGAATTGTATACACGTATTCACTTGACATTTTTCACCATCTGTTTATAGTCAAGCATCTCATATCCCAGTCTTTTGTACAGAGATATGGCTCTTGTATTATCTTCTTCCACTTCAAGACGGAGTCTTGCAGCCTTCCCGCTGTTTTTTTCTTCGATATAGGAGAAAAATTCTCTGCCCAATCCTCTTGAGCGGAATTCTTCCCTGATATAGAGCTCCTCAATCCAGAGAACCTGTCCTCCCGCTTCCTGGGAAAATGTTCTTGCTGTCAGCCCATATCCCGCAGGTATCCCTTCACAATCCAGAATAAAGATTTCAGCATATACGTCAGACCGAAGCGCTTCATCCGCAGTCTTTTCAAAATATTCCCGTGGAACCGGATGAAGCACCGCATCCGAACTATAAAATTCTTCCGCCATCTCTATATATAATTTTCTGTCGTTTTCTGTCATTTTTCTTATCATATATTTTTACCTCCAGATACAGATATGGTTTTATACTATCCTATTTTTTTCTTCTTATCAACAAATTAAAGAATTTACTGCGGATAGCGGTGATATCAGAGTCAATCAGAATTGAAAAAGACGCGTTTCCGTAAAAAGATAAAACAGCCGGAATACAGGCAAGCGCACAGGCGTTACTTGTATTCCAGCTGAAACTGTTTTCTCAAAATTTTCTGTTTACCCGAGCTTCTATTTTTCAAGCAGATGATCGATCAGAGTATATCCTTCTTCGATAAAGATACCTGTCTCCTGACCGGTCTTCTCGCTGTAAAAGTCTTTTCCCTGAACCGGATCTGTACTGTCATAGATCATATACGGCACAGGATCTGACGTATGGGTGCGCACACGCACCGGGGTCGGATGATCCGGCATGACAAGCATGCGGAAATCCGTACCGGACTTTTCAAGTGCCTCTGTCACCGGACCAATCACCTGATCATCAATGTACTCAATCGCGCGGATCTTATCTTCCGCACTTCCCTGATGCCCCATCTCATCGGGAGCTTCTATATGTACATAGACAAAATCATACCCATCCTCAGTCAGCGCTTTCACTGCCGCCTGTCCTTTCCCGCGATAATTGGTGTGCAGACCGCCGTTGGCGCCCTCCACGATAATATTGTGCATCCCGGCTCCCACCGCGATTCCCTTCAACAGATCGACAGCGGAGATCATAGCGCCTTTTACACCATTCTTCTCTTCAAATGAGGTGAGTGCGGGTCGTGTTCCTGCGCCCCAGAACCATGCGGAATTAGCAGGATTTTTCCCCTCTGCGCGGCGCTTAACGTTGATCGGATGATCTTTCAGGATATCATAACTTCTGACCATCATGTCCCTCAGCACCGGATCTGACGGCAGATAGTCCCCGATCCGTTTTGTAAGAATGTCATGAGGGGCTGTCAGATCAACTACTTTTCCATTGTTCTGTATAAGCAGATGCCGGTAGCTTGTTCCAACATAAAACGTATATCCGGATGCATAGCAAGGGCGTTCAGACGCGCTGCCATGCGCAAATTCATTCTTTAAAGCTTCAATCAGGACGGCAGCGTCCTCCGTACTGATTTCCCCGGAGCTGTGATCTAATATCGTATGATCCTCGTATCGCTCTTCCCCCTCCGACAAAGTAACAAGATTACATCGGAAAGACACATCATCCTGCCCCATATCAGCACCGATACTTAAAGCCTCCAGCGGAGAGCGGCCGGAATAGTACTTTCTGGGGTCATAGCCGATCACGGACAGATTTGCCGTGTCGCTCCCCGGCGCCATTCCTTCCGGCACTGTACGTACCATTCCGATTTCGGCAGACTTTGCAAGCCGGTCCATATTTGGCGTGCGGGCAGCTTCCAGCGGTGTTTTCCCGGCCAGCTTGTCAAGGGGTTCATCAGCCATCCCGTCGCATAGGATCACAATATATTTCATTTTTTCCTCCTGTTATCACTCTGTAGCATTCTAGTCTTCAATACGGATCATATGAAGAATCCCGTTGATCTGAGAGGATTTACTCTTGTAATCCCTCTCCGTCATCACTTCCGTCACAATACCGAACTCATCGTCCAGACCATCAGCTGTAACTTTCCGGACAGGTCCGAACGCAGCCTCCGCTTCGCCGATCCTTTCATCCGCATTTCCGCTGATCCGGACAAAGAAACGTTTCTCTGTATCTTCGATCGGAAGGAGGGTCAGTTTCTCATTCTTCCACATCGTCATGATATTTCTGTGCAGATGCTTTGCTTCGTCCACAACATCCGCCACTACTGCACTGGCCGTCGGGAGCTTGCCTGCACCGCTGCCGTAGAACATAGCGTCTCCGAGCATATTTCCGTGTACGAACACGGCATTAAACACATCATCAACACTGTAGAGCGGGTGCTCCTTATTCAAAAGCATCGGAGCTACGATTGCATGCACATGGTCATCATGGCGCTTGCTTGAAGCGATCAGTTTGATCGTCATGCCAAGCGCTTTCGCATAAAGCATATCTTTCTTTGTAATCTTTGTAATTCCCTCTGTATAAATGTCTTCAAAATCTACCTGCTGACCCGAGATGAGGGAGGAAAGAATCGCGATCTTACGGCAGGCGTCATATCCTTCTACATCCGCTTCCGGATTGCGCTCCGCATAACCGTTGTCCTGAGCTTCTTTCAGGACCTCATCATAATCAGCCCCCTCATAAAACATCTTGCTGAGCATATAGTTGGTCGTTCCATTCAGAATTCCCGTGATCTCCTCGATCTTATCTGCCGTCAGGCATGAATTCAGCGCGCGGATGATCGGGATTCCTCCGCCCACGCTCGCCTCGAAAAGGAAGTTCAATTCTCTGTCACGGGCAATGGAAAGAAGCTCTGCGCCGTGTTTTGCGACCAGTGCTTTGTTGGAAGTAACAACGCTCTTTCCGGCCTCAAGGCAGCGCTTTACAAATGTATACGCAGGCTCGATACCGCCCATCACTTCTACCACAATGCGGATTTCCGGATCGTTAATAATTATATCCACATCGTGGATGATCTTCTCCTGGATCGGATCACCGGGAAAATCTCTCAGATCAAGGACGTATTTGATATTGATCTCATTCGCTGCGCGCTGATTGATAACGTCGCTGTTCGTATTGATAACTTCCACTACGCCGGAACCTACGGTACCGTACCCCATTACTGCTATATTTACCATCGTTTTCTCCTTCTCTGTACTTTTTATCTGATATATATGCAGGCTTATTCTTCGCCTGTCTGCCCCTTATCCGCACTCAGATAGGCATTGATAAACGGATCGATATTTCCGTCCATCACACTGTTTACATTGCTCACCTCTGTATTAGTCCTGTGATCTTTCACAAGAGTGTAAGGCTGCATAACATAGGAGCGTATCTGGTTTCCAAAGTTGATATCCCGGACTTCACCCCTGATATCCGACATTTTCTCTGCCTGTTCCTGCTGTTTCATGAGATACAGCTTGGATTTGAGCATCTGCATTGCTTTGTCTTTATTCATATGCTGGGATCGCTCATTCTGGCACTGTACCACGATGCCGGTCGGCAGATGCGTAATCCTCACCGCAGACGAAGTCTTATTTATATGCTGTCCGCCTGCACCGCTGGACCGGTAGGTGTCGATCTTCAGATCATCGTCATTGATCTCAATATCAATATCTTCCTCAATGTCGGGAATTACGTCGCAGGATGCAAAGGACGTCTGACGTTTTCCTGCCGCGTTGAACGGAGAAATACGCACAAGGCGGTGGACTCCTTTTTCCGAGCGCAGATAGCCATAGGCATTCTCTCCCTTCACTTCAAAGGTAACCCCTTTGATTCCGGCCACATCGCCTTCCAGATAATCCAGCTCTTCTACATCGTATCCTTTCTTTTCTGCCCATCTTGTATACATACGGTACAGCATGCCCGCCCAGTCACAGGACTCTGTGCCGCCTGCTCCTGCATGGAGCGTCACGATGGCATTGTCTTTGTCATACGGGCCTGTCAGAAGCGTACTGATTCTAAGCTCTTCGAAAGTCGCTTCGAACGTTTCCAGCTCCGCCTCGATCTCTTTTGATGTCTCCTCATCCGGCTCTTCCTCGCTCATCTCGATGAGCAGCAGCATATCCTCGTAATCCGAGCAGAGCTGTTCGATCTCTTTGACAGAATCCTCGAGACCTTTCAGTTCTTTCATCACGTGCTGGGAAGTCTCCGGATCATCCCAGAATCCGGGTTCCTCCAGCCTTTTCTGCAATTCTTCAATTCTGAGTTTCTTTGACGCTAAGTCAAAGTGAATCCCTCAAATCTTTCAGCGGTTCTTCATATGCAGTCAGTCTTGACTTTAATTCATCTAATAAAACCACCTTATTCACCTCTTTCATAACCAATATTATTTATAATAAAATTCTATTTATCCGTCATGTGCAGCTTTATCCGACTTTCTTCCTGCCGCAGCACTGCTTGTATTTCTTTCCACTGCCGCACGGACACGGATCATTCGGATATATTTTCTTTTCCGCCCGTTTCTTCGGCGCGCGTGCAGATGTATCGTCCTTGTTGGTTCCGGTTACCTTTGCCACTTCTTCACGCTCCACTTTCTGCTCGACGCGGATATGGAACAGTGTACGGATAGTCGTCTCCGCGATCATGTTGGTCATCTCACCGAACATATTGTAGCCTGTCATCTTATACTCGACAAGCGGATCCCTCTGACCATACGCCTGCAGTCCGATTCCCTGACGGAGCTGATCCATATCATCGATATGATCCATCCATCTTGCATCGATAACTTTCAGGAGCACGACACGCTCAATCTCACGAATCTGTTCAGCCTCGGGAAATTCAGCCTCTTTCGCCTCATATGCTTTGACGGCGCGCTCTTTCAAAAGGTGTTTGAACTCTTTCTGCCTCATATTCCGGCACTCCTCAGGTGAAGGAAGCTCCATCTGCGGAATCACATTATGAAGATTTACATCAAGGCCTTTTATATCCCAGTCCTCTGCATCTGCTTCCGGCGATGCAAAGCGGTCTGTGATGTTCTCCACATATTCAGTGATCATATTATAGATCGTATCCCGCATGCTCTCACCGTCGAGTACTCTGCGCCTCTCGCCGTAAATAATTTCCCTCTGCTCATTCATAACCTGGTCATACTCGAGAAGATTTTTACGGATACCGAAGTTGTTGATCTCCAGTTTCTTCTGTGCGGACTCGATCGCATTGGAAAGCATCTTATGCTCGATCTGTTCTCCCTCCTGAACACCAAGTGCATTAAATACGCTCATCAGACGCTCGGAGCCGAACAGCCGCAGCAAATCATCTTCCAGAGAGATATAGAAACGGGATTCTCCCGGATCTCCCTGACGGCCGCTTCGACCGCGGAGCTGGTTATCGATACGCCTTGACTCATGACGTTCCGTACCTATAATCTTAAGGCCGCCCGCTTCCCTTGCAGCATCATCCAGCTTAATATCTGTACCACGCCCCGCCATATTGGTGGCGATAGTCACGGCACCGTGGACACCTGCATCAGCGACGATCTCCGCCTCCTGTTCATGGTACTTTGCATTCAGCACGTTATGCTTAATTCCCTCTTTTTTCAGCATTCCGCTTAACAGCTCAGACACTTCAATCGTGATCGTACCGACCAGAACAGGCTGTCCTTTTGCATGAGCCCGTTTCACTTCATCAATAACAGCCCTGTATTTTTCTTTCTTCGTCTTATATACGGCATCCTCAAGATCTACACGCTGTACCGGCTTATTGGTCGGGATCTCTATGACGTCCATGCCATATATATCACGAAATTCTTTTTCTTCCGTGAGCGCCGTACCTGTCATACCGCTCTTTTTGTCGAATTTATTAAACAGATTCTGGAATGTTATCGTCGCCAGGGTCTTACTCTCACGGCGCACCTTCACATGTTCTTTCGCCTCGATTGCCTGATGGAGTCCGTCAGAATACCGGCGTCCCGGCATAATACGTCCGGTAAACTCATCCACGATCATGACTTCTCCCTCGGGAGTCACGACATAATCCTGATCCTTAAACATCAGGTTGTGGGCACGAAGTGCAAGAATAATATTATGCTGGATCTCCAGATTTTCAGGATCCGCCAGATTTTCTATATGGAAGAACTGCTCAACTTTTTTGACTCCGTCTTCTGTCAGGTTGACAGTCTTCTCTTTCTCATTGACGATAAAATCTCCTGTCTCCTCGATCTCCTCACCCATAATGGCATTCATCTTGGAAAACTCACCGCTGGCTTCTCCGCGCTCAAGCTGACGCGCCAGAATATCACACGCCTCATACAGCTTAGTAGATTTACCGCTCTGTCCGGAAATGATCAGAGGCGTTCTCGCCTCGTCGATCAGCACGGAATCGACCTCGTCGATAATGGCAAAATGAAGTCCTCTCTGAACGAGCTGCTCTTTATATATGACCATATTATCACGCAGATAGTCAAATCCGAGCTCATTGTTAGTGACATAAGTAATGTCACAGTTGTAAGCCTCACGTCTCTCCTTATTATCCATGCCGTTTAACACGACTCCTACTGTCAGGCCGAGGAATTCATGAACTTTTCCCATCCATTCCGCATCACGTTTCGCCAGATAGTCGTTGACTGTGACTATATTGACGCCTTTGCCTTCCAGTGCGTTCAGATATGCGGGAAGTGTGGAAACAAGCGTCTTACCTTCACCTGTCTTCATCTCGGCGATTCGGCCCTGATGCAGGATGATGCCGCCGATAAGCTGCACTCTGTAATGACGCATTCCAAGTGTTCTGAATGCAGCTTCTCTCACAACCGCATATGCCTCCGGAAGAATATCGTCCAGAGTCTCTCCCTCGCTTAAACGTTTTTTGAACTCTCTGGTCTTTCCCTTTAACTCCTCATCAGACAGAGCCTTTATCTCAGGCTCCATAGCCTCGATCCTATCAACAATAGGGTAGATCCTCTTCAGTTCGTTCTCACTGTGGGTGCCGAAAATCTTCTCTATAATACCCATATTACCTAATTAACTCCTTAATAAATAATCTCGCAGGGGCACATTGCCTCAATGCACTTACGTTTTCCATTTTAGCACTAACCAAATGGTAATTCAACAAGTTCATAACTTGTTTACATTTACAGTGCGGTTTTCCAAATGGCGCGTGCCGAACGACAGTCAATTATATCTTTTCACTTCCGTGTATGGCAGATTCCCGCCGAAAAGGTCCAGTGCGCTCCCGATTGTAAAATCCACATTTCCGGCACTCAGTTCTCTGAACCGTTCCAAATCTTCCAGAGATGCGATACCTCCCGCATATGTAACCGGCAGTCCGCGCCATCCCCCCAGCATGCGTACGAGATCTTCCTCCATCCCGGAACGTCTGCCTTCAACATCTACACCATGTATCAGAAACTCGTCGCAGCTTCCCGCCAGTTCAGTCAGCACATCATCCGTAAGCTTCATATCAGTGAATTTCTGCCACCTGTCTGTCACCACATAATATGCGCCGTCACGCTTTCTGCAGCTCAGATCCAGTACGATATGTTCCCTGCCCACGGCAGAATTCAGCTTTTCCAGATTTTCTCTGTTAAAAATACCGTTTTTAAATACATATGAAGTCACAATAACGTGGCTTGCGCCGGCATCCAAAAAATCCCGGGCATTCTCTGCAGTGATACCGCCGCCTATCTGCATTCCGTGCGGATAGGCGGCGAGAGCTTCCACTGCCTGAGCTTTTGTTTCTTCATAATATCGGGAGCCAGCAGGATTCAGCAGGATAATATGGCCTCCTCTCAGTCTGTCTCTGCGGTAAAGCTCCGCATAGTATGAAGCGCCAAGTTCCGAAGCAAAATTCGTGCTTGCCTGATCCCCCTCGTCTCTGAGAGTGCCTCCTACGATCTGCTTTACCTTTCCATTATGTATATCTATACACGGCCTGAATCTCATCTTTCTTCTCTCTTTCTATTTTATGTCAGTTTTTTGTTTCCTCATCTTATCACAGGAGCTGCCGCAGAAAGGAATATTCCTTCCTGCGGCAGTGTCTGTTCTCTGTAAATACTTTACCATGGCATATCATCGATTGTTCTGAGCATCATTCTGAGCTCCGTTATCTTCTGTCATATCATCCGCTGCTCTATCGATTCCGTCAGTCACGTCATCGGTTACATCGTCCACGCCGTCAGTGACATCATCTACTGCGTCATCCAGAATACCGTCGCCTTCTGTTGCGTCATTCATCGTTCTGTCGTCATTATCTTCCGTATCTGTTCTGTCCGTCGTCGACTGGTCAGCGCCATTGTCGGCGTTATCTCTGCTGCCGCACGCCGTTGTCCCAAGAAGAATAAATGTACATGTCATAAGCAGAAGAAATCTTTTCATTTTTTTCATAAAAGCAGTCTCCTTTTCCATAAATATTGTTGTACTCTTACTATCTGCACATTTACAATATTTATACATAAAAGACAACTATTTTGCGCTTTCCCTGAGTTTTTCCAGAGCCCGGGCTTCAATCTGTCTTACCCGCTCTCTCGTCACTCCGAGTTTTTCGCCGATTTCCTCGAGTGTGTGAGTTCTTCCGTCCTCCAGACCGTATCGCAACCGGATGACTTCCCGTTCTCTGTCGTTTAACTTTTCCAGCAGTTCTTTTACCTCTTCTTTTTGTACAAGCGCATTCATCGCCTCTTCGGGAGTATCTCCTGACCTGTCTTCTACCATATCCCCCAGGCTGTTTTCTCCGTCGTCTCCGACCGGGGTTTCCAGAGATACCGGATTCTGCAGATAATTAATAATATTTTTCACATCATCCTCTGACTTATCCCCCAGTTTCTCTGCTATTTCCTTTGGCGTTGCATCTCGCCCGAGCGACTGCTGAAGCTCTCTTGCCGTTTTCTGCACGCGCTTCATATTTTCAGCCACATGCACCGGCACCCGGATTTCCCGCGACTGTTGATCGATTGCCCGCTGCATTGCCTCTTTGATCCACCATGACGCATAGGTGGAAAACCGGTTTTCCTTTGTATAGTCATACTTTTCGGCAGCTCTCATCAGCCCCATATTCCCCTCCTGGATCAGATCCATAAGCGGGATTCCTCTTCCTGTATAATGTTTTGCCAGAGATACGACCAGACGCAGATTTCCCTCCGAAAGCCTTCTCCGTGCCTCTTCGTCGCCCCGGGAGCTCTTTTCTCCCAGACTCCGCTCTTCCTCCTCACTGAGAAGAGGTATCTGTCCGATCTCGTTCAGATAGATCTGAAGAGGTTCTGAAATTTTTTCTGCCGCATTCTGCTGTTCTTTTTCCATAATCTGATGCACCTTTTCTATAGTTTTTCAATAATCTCGCCGTTATGGACTCTTTGAACCACAGTAAGCTCAGAATGGATATCATTTTCTTTCATTATCGCCGCTTCCGTAGATTCAAACGGTTCTTGAGTCACAAGGAGATAACATTTTCTGCACTTCTTTCCATCTTTCTTACAGGCCGACCACATCTCCCATATCGTACATTCCCGCCGGTTTTCCTGCGAGGAATTTGCCTGCCTCAACAGCACCTTTGGCAAATACACTCCTCGAATATGCCGTGTGGGTGAATTCGATCACCTCATCCGTTCCCGCGAAGATCACCTCATGATCACCCACGATCGTTCCGCCGCGGACAGCAGAAATTCCGATTTCTTTCTTATCTCTCTTCTGGCGCACCTGACTTCTGTCATACACATAATGATATTCATTATCCAGAGCATCATTGACAGAATCTGCAAGGGCAAGCGCTGTTCCGCTGGGAGCATCCAGTTTCTGATTGTGATGGCGCTCCACGATCTCAATATCATATCCTGCAGGAGCAAGTACTTTTGCCGCATCCTTCAGAAGTTTCAGAAGCAGGTTGATTCCCAGAGACATATTGGCTGACTTAAGAATAGCGGTCTCTTTGGAAGCTTCTTCCACTTTCTTAAGCTGCTCCTCCGAAAGGCCTGTCGTACACAGGACAACCGGCAGTTTCTTCTCCACACAGTAATCGAGAAGAGTGTCTACTGCTTTTGCAGTTGAGAAATCAATCACCACATCTACATCCACATCGCATTTTTCAATAGAATCAAACACCGGATATTCATTCGGCACCTCCGTGAATGTATCCACTCCGGCCGCGATTACGGCGTTCTCATCGCCTTTTACGATCTCTGTAATCATTCTTCCCATCTTTCCATTGCATCCATGCATCAAAAATTTAATCATGTTATTATCCTCCTGTCTTATATATCCACACAAAAACCACTGTACTTTCAGGTGATTCTGTCTGTTATCAATAAAATAAGGATATCATATCTGAGAGTTAATCTCAACACATGATATCCTTTTAACAATCCCTCTTCTAATCCTCTATGCACTCCAGCTTACTGACAGAGACCTCATATGCCGTGCGGGTTTCTGTCTCTGTCTCGGAAAGTTTTTTCACATATTCGCGGCTCTGGATGCGGCCGAGGATCCGTACGTGTTCACCCACTTCAAAGCCCGATGCATATCTTGCATTTCTTCCCCAGCAGATACACGGAATATAGTCCGACTTTCCATACGGCCGATTGACAGCCAGCAGCAGGTCCGCGATTTCTCTTCCCAGCGGAGTCTTGCGGTACACAGGCCGCTTGCACATATACCCCTCCAGAAGAATGTGATTCGTGCGCGCGCCGTCAGGCTCCTCATCCACAAACTCGATCTCCCGTGCAAACACCGACAGTACCAGCCGGTTTCTCTGCTCCTCATGCCGGTTGTAAGAACGGAACTGGCCGGATACCATAATACAGCGGTTTCTGTAATCCTGCGTCACGTCGATGAGACGCTCCGACACCATGACCGGAATTCTGTCATTTGAACTGCTCAGCCTTCTGACAAGGATATCTACCATATAGAATCCCTCCCCGAACACCTCGTGGCTGTATGTAAACTCCGATACCACTGTTCCTATGACTGTTACCTGATTGTTCTCAATGATCTTATCTGACATAATCTGTAGTTCTCCCTTCCTCTTCCTGGTATTTTTGAGTCACTACTAAATTTATGAAATAATATCATTGTTTATAACTCAGCGGGTAGAAGAATCGTTCGACAGATTTTTACTTTTTCCTTCCGCCGCTGTATAATAAGCTTAATTATTTTCCTTATGGAGGCCGCATTATGTTACACCGCATTATTTTAATTTTTATATGGGCAGTTTATCTCATTTTTTCCTTTTCTTCCTACAGCCTCTTCCTGACGCCCGGCAAATATTATAAGAAGAGCCTGGCACTGTTTCTCCCTGCCGCAGCCATTGGTATTATATCCGCCGGGCTGCTCCTGCCGGAAGACAGCCTCGTATTTGCGTGTACAGGCAGTGCCGTTATCGTAGTTTTTCCGGTTATTTTTTATCAGGCATCATTTCGCAGAAAGGCTGCTGTTTCCATCATCACATATTTGTCCTTTATGATTTCCGATATGCTTGGTACGGTTGCCGCGTATCTTGCGCAGTCAATATTTACCACTGTACCTGTAACCGGCAATATTATTACAAACGGATCAGATATTGCACTGCTCTGCTTTGCTGCTGCAGATCCCGTCCTTTTTCTGCTCTGCCGCTGTTTTGTTCTGCCACAGTTCAGGCAGTTCATTGACAGATTCGACTGTGACTTCTTTCTGCGAATAACCGGTCCGTTTCTTTTGATCTATTTGAGTTCGAATCC
>OLIH01000710.1_pt1 | contig 15398 bp, 6 predicted proteins | sample 1609721 | NCBI WGS metagenome assembly OLIH01 (sample SAMEA4350157, study PRJEB24818) | metagenome | biome: human; feature: gut; material: faeces | place: Denmark | collected 2013-09
CTGATGCGTATAAGTGACAGGCTTTCCCCTGGCCTGGTACTACACCAAGTATGTGCTTATGGGAGCTATGCGGGGACCGGCCTACACCGTCTTCACCTGTCTGTTCCTGCTGGCGGTGGAGCTGTTCAGCCGGGCTCTGGGGCGCAAGGGCAGCCGGGAAACCTGGTTCTGGGGGGCCTGCTGGCTGGCCCAGAGTCTGGCCCTGAGCGTCTACGGCCTCCACGAAGATGTGCTCCAGCTCTGGCAGATGCTGGCCTGGCACCTGTCGGCGGTGTATTTTGTGCTCTGCCGCACCGGCATGCAGGCTGCGGGCAAGGCCAACGCCATGGTGGTCATCGATGTGCTGGCCGGGGTGTTCGTGCTGCCCTGGACCGGATTCTTCCTGCGGCTGCGGGCCCTGTGGACCGGGGCACGCACCTGCCTGAAAGGCCGGGTGCGCTCCCGCCGCCGGATATGTGAAGCCCTGGCCGGGGTGGTGCTGGCCCTGGTGCTGGCGTGGTACGCGGCGGCCCAGCTGGCCGTGGCGGACGAGACCTTCGGCAAGATGGTGGAAAGGCTGCTGCACCCCCTGCGCTGGCAGTGGGACGGGGTGGAACTGCTGTACCTGATCTGTTCCATCCCGGTGGGCATGTGGCTGTTCGGCCTGGTGGGCAGCGGCCTGCGCCGCAGCGCCCCGCCCCTGACCGAAACTGAATTTTACCGCGGCCTTTCCCGCGTGCCCCGGCTGCCCGCCGTCACCGCCAACCTGGCGGTGGGGGCCCTGTGCGGGGTGTATGCCCTCTTCTTCGGGGTGCAGTGCGGCGAGTTCGCCGCCGCCCTGGGAGCACCTCTGCCCTTGGCCGCGGTGGAAGCCTCCCGCTTTGCGGTGGATGGCTTCTGGGAACTGTGCCGGGTGCTGGTGCTGGACTTCGGAGTGCTGGGCGCCCTGCACTTCCTCAGCCCCGCCCCGGTGGACCGCCCCGGCCGCCGTCGGGTGCTGCTCACCCTGTTCTGTGCCTTCGGTCTGGGCTTTGTGGGCCTGGCCGCCGCCAAGCTGGGGGTGTACATCCGGCTGTGGGGGCTTACGCCCCGGCGGGTGATCTCCGCCTGGTGCCTGGCGGTGCTGGGGCTGGCCGCCGTGCTGGCCCTGGTGCGGCTGTGGCGCCGGCTGCCCGCGGTGCGCATCTGGGTGCTGGCGGCGGCGGTGAGTTTCTGTGTGCTCTGCGCCGTCGATGTGGAAAAAATCTGTGTGATGGACCATCTGGCCCGGGTGCAGGCCGGCACCGCGGCGGAGCTGGACTGGAACCTGCTGGATGAATGTCTCAGCGGCCGCCCGGATCTGGTCCACTCGGTGCAGGATATCGCCATGGATCTGACTGCCGAACAGCGGCAGGATCTGGAATCCTATTTCGGAATCTGGTATTGATTGCAACAAAACATCCCCGCCCTCTGTTCTGGCAGAGAGCGGGGATGTTCCTGTTTGACAGGGTCAGGCGATGCGGTCAATCTGCACCTGATAGAAACGCAGGGTGGACCCTTCCTCCTGGTAGATGCGGTAGTCCACATCCTCCAGGGGGACGGTCACGTCCAGAGACAGGCTCAATGTTCCCGCGGCGGGATCCAGAGGCGCGGAAGCCAGAATTTCCATCTCATCCTGGTACCCCCGGGTGATCTGGAACTGGGCCTGGCAGCCGGGATCGGCGGCGTAGGTGAGGGTCACGGTATACTGCCCGGCACCCAGGTCGTCCCCCGGTCCGGTCATGGCGTACCCTGGGTCGGGGGCTGTCTGCACAAAGGCCCCGGCGGAATCATAGCGGCCGTCCACGCTGAGCTCGTTGCAGCCGGCCACCAGGATGCGGGTGCGGATGTACAGGTTGCGGCCGGCAGGAATATCGATGTAGCGCGGCTTCTCGCCAAGAGATTGCAGCTGCTCTTCCAGCCAGGTCAGGTCGGCGGGGTCCTGGGCCGCCACCGACTGCAGGATCAGGTCCCGGTCGGCGGCGCTGGCCATCAGTTTGCGCAGATGCAGGTTGTCGTCCCGGTAATACTCGAAGGCAGACCCCGGGGAGGTGTTGGCCCGGGCCGCAAAGGTGGATTGCAGGGGATGGTACAGAGCGGGCCAGCGGGCTACCACTGCCTCGGTGATGGGGGTGGCATACAGGTAGCTGACGCACTCGGTGGTTTTCAGGCCGCCGTACCAAAGAATCACAGAGCCGGTGTACAGACAGCAGACCACCCCGGCGGCTGCCCCGGCCAGCCGCAGTCCGCGGCGTTGAACCAGCCGGGGCAGGTAAAAGCCCACGGCGGTGCTCATGGCAGCGGCGCCCCAGGCGTTGTACCGGGCAATCCCGGCCATGCCGCAGTTGATGTTGGCCATGAAGGAACAGCCGAACAGCATGCCGGCCATGGCCAGCAGCATCAGCGGATACCGCCAGACATGCCGGCACAACGCCGGAACCAGCAGCAGGACAGCCACAAGCAGCAGAGGCCCGAAGTAGGGCAGAAGACCGAAATTCAGGTCCAGGAAATAGGCGACCAGCTGCCGCAGCACGGTGCCGTCCCAAAAGTCGGCAATCTCGTTGCTGTGAGAGGCCGTCAGGTTGATGCTGCCGCAGATGGAATAGTTGTAGGCAAAAGGCACCAGTCCCGGCAGATAACAGCAGGCATAGAGCAGAATCTCCTTCCAACGGCCCAGGACGGAGCGCAGACGGGCGCCGCCCGGAGCCTGCCGGAACAGACCCGCCAGATATTCGGCAATCATGACCAGACCCAGGGCCAGGGCACAGGGGTTCATGGTCCCGGCCAGGGAGATCATCAGCGCGGCGCGGTGGCGCCGGTTGGTCACCCAGCACCAGCAGGCCAGGGCCACAAAGGCAAACAGAAAGGTTTCGGCGCTGGCCCATTCAAAATAAAACAAAATGGGGTTGATGCCCAGCAGAAGGGTCATCAGCACCCGCTGGGCCAGGTGCAGCCGGGCACGGTCGGTAAAGACCAGGATCAGCACCAGGGCAAACAGCACAAAGTTGGTGTAGCAGAATGTACCGTACAGAGGCAGCTTCAGCAGCTGCAGAATCCACAGGGCGGGCACGCAGCAGGCAGAGTAGGTGGGAAAATACCAGGGCACCACGTCTCCGTTGGCCAGCACATACCCGGACCCGGCAAAGCTCTGGTAGTTGGAGGCCCAATCGGGAAACCATTCCCGGGCCAGGGCCAGTTCCTCGCCGCTGACAAAACCGTTGCCGTCATGGGCCAGGGACACGGTGGTCAGGGAATAGCTGGCCGCCTCGCCGATGAAAAAGGTGCCGGTCTGCACACAGTTCACGAACAGGAACACAAGATAGACCGCCAGCACAACGGCACACAACACCTCTGCCGCCCGCTTTCTTGCGGGGGAAGAACCAATGAAACGTGACATAAGCTCAGTCATCCGTCAGCGGTCGAAGGTGGTGTACAGGGTGGTGGACCAGGTCTCGCCCTTGGCCAGGCTGGCGGCACAGGGGCGCTGCTCCCAGTCGATGGGGCCGTTTTCCTCCCCGGGCAGGCTCTGCCAGGGCTCGATGCAGACAAACCGCACCGGCTTGGCCTTGGCGGACCAGATCAATACGTAGGGGTAGCCCTCAATGTTGCAGGAAACCTTGCGCCCGGTGTCCTTCTCCACAATGGCCAGGTTGGCGCTGCGCAGATTCACCATGCAGAAGCTGTCGTTGGCAAACAGGTCGTCGGTCAGGGGAATGGTCTTGGTGTTGCGGGCCAGATAGTAGAAGTCCCGGCCGTTCAGCAGGCCGTTGGGCAGGCAGCTGAGACACAGGGGGCTTTCCAGCTCGTCAAAGCGGAACTCGTAATCGGTGGTGGTGTGCTGGTCGTCAAAGGGGATGGCAAAGGCAGGATGGTACCCGATGCCGAACCGCAGCTGCTCCTCCACGGGATTCTCCACCGTCAGGGTGTGGCAGACCGTCTTGCCGGAAAGGGTGAAGGTGGACCGCAGCACAAAGGCGTAGGGCCACTTCTGCAGGGTCTGGGCATCGGAGACCAGCTCAAAGACCAGAGAATCTGCCGTCTGGTTCACCAGCGTGTGCTCCACATCCCGGGCAAAGCCGTGCTGTCCACCGGCATATTCCACACCCTTGGCCAGCATCTTGCCGTCGGTGAGCTTGCCGGTGTAGGGGAACAGGATGGGCGCATGCCGGTTCCAGACTTCGGGGTCCGCCTGCCACAGCATTTCCGCCCCGGTGTGTTTGTTGATGACGCTGACCGCCTCGGCGCCGTGGGTGTCCACGGTCAGGCGGAGATCGGCGTTTTCGATGGTATACCGCATAATGATTTTACCCCCAAGCATTTTTTTTCAGTATACCCCAAATCCCCGCAAATGGAAAGAGGACCCGCCGGGATTTTTCCGGCCTTCGCACACCTCGGCGGAAAAGGTCATATTCTGTTGGCAGGGAGGTGTTACCTATGCCGACTGGCAGTATATGGATTGCGGCGGCCCTGGCCGAACAGGCCGCGCCGCTGGCGGGAGTGCGGGTGACCGTGCTGGACGAGACGGGCGTGCCTGTGGCCCGCCTGGAAACCGGGGAAGACGGCACCGCCGTGCAGGATAACCTGCCGGCGCCGGATCGTTCCTACAGCCTGGAGGAGAACAATACCACGGTGCGGCCCTATGCGGTGTACGATCTGGTGGCCGAAAAGGACGGCTGGCAGACGGTGCGGCTGACCGGCGTGCAGGTGTTCGACGGCCAGGAGACGGTGGCCCGGATGAACTTTCTGCCTGCGGATGCCGCCGTGGCCACCGCGGGCATCGTGGCGGAAAGCAATGTGGACATTCCGCCCCACCCGCTGTTTTCGGGGCGGGGCGGCAGCGGCCCTGCCCCGGCGGGCAACTGTCCGGGGGCACGGGTGCTCACCGAGGTGGTCATCCCCAAAACCATCACGGTGCATCTGGGCCGCCCCACCGAATCCGCCCGCAATGTGACCGTGCCGTTTCAGGCGTATATCGCCAATGTGGCCTCCGGCGAAGTCTATCCCACCTGGGCGGGACAGGTGCAGCCACGCCTAAAAGGTCCAGTGGATTTCCACCGTGCGGGGTGCGTCCTTTCCGGCGGGGGGAAACACCCGCACCTGCGCCACCAGCAGACTGACCAGGGCCCGGTCCAGCTCGGGCAGGGCGGCGGCCTCGGTCAGCCGCTTTCGCACCGCGGCCCGGCGGGTTTCGGCGTCGGGCTGGGCCTCCAGGGCCTGCAGCCGCTGCTCCAGCTGGGCCATCTGCCGGTGAAACCGCCGGTTCATGGATAAGAACTCCTCTTCCGCCAGCAGCCCGCCGCATTTGTCCAGATACAGGTTTTCCAGGGCGGTGCGCCGGCGGTCCAGCTCGCTTTGCAGACGGGTCTTCTCGGCCCGGCGGGCTTTTTCTTCGGGCAAAGGCGGATACAGGGCCGGGTTCTCCGGGTGCAGAAAAGGCCCCAGGTGCTGCCGGATGCGCTCCAGCACCGCTTTTTCCAGTGCCGCCGCGGGCAGATAAGGCTGCCCGCGGCAGAGTGTTTTGTCCAGCAGGGCGGTGCGGCACCGGAAATACCGCACCCGTTGCCCGTCCTTCCCCACATGGCCGGAAGCGGTCTGCTCCATGACACGGCCGCAGAGGCCGCACACCACCTTGCCCGCCAACGGATGCACGGTTCCGCCGGTGCCGCTGCGGGCCCGGCTGTGCAGCATGGCCTGGACCCGGTCGTACTCGGCAGGGGAGATGAGAGCCTCGTGGGTGCCGGGGACCACGATCCAGTCCGACCGGGGCAGCCAGACGGTTTTGTCCGACTTGTAGCTCACCCGCCGGTGCCGCCCCTGTTCCAGCTCCCCCGCATAGGTGCGGGTGGTCAGCAGCCGATGGATGGTGGCCTTGGTCCAGCGTTCGTTCCCGGTATCTTCTTTATAATAAGGTAAACGGCCTGCTTCCCGCCGGTAACGGCCCGGCGAGGGCAGGCCCTCTTCGTTCAAAAGGCGGGCGATGCGGGCACAGCCGTACCCCGAAAGATACAGCCCGAATATCCGCCGGACCACCCGGGCGGCAGGTTCGTCCACGATCAGCCGGTTGTGGTCGGCGGGGTCCTTGGCATAGCCGTACAGGGCAAAGGCGGCGATGTACTGCCCGGCCTTGCGTTTGTGGGTCAGCACCGAGCGCACGTTGGCGGACAGATCTTCCAGATACCACTCGTTGATCAGCCCGTTGATCTGGCGGCTTTTCTTGCCCGCGGTGTCGGCGGTGTCGGCGTGGTCCACCACCGCAATGAGCCGGATGCCCCACAGGGGAAACAGCCCGTGCAGGTATTTTTCCACCAGTTCCATGTCCCGGGTGAACCGGGACAGCGTCTTGACCAGAATCACATCAAACGCGTGCCCCCGGGCGGCCTCAAGCATCCGGTTGAACCCCGGCCGGGTGCGGTCCATGCCGGAATAATCCTCGTCGGTGTAGACTTCCGCCACCTCATACCCGTGCAGCCGGGCGTATTCCAGCAGCATGGCCCGCTGGTTCTGGATGCTTTCGGATTCCTGCGCGCCGCCGGACAGGTTCTCGTCCTCCTTGCTCAGCCGGCAGTAGATGGCGGCTTTCATGCCGAAGCCTGCCTGGCTGCCATGCGCAGCCAGGTATCGGCCAGCTGCTGCAGGGTTTGTGCACGATGGGACAAATCAGCGGAAAAAACTTCCTCAATATGCAGCTCTCGGTTTGCCATAACGCCCTCCTTTGCCGAAAAAAGATGCAATCCCCTGTAATGGGTATGTGCGGCGCGGCGATAACATGCCAAAAGTTGCAAAAAGATTACAATTGTAGAAAAATACTAAAAATTTCAATAAAATAAAGATTTTTTATGCGTTGCGATCAAAATGTGATGATTTTGTGACCGAGTTGTGACCAAGCGAGTATATAATGAGGACATAAAGTCATGGATTGCACCGTTAGGGGCAATAAATGAAGGGTGCATACACCCGGAAAGGAGTATTCCATGGACAAGTTATGGTACAAAGCACGCCGCGTGATCAGCATGGTGCTGGTCTTCGCGATGCTGGCTTCCATTACGCCCATCCAGGTCTTCGCGGAAGGCGAAGATACAGGCGTCCCTGCCACCACAGGGGAAGTCAGTGATGTGACAACGGAAAGTGTGCCGGAGGCTGATCCGGTACCGGAACCCGATCCGGAGCCGGTGGTTGAATCCGAACCCGCTCCGGAGCCCGAACCTGAACCGGAGCCGGATCCGCAGCCGGAGACTATCCCGGAACCCGAGCCGGAACCGGATCCGCAGCCGGAGACTATCCCGGAACCCGAGCCGGAACCGGATCCGCAGCCGGAGACTATCCCGGAACCCGAGCCGGAACCGGATCCGCAGCCGGAGACTGCGCCGGCCACCCAGCCGGATGCCGCTCCGGCTACCCAGCCGGAGACCGCTCCGGCCACCCAGCCGGAGACTGCCCCGGCGACCCAGCCGACAACTGATTCGGTTCCTGCGGCTGATCCGAACAATACACCTGACGCCAACCAGCCCGTTGTGCTGGATGAACCTGTGGTGTATACCGTTACCTTCGAGTACGGCTACGATTATGACAATAATCCGGAGACGGCGGATATTATTGTCGAACAGGAAATTCAGGCAGGAAAAGACGCCATTGCTCCCGAAATTCCCGACCGTCAAGGATATACATTTAAGGGATGGGACCAGGCGTTTACCAATGTGCAGTCCGATCTGACCGTGAAAGCGCAGTGGGAAGAAATTTCCACAGCCACGGTCACGGTACATTACCGGTATGCCAACGGAACGGAAGCTGCCCCCGATTACAAGGAAACCGTTATCATCGGTCAGCCTTATAACAAAGCAATTCCGATCCCTGCAATCACGGGGTATACTCCGAGTCCGGCAGAACTGGTCTTCAATGAGACTGCCGTTACAGGCAATCTGGAGCGAACTGTCACCTATCAGGGTGATCAAGTCTCTTACACGGTCAACTGGTATCAGCAGAACGTGGACAATGATGGGTACACGCTGTCCAAAACCCAAAATTGTACGGGCACTGCAGGCGAAACGGCGACGGAACCTGAAAATGTGCAGTACGAAGGTTTTACCAAGGGTGCAGTTCCGCAGCTGACCATTGCGGCGGACGGCAGCACCGTGGTTGAAATCTACTTCACCCGCAACAGCTATACGCTGACTTGGAACACGGACGGCGGCAGCTACGTTGCGCCGGTCAACTACAAGTATGGCGCAACGGTTGTGCGGCCTGAAAATGATCCCACCAAACTTGGCTATTCCTTTGTACAGTGGAATGGTATGCCTGCCACGATGCCCGCCGAAGACACAGTTGTGACGGCAGAGTGGAAGCCCAATGAGCAGGCTTCGTATACTGTTGTGTACTGGGGCCAAAACCTCACAGGCGGATATGATTATCTGTATAGCAATCAGAGCCGTGGTGACGTAGATAGTACCATAGGCTATGAACGCAGCCTTACGCAAAGCAGAATGCCGGAAGGCCTTGAGGTTGAAGGCTTTACCGATACACCTACCGTCGATGGTGATCGTACCATCAAGGCAGATGACACGGCAACATTAAATGTTTATTTTGATCGGCAATCTTTTACCATCCGGTTCTTTGTTCGGCAAAATAAACAGTGGGTAGAAAATACAGAACTTAGAATTGTTGCCGACTATGGTGAGGATATATCTCAGGCTTGGGAGACCGCCTGTAGAATCAGCGGTTGGGGCCCAAAAGATGAGAGCAATATCCAATATACTCTGTTTGCCAATATGCCGGCGGAGAACATTGACCTGTATAGCAGAACCAAAGGCGATAAGACAACAATTACCTATTACATCGAGGGTCTGAATAACGAACGCGAAGTATACGCTACATTCTCTGCCTCTGAAGGGGTTTCTTTGACGGACGAGGATAAGCAACCCATTACAGGCTTCACCTTTGACAGCTGGAAGGATGAGCAGAAGTATATTGGCGGTATATTTGGCGGACATTACGATGGCCAGCTGTGGCTTTACTATACCCGCAATTCTTATACTATAACATTTGAAAATTGCACAGATATTCCTGATGCCAGCTTGAAGTATGAAGAACTGCTTAGCAAAGCTAAACCTACGCAAGAGCCTGGCCGACCTAGCGGTGTGGACAGCGACTATGTCTTTGACGGATGGGCGCTGGATCCTTCCGGCGATACGAAGGTGGATTGGAACAGCACAATGCCTGCCCACAACCTGCAGGTATATGCTGTCTGGAAGAAACCCACCTACCAGGTCGATTTTGTGACCAACTGGGACGAACAGACCATCCCTTCCCAGAGCATTGAAAAAGGAGGTATGGTAGACCTGTCCGGATCCGCTTCCTGGTATGAAGAAGGAACCCGCGGAGAAGGCTGGACGTTTGACGGTTGGTATACCGACGCTGCGTACCGCAACCGCTTCGTGGTGGAACAGCAGGTTGTCAACAACATGACCCTGTACGCCAAGTGGGAGTTCAGCGGTACTTGCGACTATACAATTGTCGCAGTCAATCCCGATGGGACCCCCGTTGTGGATGCTGGTGGCGTGCAATACACCTTCCCTGGCAACGCGGAAGCCGGCTCGTATGTGACGATTGTGGCGCCCGAAATCCCCGGATATACACCCGATGTTCCTAGTCAGTCTGTGAAGATTGAGACGCCGGGCCAGGTGGTTACCTTTACTTACACCAAGAAAGAGGCCTGGACCGCCACGGCACGGTATACTGACACAGAGGACAACCAGATCACGATTGACGGAGCACCTGTAGAAAATACGACTGTTTCCGTCACCGACGCCGATTCTTATGTGTTCTTTGCCAAGGCAATCCCCGGCTACCGTGCGCAGTACGCTGCTTTGACGGCAACCCGGGATGAAGCCACGGTTACCTTTGTGTATGAGGCAATTGCCAAGCCTACCTACACCATTCAGTATATGGATAAAGATACCGGAAAGGTGCTGGATACAGACAGTAGATCGGATACCCCGCGTGGACAATTTGTCAATGTTGATCTTGATGCACAGCCTGAATTCGAAGGCTATGAAGTTGACAGCGCTGTCAGCGGCTACGCCAGCGAAAACCTGGTGGTGTATGTCTACTATAAGGCAACCGTACGCAATTACATCGTGCACTACTATCTGCAGCGCACAACAACAAAAGTCGCGCCGGATGAATCCGGAGAGGCACAGGTCGGAACAAACCTGAAGACTGTTGTGAATCCGTTGGTCAAAACCATCCCCGGTTATACCGTTGTGCAGAACACTGCTTATGACAACTTTGTGATCACCGCAGATGGATCCAACGAATTCATCGTGTACTACACCCAAAATCAGTATACGCTGACCATCAACTATGTGTACGCGGATGACATCCCGGATGCGACTCTGGCCGGCAAAACGGCGCATGAGTCCTATGTGGATGACACGCTTACTTACAACGCACCGTATAGTGTAACAAGCCCGACGATTTCCGGCTACACGGCGGATAAGCCTACGGTTTCCGGTACCATGCTCGAGGACAATGTCACGGTAACCGTAACCTACAGCGCCAACGCAAATACTCCCTATGTCATCCAGCACTTCAAGCAGGACCTGGACGGCAGCTATCCTGCCGATCCCAGTGATACAGATCGCATGACCGGTACCACCGGACAGACTGTTACCACCAAAGGACAGGAAAAAACGTATGAAGGCTTTACCTATGCTCCCGATGCGGTTGGCACTGTTACCCGCGGAACGATCACGGGTGATGGATCTCTGACTCTGAAGCTGTACTACACCCGGAATGAGCATACCGTTACCTACGAGTATGAAGGCACTGTTCCGGCTGGAGCTGGATCTCTTCCGGCAGAAAAGTCTTACAAATACGGTCAACCGGTTTCCATCGCTCCGGCCCCCACCACACCGGTCGGTTATACCTTCAGCGGATGGACCATTGGAAAAGCATTCCCCATGCCCGACAAAGACGTGGTCATCAAGGGCAGCTTCAAGGCCAATGGTGACACGCCGTACACTGTCGAGTATTACGTGCAGAACATCGAAGATGACGACTATACGCAGGAATCGACCAAGACCGAAAAAGGCGAGACCGGGTCCGAAGCGATCATTGTGCCGAAACAGCGAGACGGCTTTGAGATCAACGAAGAAAAATCTTTGCTGAAGGACAACATCGCCGGCAATGGTTCCACCGTTCTCAAAGTCTACTATGACCGCATCAAGTATAAGGTCGAGTATAACTATACCGGATTTGTCCCTGCGGATGCGAGCCAGAAACCCCTTACCGTGTCCTATAAGTTCGGTAAGAGTGTGGAAGTGGCAGCGCCCGCCACGGCGGCCGGCTACACCTTCTCCGGATGGACGACCGAAGACGTGACGGTTACGAATGGAACTTTTGATGTTCCCGCCAAGGATGTCACTTTCACCGGTTCCTTCACAGCCCAGAGCGGCATTGCCTACAAGGTAGAGCATTACAAGCAGACTTTGGACGGCACCTATCCCACCACACCCAGCGATACGGATAACCTGACCGGTACCACCGGCGAGACCGTCAACGCTGAGCCGAAGAGCTACCCCGGCTTCACCTATGATCCCAGTGCGGAAGGCACCGTGACCGAAGGCACCATCAAAGGCGACGGCAGCCTGACTCTGAAGCTGTATTACACCCGCAATGAGTACAAGGTCACCTATGCGTACAGTGAACCGGCCCCTGAGGGTGCGGCTCCTGCTCCGGAAGAAGAATCCTACAAGTTTGAGAAATCCGTAACTGTGCAGGCGCAGCCTGAACTGGACGGCTATACCTTCCACGGCTGGACCACAGCGGATGTGCCTGTTGTTGAAGGCGCGTTCACCATGCCCGCCAAGGATGTGGCCTTCACCGGTTACTTCACTGCCAACACGAACACCCCGTACACGGTGATTCATTATCTGGAAACCTTGGATGATGGCGTGTTTGCGCAGGAAGACATGGATACCAAATACGGAACCACTGGTGAAGAGGCTACTGCCACGCCGAATTCTTACACCGGCTTCACCTATGATCCCGATGTGGAAGGTACCGTTACCGAAGGTATCATCAAGGGCGACGGCAGCCTGGTTCTGAAGCTGTACTATACTCGCAATACCTATGATGTATCTTACAGCTACACGGGTACCGTTCCCGCCGGTGCAGGCGACAAGCCCGCAACGAAACCGTACAAGTTTGGCGAAACAGTAAATGTGGAACCTGCCCCCGCCACGCCGGATGGCTATACCTTCAATGGCTGGAGCCAGCAGAACGCCACCTTTACCATGCCGGCAAACGATGTGGAGATCACCGGTTCCTTTACGGCAAACGGCGATACCAAGTATACGGTGGAGTATTATTATCAGAATATCAAGGATGATAACTACACCAAGAACGACGACGAAACCGAAGAACTGACCGGTCAGACGGATACCGAGGCGACCGCGCCGACCCCTGATAAAACCGGCTTCATCGTGAACAGCACCAAGTCCAAGCTGACCGGCAACATCGCCGGCGACGGATCGCTGGTTCTGTCGGTCTATTATGACCGCGTCGTAAGTACCGTTTATTACAATTACGATAATCCTCCTGCAGGCGCACCCAATCTGCCCGCAGCCGTGGATTACAAGTACGGTGCAACGGTGACGCTGGCTCCGGATGCCACCCTGACAGGGTACACCTTCACCGGTTGGAAAACCAACGATGCGGCTGTCCAGCTGAACCGGACCTTCACCATGCCGGAAACGGATGTGCAGATCACCGGCGGATTTGCCATCAACAGCTACACCTACAAGGTCGTATACTACTACGACATGCAGGAAGGCAATACCGAAACCGGTCCGGCAACTCCGTACAATGAAACGGTGACCGTGACTCCCAACAAGTCCACCGCCTGGAATAACACCAATTATGTCCTGGATTACATGGAGCCTGCGGACGGCAGCCTGAAGATTACGGCTGACGAAGCCAGCAATGTGATCAAGGTCTATTATGCCAAGGATACCAAGGGTGGCGGCGATAACGGTCAGTCTCCTGACGAAATCCCGGATTATGCACAGATTGTTCTGACCTACATCAGTGCCAATCCGACGACCGGTAAGGTTTATCCCAACCACGAAACCTTCTCCTTTGAACACGCCAACGGTGTTGTTCTGGAAACCATGGAAGCGGTTCCGGGTACTGTGAACAAGGTACTGCCGATTCCCACTGCGGAAGACGGATTTGCGTTCGACTACTGGACCGATGGCACCAACCAGGAATTTGTGAAATCTCCCCAGATGTTCACAATCGGTTACAGCGCCGACACCACCTTCACCGCCTACTTTGACGCGGATGAAAAGGGCGGCGGCGAGGATGGCAAGGATCCGGACGGCACCCCTGATAAGTATCAGACCTTCTTCTATTACGCCAGCGCCGGCAACGGCACGGTGGAAGGCAAACTGTTCGAGAAGTACGAAAACGTTGGCGGCGCCAAGCCGGAAGCTTCCCCGAAGGCGGAAGTCACCGTGAAGGCTGACACCGGTTATGCGTTCGACTACTGGACCGACAACGACGGCACCAAATACTGGTCGCTGGATGACGTCCGTGCGGTCAAGACCAGCGCCGACACCACCTTCACCGCCTACTTTGACGTGGACGAAAAGGGTGGCGGTGACGACGGTGGCGATCCGGACGGCACCCCCGATAAGTACCAGACCGTCTTCAACTACACCAGCGCCGGCAACGGCACGGTGGAAGGCAAACTGGTCGAGAAGTACGAAAACATTGGCGGCGGCAAGCCGGAAGCTTCCCCGAAGGCGGAAGTCACCGTGAAGGCTGACACCGGTTATGCATTCGACTACTGGACCGACGACAATGGCACCAAGTACTGGTCGCTGGAAGAGCTCCGTGAGGTCAAGACCAGCACCGACACCACCTTCACCGCGTACTTTGACGTGGATGAAAAGGGCGGCGGCGATGACGGCGAAGATCCGGACGGCACCCCCGATAAGTACCAGACCGTCTTCAACTACACCAGCGCCGGCAACGGCACGGTGGAAGGCGAACTGTTCGAAAAGTACGAAAACGTTGGCGGCGGCAAGCCGGAAGCTTCCCCGAAGGCGGAAGTGACCGTGAAGGCTGACACCGGTTACGCGTTCGACTACTGGACTGATAACAATGGCACCAAGTACTGGACTCTGGATGAAATCCGTGCAGTCAAGACCAGCACTGACACCACCTTTACCGCTCACTTTGATGTGGACGAAACGGGCGGTGGCAATGACGGCGAAGACCCGGATGATATCCCCGACAAGTACCAGGTCAAGGTAACCTACGACGTAGTCAACGGTACCTGGACTGAAGGCGGCAACGCGCAGAAGAGCGAACGACTGACTCTGTTGGATGAAAACGGCAAATGGTCCGAGACCGGTTCCGCCAAGGCCAATCTGCCCGGAACTACCCCGTTTGAAGGCTTTGTAAACGGTACCTGGAATCCGGCGGATACAACGGTCACCAAGGAAAGCAACCACAGCTTTATCTGCACCTTCGTCATCCGCACCGACCTGACCTACACGGTCCGCTATCTGGAGAACTACACCGGCCGTGAAGTGGCCGGCGCCAAGACGGTGGAAGGCCAGACCTTCGGCACCACGGTGACCGAGACGGCTCCTGCAATCGGAGGCTACGCTCTGCTGAGCCCCTCTACCCAGTCCATCGAAATCACCACTGGTGAGAATGTAATCACCTTCTACTACAAGGAAATCGGACCTGATCAGGAACCCGAAACCCCGAGTGAACCCACTACCCCGACCACTCCGACCACTCCGACGACCCCGACCACGCCCACTCGTCCCACCACTCCGACCACGCCTGCTGCCGGCGGCACCACTGCCACTCCGGCGCCCGAGGCTGGCAATGAGGAAGAAGTGACCGAGGCACCGGCCGAAGAGGAGATTCAGGAAGAGGAAACCCCGCAGGCGCAAGCCCCCGCGGAGGAAGAAACCATCGGTGAAGAAGAGACCCCGCTGGCTGGCGGCAACGCAGCCTGGGCTCTGCTGAACCTGATCCTGACCATCCTGACGGCTCTGGGCAGCGTGATCCTGGTGATCGGTTACCTGGGCAAGAAGCGCAAGGAAGAAGAGGACGAAACCACCGGCGAGAGCAAGACTGAATATGAGGTCAAGAAGCACGGCTTCTGGCGTCTGGTCAGCCTGATCCCGGGTATCGGCTCCATCATCGTCTTCATCCTGACCGAAGACATGCGCAACCCGATGGTCTTTGTTGACCGCTGGACCCTGCTGATGGTGATCATCGCTGTGATCCAGATCGTGATCGCGGTTCTGAGCATGAAGGATAAGCAGGAACCCGACGAGGACGAGAACGCCTGAGTCTGAGCGCAAAACCTAATCCAAAGG
>OLIH01000713.1_pt1 | contig 15258 bp, 13 predicted proteins | sample 1609721 | NCBI WGS metagenome assembly OLIH01 (sample SAMEA4350157, study PRJEB24818) | metagenome | biome: human; feature: gut; material: faeces | place: Denmark | collected 2013-09
CTCCATAACGTCTATGCACATCTCTATGTCCACCTAATCCATAGACACAATAAATACGGTGAGGATGATATTCACTCATAGTCGATAAGATACTATCAAAAGATAACGCATTATGTGCATAATCAATAAAAACTGTATATGGACGAGGAACTGGTACCATTTCTACACGTCCTTTTACACTGACTTGTTTTAAAGCTTCTTGGATATAAGGAACATCTATATCTAAAAGATGACATATCATAATTGCGACTAATGAATTATAGACACTAAATTTTCCAGGTGTATTGGTTTGAAATGATGCTGAAATAACACCATTTGTATCAAATGTCACACCTAATATATTATCTTGACGATAGAGATTGATGTTGCAAGCCTGTAAATCACTTTCCTGATCTATAGAATAAGTTTGAATCTGACAGTGAGCACGATCTATCATATCTAAATAATGTTCATCATCCTTGTTGAATAAACCAATGCGACACATTTGAAACAATTGTTTTTTACATGACATATAATGTTCAAAAGAGCGGTGCTCATTTTCACCAATATGATCAGGTGATAAATTCGTAAAAACACCTATATCAAAATCAATACCTGTTACACGGTCTAACATGAGTCCCTGTGATGAAACTTCCATAACACAATATTCACAACCAGCTTCCACCATTTCATGTATTAATTTTTGCAGTTCAAAAGATTCAGGTGTGGTATTCTTTGTTTTCCTAAATTCACCATTCACAATAGAACCAATTGTTCCAATGATGCCGACTTTTTTATGAGCTTTTTCTAAAATAGAAGCCATCATATAAGATGTTGTTGTTTTCCCTTTAGTTCCAGTAATCCCGATGACTTTCATTTGACGACTTGGATGATGAAAGAAAGCACAAGAAAGTAACGCTAAAGCCTTTCTTGCATTATCAACTAATAAATAAGTGATTCCCTCCTGATATTCCACTGGATGCTCAATCACAATAACCTTTGCTCCTTTTTGAATAACCTGATCAATAAAAGAGTGTCCATCAACCTTTGCGCCAGGAATACATACAAATAGACTGCCTGATTGAACTGTTCTGGAATCATAATCTATTTGTGAAACTTCTTCATCTAAATGTCCTTGAATGAACTGATAATTCATTTCATCTAGTAATTCATTTAATTTCATTTTCCTCACCATTCCTCATTTGATATCTATCTTTAAATTTGAGATATTTGCAAATCCCCATTTTTTATGTAATTTAATTTTCTAAATGCTTTATACATACTATAACAAACAACCATTGGCAAAACAACATCTATCAAAAATAGTGGTATCCAATAAGTTGTTGCCATGATTGAAAATGAATCCGTTAATCCTAATAATCCTGTTAATCCCATAGCTGAACCTTGCACACTGCAACGTAAAGAAAAAAGCACTGAAATCATTCCACTTAACATACTGGCAAGTAATGGTGGTATCCATATAACAGGTCGTTTGACAATATTTTTAAACTGTAAAAGACTTGTCCCTAAACCAATAGCCAAAACTTCACCAAAACGATTATCATTCATTGACATCACAGCAAATCCAATCATTTGACTACATACTCCAGCCAGTACAGCTCCTAAAACAACACCATTAAAATCAACCATTATACTTGTTAAAAGTAAAGATGAAAGTGGTGATGTTGTGATGACACCAGCTAATAAAGCAACCAGCATCCCCATTAAAACAGAAGGCATAGTCGCACATTGTTTCATTACACTATTGAGCCAGAAAGAAATTTGATGCATAAATGGTCCTATAAGCCAGACAACCAAACCAGCACAGCCAATTGACATAACTGGTACCAGCCAAATATCAAAAGGTGTTTTTCCCTGTACCAAACGCCCTACTTCAATTGCTAAAATGACAGCTATATAAGCCAACAATGGATTCCCTGTTACAAGCGATATCTGACCGCCATCTACAACAATTGTTCCGGCACCGATCGTTCCAGCCAGCAATGCCGTCAACAAATTCATCCCTCTAGCATCAATACATAAGCCCATTGCAATACTAATGGCAGGTCCCATTAAATAACCAAGCATGATTCCCCATTGATAAAGCATATTGATATGAACAGCCGTCCCAATCTGTTTCAAGATGATACCAAAGACCACACTCACAAAATAGCCATATGCCAATCCATTCAATGTTCTTACAATATAATTTTCATGTCTATTTCTTGCCATCCTGTTTTTCCTCTTTTCTTTGATGATTCATTAATGCAGGGAAAGCTTTCATAATACGACGCTCACTCATAGATTTATCATGTATCCATTGACGATAACTTGAGATATCATTTTCTTTCCATAAATCCATTAATTCATTAAAACTGTGTTTACTTTGTTCAACATCATCAATCAATTTTTGCATTGAAGATTCTATATCCTTCATAAATTCATCTAAACGTTCATCCAAATGTGTTAATGATACGACTGTAAAAATAAGATCAATGATAAATATTGTCGTTAACATTGTTGCTATCACAACCAATGTAATTAAGCCATGTTGCATGATTTTTTCTAACAAATATGGTTGAACAAATTTCACTGCAACAACACTAAAAACACCAAAAACCAAAAAACCTTCTAAACAAACTCTTCCATTAACATGAAAAGCCTTATCAGAATAATCCCACCATCTTCTATGATAAAGTTTCTCCATAGCCCACGATGTTATATATTCAATCACACAGGCCACAAATGCTCCTTCAATAAAAACAGATAAATAACTTTCATTAGCAGAAAATAAAAGAGAGACAGTGATGGCTCCAAAACCATATATTGGAACAATAGGTCCATTTAAAAAGCCACTATTTTTAATTCTATGACGCGTCATAATTGGACATATCAAAGATTCCCAGATCCATCCTACAAAACCATATATATAAAAAGTTACAATATAAGCACTAATATATTTTTCCATAATAAACTCCTTATCTAGAAATATTATACTTTGTTTTTATGATTAAGCAAGAAAAAAAAGGAGTCTTACTCCTTTTGATAATCACGAAAATCAACAACCTGAATATGATATTTTCCCAACCAATCTTTTAGCCATTGGCTACATAAAAATTCACATTCCATAGGTCGAATCAAAGTATAAGAAGAATGTTCTAAAATATATTGATCTAAAAAACCAGGATGAAACACAACAATACTACATTCATTTTTTTGAATATTCGCTAGTTGACTTTCAAAATATATGTATGGGTCATAAAGACCTTTTTCATCAAACGAAAAGAAATCTAAAGAATAAATATGATGCTCTTTTTGCCAGTTTTCATCCATAGGATTATCATAAAAAAGATGATGTCTTTTCGCAACATTTTCTAAAGCCTGTAAATAGTTTTTAGAAAAAACAGCATGTCCCTCAAAATACTCTGGTTTTTGACCTGTGATTTCAATAAATCTTTGTAATTGTGCTTCAATTTCCAATTCACACTCTAAAATATTGATTGTATCTTCTTGACGATGGTTAATATCATGACTTGAATAAAATTCGCCATTTTCATTAACCAAAGAAGGAATAAGTTCAGGCGAACAAACCGGTTTTTCTAAACATATATTTGTATGTTGTCCTAAACAAATATCTAAATCTTTAATTAATTGATAGCCATGCTTTGCACTTTCCATATTAGGCATAAGTCCCACACAACTGATTACACCATCTTGTATAGATTTTAAGATGCCGTAGTTTACACCTTCGCTTATACCTAAATCATCTGCACGTAAAATTAATTTCATTATTTCACACCACCTTTATTATAAAGTTGACAATATGTATAGTAAGCACCAATCAAATTAGAATCATTATGATATTGACAAGTTTTCACTTGAGGCTTTCTAAACAGATAAGCCTTTGTAAAGATTTTGTCAATCTTTTCCTGAATTTTTTCTACAAACAGTGGGTCTTGGCTGATTCCTCCTCCAATACAAATACATTCAGGATTGATGATATTATCAATGTTATAACAAAACTTAGCTATTGCTTCAAACCAATCATCCATGACTAAAATCACTTCTTGATCTTTTTGACGATAAAGCTGCATCATTGCTTCTCCATCAATGTTTTCATCTTCTTTCATGTTTTGTATCTTTTTTACAACTGCTAAAGTTGAATATGTTCCAGCAAAACTCTCATATTGTCCTTGGTGCAAATCAACAAAAATAGGACTAAATTCTCCAGCAATCAAATCTAAACCACGTAGAACCTGATGATCAATGACAATACCGCCACCTATACCAGAACCAAAAATCAAAACGACGCAGCTTTGACAATCTTTTGCCTGTCCTACCCATGATTCACATAAAGCTGCAGCTTTACCATCATTTTCAACCGATACAGGTAAATGATTACATAATGCTGAAAGTTTTTCAGCAAGTTCTAAACCTTCCAAATAAACAAGTGCTCCACTTGTTAACATCACACCTTTTTCAATATCTATTTTTCCAGGTACACTCATCGCAATTCCCTGGATATTCTCATTTCTATATGATAAATAAATATTTTGTAATGTCTTTAAAAAATGTTCTTGAGATTCATAAGGTGTTTTGATTTTAGACGTCTTTGTTAAATGACATTCTTCATCAATCAAACCATATTTGATAAAAGTTCCACCCACATCAATCACGAGTACTTTCTTTTCCATCTTGTCCTCCTTATAAAATAAGGACTTTTTCTAAAGAAAAGTCCTTGCTTTTTATGAATGTTGCTGTTTACGATATTGTGATGGCGTCATTGCATACCATTTTTTAAAATGATTAATCAAAGCATGTTCACTAGAAAAACCACATTCAAAAGCTATATCAATAATACGTTTCGACGATGTCATTAATAAAAACTTTGCTCTATCTAAACGAAGCTTTGTTAAATAGGTATAATAGTTTGTATTTAAATAACGCTTAAACATCAATGAAATATGTTGAGTTGTATAACCAAAATGATTCGATAAATACTGTAAAGATATATCTTCACGATAATGAGTACTGACAAAGAAAAGAATTCTTGAAAAAGTATCATTATTTTCATGATGATAGGATGTAGGATCATAATGACTTTCCTGAAGACAATGAGCCAACAAGGAAAGAAGGGATGCCTTATATTCTAATTGGGAGATAATATCATCATGATTCATTTTAGCAATAACTTGTGAAAACAAGTCTATAAAACCATTATAATCTTTAATCATAAATACTTTATCAAGTAATATTGTAGAAGGCATGTGCTGTATAATAAAACCATTATTAATATGCAAACATTGGAAACGAAAATGACCTGCATTTCCAATCATTTTATGAAGTGACTGCATACCAATGACAATCACATCACCTGGTCCAACCTCAAATGAACCAGATGGTGTAATAGTTGTCATATGTCCATCAATAATGTGAACAATTTCCAGCCATTCATGCCAATGAACTTCTATAGTGGAAGGTGCTTCATTACTTCCTGCTGAATCTATAAACAAACAATATTTATTATCATCATAATTTCTAATACTACTATCAACATCTTCATATTCTTCATCGAAAATCAATCTCATTTCTATCACCAGCAACATTCTAACATATTTTTCTACATCACATCAATCAAGATCTTTTCCGTTTGTACGAATGACTTTTTTATACCACTCAAAAGATTTCTTACGTGTTCTTTGAAGTGTACCTTCTCCAAAATCATCCATATCAACATAGACAAAGCCATAACGTTTTTTCATTTCTCCTGTTCCCGCAGAAACAAGATCAATACAACCCCAAGGTGTATAACCTATAACATCTACACCATCATAATCAATAGCTTTTTGAATTTGTTGAATATGTTTTCTTAAATAATCAATGCGGTAATCATCTTGAATACTACCATCTTCTTCAATTGTATCTAAAGCTCCTAAACCATTTTCAACAATCATAAGTGGAAGTTGATATTTATCGTATAAACGATTTAAAACAAGTCTTAAACCTTGTGGATCGATAGGCCATCCCCATTCACTTTCTTCAAGATATGGGTTTTTAACGCCACCTAACTGATTACCACCTGATTTTTCATTATTTCCACGTGTTGAAATAACAGACGAATTATAATAACTAAATGATATAAAATCTACTGTCCCTAAAAGAAGAATTTGTTCATCACCATCTTCTTTTTGTAAAATGATATTCTGTCTTTCTAATTCCTTTAATTTATAGGCTGGATAATAACCACGGCATTGAACATCATAGTAGAAATCTTTAAAATCTCTCGCCATTTCCATTTCAGCAATAGCATCATCTGGGCAACATGTTTCCGGATAGAATAAAATATTAGCAATCATTAAACCAATCTGAAAATCCGGATTAATTTGATGTCCTAAATAAACTGCTTTTGCACTAGCAAGTAACAAATGATAAATGGCCTGTTGCTGTTTTTGAGGATTGGATGCTTCTGTAATACCTAAAGTAGAATAATCTCTTAAAAAATTAATTTCATTAAAAGTTAACCAGTATTTAACTTTATTTTGATAACGCGTAAAAATAGTACGACAGTAGTTCATAAAGAAATCTATTGTTCTACGATCTAACCAGCCTTCATATTGATGAGCTAAATGAAGTGGTAAATCAAAATGATTGATTGTCACAAGTGGTTCAATTCCATATTTATGGCATTCATCAAAAACATCATCATAGAATTTTAAACCTTCTTCATTAGGTTGATCATCATCACCATGAGGAAAAATACGTGACCAGTTAATAGACATTCTAAACGTTTTATATCCCATTTCACCCATTAAAGCAATATCTTCTTTATAGTGATGATAAAAATCAGTTGCTACATGACTTGGATAATAAACATCTTCGTCAACAATAGCTTTTGCACCTTTTGGCACATCTTCAAAACGATTAATTTCTTTTTTTGTTCCATCCTCAAGTTCAATTATAATACGTCGAGGATGTTTTTGATCACCATTTGTAATGGTATCAGCAGTCGCCAAGCCTTTACCACCACTCAAATAACCACCTTCGTATTGATTGGCTGCTGTAGCACCACCCCATAAAAAGTCTTTAGGAAATCCCATATTTTACCTCCTTAAATTTTTCTTTTTGCATTTGCATAAGCATCACTTCGCTGAATCCAATCTAAAAATTCTTCAATACACTTGTCCCAGAAACGCCATTCATGTTCATAGCCTGGCACACTCAACCATGTTAATGGCATCTTTTTTTCTTTTAATCTTTTAACGAATTGAACATTCGTATCATAAAGAAAATCCTTATCACCACAAGCCATATAAATAGGAATCTCTTGTTGACATTGATTTAAAACTTCATAAAGATCAATTGGATTTCCCTGCATTTCAATACCTGGTGAAAATGCACCAATTGCACTATATCTTTCAGGATGACTCAATCCATGATAAAGAGCACCAAATCCACCCATAGAAAGTCCTGCAATATAAGTATCTTCTTTTCTTGTAGAAACAGGGAAAACCTGAGTAATAAATTCTGGTAATTCATTTTCTATAAAATCCGCAAATAAATCCTCATCTTGATCAATATATTTTTTATTTTCACCTGAAATCATAACAACAGCAATCTGTCTTTCTTCAGCATATAATTCAACATTTGTATAACCACACCATTGTGCATGATTATTTCCATATCCATGCAAAAGATAGAGTACAGGAAATTTCTTATGATAATCATGATGAATTTTTCCTTTATTAATCATACTTTCAGGAATCGTCACTGTTGGTAAAATGACATCAATATCAACAGTTCTCATTAATGTATATGAAATGACATTACATTGTATTTTTGCCATAATGTTTTCTCCTTTCCAAAAATAAGTTTGTCTAAACAAACTTCTATTTTGCTTTTAATTCTTGTTCTTGTTTTAAAGCATTGTTATCATCAATTAAGAAGAATGGTAAATACATGATAAAATGAATAGCCAAGCTTATTAACCATAATAACAACATGAAGACTCCACCTTGGAAGAACACAGTAATGAAACCAGGTGTTACCCAAGGCATAGAAATTGTCGGATTAAAAGATATTGGTAAAATACCAATTAAAGCCCAAGCAACTAATCCTGAAGCTGCAGGTGAAAAGACCATTGGAATCACATATAAAGGATTTAACATAATTGGGAAACCAAAAATGATTGGTTCATTAATATTGAAAATATTAGCTGGGATAACAAGTTTACGCATTGCTTTATACTTTTCAGATTTTGCAAATAGGGTTGCAATACATAATCCTAATGTATTTCCTGCACCACCAATTTGAACACAAGCCCCTAAAATTCCAAAAATAAGATAAGGCATTGTTTCCCCGGCTAGAAAAGCTTCAGTGTTAGCCATAGAAGCCATCATTAAAACAGGCATATATGGCATTAAAATAGCATTTGGATGAATACCAAAGAACCAGATTAAATTCATTAATGAAAAGACAATAATTAATGATATTGGTGAAGCTCCAAAATATGAAATTGGCTGACCAATAAGTGTTGAAACAACATTGAATACATTTCCATATGGTGTAAATGTACATGCCCATTTTAAGGCAAAAACTAATGTAAAGATAATCATAGCCACAAATGTAGGTGCTAATGACATACTTACCATTGGTGGTACTGAATCTGGTAATTTCAATTTCAAATTTTTACTCATTAAAAAACAGTATAATCTTGGAATTAATAAACCTAAAATTAATGCCAAGAAAATTCCGTCACTCCCCATATAATTGGTAGCTAAAGCTGAAACTGAACTTCCTGCTTCATTAGTAAAGGTTTGAATTGGCATTAAAATAATAAACGCTGCTGTAGACATGACAGCTCCAATAATTCCTTGCTCACCTTCATTTCTAGTAAAACAATATCCAATTGCTCCTACAACATAAATAGCAAGTAAAGATAATGTTAAAGATACAACCTCTTGTCCTACTGTATATAATCCTGTACTGTTTAAAAAATCAATCCATGGATCAATAGGCAAATTAGACAAAACGGCAATAACTGCTACCCCTAATGTAATTGGCATTGTATACATAAAACCTTCTGTTAATGCTTTAATGTATTTACTATTGGCGACCATTGTTGCAAATGGACCAACAACTTTTTCTAAGCCTGTCTGTAGCTTATTAAAAAAATCCATATTTTTCCTCCTCCTATTATGAAATTCGTAGCGCTAAATCCCTTCCATTTTCTAAACAAAGTATAACCTACTTTTTCTATATAAAATGTTTTATTTTTAATATTTTTATGAACGATAATAAACAAAAAAACTGCCTAAGCAGTTTTATTGATATTGAATATTTTGTTGTCTATTTAATGGATAGATAGATAATTGTGAAGCAGAAACTTTATTTTTCATTTGAATACAATGAATTTGATTATTTTCATATGACTTGTAATAATAAGCCCCTTCATTCATACTCATACAACAAGAATAAACCGTATAATCTTCTTGATTTTGCATTGTTTTTACTGACCCTTTGACCATTGCGACAGCATCTAAAATATGAAAAATCTGACTGATATTCTCTTCTTCTTTTTCACTCATCATAGCATTTTCCTTTAACCACAATGTTTTCACAAAACGTGAAGCAGGTGAAAAATCACCAGGAATACCGATTGTCCCAAATCCGTTTCCATAAGGCTTCAATGATTGATTCGTTAAATGATCTTGAGGATAAGAAGATGTTAAATGCATATAATTATGGACGTTCCATTGATGATACGGATAAGGTGGATTGTTGGTTAAAATATGAAAAGCATCTTGATAAACCTGCAATCCTGATTCTGTTGATTCCAGAATCAGACTCTCTTTTTGATCGGCAATGATCCAATGTAAAGGTGCTAAAGGCAATTTTTCATGGAAAGGAATATCTAAAAGATGAAAATGATCAATGACCTTTTTGACCTCTTGTACACTTTGATATTGCCCTAATATATAAGGAATCAATTCATATGGCGTTATATTGGTTTTGTTGGCCTGTTCAGGAAAATAACGAGCATTCCCTGGAAAATATAAGCCTGCCATGCATAATCCCTTTTCATTCATAGCTTCAGCATATAATGGATAGTTTTCCATAACCGTTGCCATACCAATCATTGCATATTGATTTTTAAACAATGTTCCATTTTTTAATGGAAAAGAATAATGTCTTGGTGTCAATACAACTTGTTCACCAAATGTTGTTTCCAGATCTAAATTTCTACCAAAATACCCATTTAATTGAAATGCTGTACACATATCAAAATCACCTCATTACCATTATAGACCAATTTCTATCAAATAACAAAAAAACCTATATTGACATATAGGTTACATACATAATGGTGGAGCTTAGCGGGATCGAACCGCTGACCTCCTGCGTGCAAAGCAGGCGCTCTCCCAGCTGAGCTAAAGCCCCATTATTCAATTATACATGGTGGGCCTGAATGGACTTGAACCATCGACCTCACCCTTATCAGGGGTGCGCTCTAACCAGCTGAGCTACAGGCCCATGTATATATATAACAGTTATTAATGGTGGGCCTGAATGGACTTGAACCATCGACCTCACCCTTATCAGGGGTGCGCTCTAACCAGCTGAGCTACAGGCCCATTAACGACTGCCCTAATATATTAGCATAGGCTTCTTTTTTCGTCAATACTTTTTTTATTTTTTAAGATATATTTTTATAATGGAGCAGATAAAGCCTGAAAGTAATCCTGTATTCCATCACTAATCACTGTCGCCAGCTTTTTATGATAACTGCGACTTTTTAACTGTCCTCTTTCATTAGCATTAGATAAAAAGCCACATTCAATCAATACTCCCAGCGATTGTGTTGCACGCAATATATAAAAACTGCTTGATGAAATATTTTTCCTTGTTCCCGTTAAAGTTTTCATTTGATTATGAATACTATCAGCTAATCTTTTCCCATCCTCACTTTTTTTATAATAAAATACTTGTGATCCCCAGGCACTAGAATTTGAAGAATTCAAATGAATACTTAAAAATAAATCTGGCTGATATTCATCAATCTTTAACGCTCTTAAATACATATCATCCTGCTTAGAATAGTTATAATTTCTTCTTGTCATATCCTGATCATCTGTTCTTGTCATATAAACCGTTGCGCCACGTGATTCTAATTCTTCTTTCAATGCAAAACTGATTTCCAAATTTAATTCATCTTCATCGACTCCAGCAATACTCGCTCCATTGTCTAAACCCCCGTGACCAGGGTCCAAAACTATCACTCTTTGATTTAACAATTGTGATGATGAAACATGAATAACTGGTTTATATAAACATGTACATAAAGCAAAAAGAATAATAAAAGACATCATTTTTTTCATATGAATCATCACCCGTTTATTTATATGAAAAAAGAAATATCTTTATGCTTAGAGTCTTTCTCCTTATATTAACCTTTAGCGACAGATAAGCGTTTTTTCTTTAAATCTTTTCCAATTGTCAGCATCATTGTTAAATAACATGCGCCTCCACCAATAAAGTTACTGATAGCTTCAGCAATAAAAACACCATCAATACCCATATATATCGGTAAAATCAAAGTCAATGGAACAACGATCATCACTTTTCTAAAAAGTGAAAAGAAAACCGCCTGTTTAGACTTTCCTAATCCTACCGCCACAGCTTGTCCCGTCATTTGAAAAGCCATCATAAAAAAGCCAAAAAAGTATAAATGAATAGCTTTCGTTCCATGTGTTATGATTTCTGGATTATGACTAAAGATCTGAATATAAAATTGAGGAAACAAAGTAATACTGAGCCATAAAAGAAAACTCGTTAAGAAGCAAGTGATTGTTGTAAAACGAATAGCTTTTAAAACTCTTTGATATTGTTTAGCTCCATAATTATAGCCAAGCACTGGCTGTGAAGCGTTAGCTAAGCCTTGTCCTGGTAAAGATACAACCTCTCTAATAGAATTAATAATTGTCATAATCGCAATATAGAAATCTCCACCATATGTCTGAAGTGTGGCATTACAAACAATTGTAACAACAGAATTTGTCAATCCCATCATAAATCCAGCCATCCCTAAAGCAAATATTTTTTTCACATGTTTTATTTTTAATTTCAGTCTTTCTTTTTTTAATTTCAATATCGTTTTTTGACCTGTTAAAAATTGGAATGTCCATAAGGCAGACACAAACTGTGATATTACAGTCGCAAGCGCTGCACCTTTGACTCCCATTGCTAAAACAAAAATAAAGATAGGATCCAAAATAATATTTGTTACAGCACCTAATAAAACTGTCATCATGCCTATTTTCGCAAAACCTTGACTATTAATAAAACTATTCATGCCTAAACCAATCAAAACAAATGGCGTTCCCAATAAATAAATACTCATATAATCATTTGCATATGCAATGGTATTCTGACTGGCTCCAAAAGCCCATAATAACGGTTCTTTAAACAATAGTCCAACAATCATAATCAAAACTGAAAAAAGAATCAGTAAAGAAAACGAATTTCCCATAATTTCTTCTGCCAAATCATGATCTCCACTTCCTCTCGCTATAGAACAAAGTGGTGAACCACCCATACCAAATAAATTCGCAAAAGCAATGACAATAGAAATTAAAGGCAAACATAAACCTAAGCCACTCATCGCAAGAGTGGCTACATCAGGTAATCTTCCAATATAAATACGATCAACAACGTTATATAAAATATTGATAAACTGTGCAACAATCATTGGTCCAGCAATATGTAAAATATGCTGAGATACATTTCCTAATGCAAAGTTATTTTGATTTTGCATTTATATAAGCTGTAATAAATCTAATGGTTTTTCTAAAACAATTGTTGCATTTTTCATTTCTTCTTTAGCGACATTACCCCATTTGGCATATCCAAAATCTATATGAGCATTTTGAGAAGCCAATTCATCTGAACGAGCATCACCAATATAAATCACTTCATCAGGTTGAAGCTGTAATCTTTTTAAACATTCTAGTAATGGTGTTGGATCTGGTTTATGTTTATCAGTATCTTCTGCTAATATTGTAGCTTTCATATATTTATCCAACCCTTTTTCAACCATATCAATTTGATATTGAGCCTTTGTTTTAGCAGATACAACAGCTTGAATAATCCCTGCTTCTTCTAGTTTTACAAAAACCTCTTCAAATCCTTCATAAAGTGTTGCCCCTTCTTCATATTCATTGACATATTGAACCCATCTGGCATATGTTTTTTCTTTATCTTTTATATTTAATTCTTCCATCACTTTCATACCAGGATAAGCCGCAAATTTTAAAACGTCTTCAAAACTCCAATCTTCATTTAATTCTTCTTTAATAATTCTCATTAATGGATACATATTCATATTTAATGTATTTAAAACTGTTCCATCAATATCATAAATAACTGCTTTATACTTTTTCATATCTTTTTGCCTCTCTTAGATAAATCTTCATAAGCTTCTTTTAACCACTGATGTGGATATAAAATACGTTTATGTTGTAACTGTTCTTTTAAAAATAAGCACTATATGCTAGTGACATCTGCATTCCTTCTTCAATAACCTCTCAATAAGGAGGAAGTCCTGGTTGATCCCATTGTATTTTATCAGCTAGAAAAACAACGAGATCTATTTGACTAGGGTGTGCTTTCAGTGTCGTATGACATGTGATAGCTGATAAAGCCTCTTTATCTTCAATTTGAAAGATGTTTTGTGCAAATAATGCGGAAACTCTTTGATGCAGTAGGAATGGATACTTTTTTTCGGATGGATCTATTGTCCAGGCATTTTGTAACGCTATTTCCATCATTTGATTGTGAGAAATCACAGCACTGATGTCGTGTAATAAAGCTGCCTGATAACATTTTTGAGGATCAACTCCAAATCTATGAGCAAGGTTCAGACTCTCATTTGCAACTTTCAAGCTATGTTCTTTCGTATGAATACATTGATATGTATCAAAAAACTGACAAACATTCTCTTTTAAACTCAAATCTGGTGATATAAGATAGTCCATCATTGGCTATTCTCCACATAGCGATCAATATGACGTTCTACGACATCAAATGGTGCTGTTCCCGTTTCTAATAATGCTTCATGAAATGACTTATGATCAAAATTATCCCCTAATGTTTCTTGAGCCTCTTCTTTCATTTGTGCTATTTTTTCATACCCAACATAATAAGGAACAAATGCTGCTGGATTAGCTTGAAGCTGTTTATATAATGCTGACAAAGACTCTTCATCTAAAACCATTCCATTGTCTTCTAAAAAATCAAGAACATCACTTTGACTCCATCCTTCATAATGAATACCAATATCTATCAAAATCGTTAAACTATTATTCAACAATTCTGCTTCTTTATATAACTGCAAAACATCTTCATCAATCTCATCTTCTAAATATTTTAAACATTCATATTGTGCATATGTCGCATAGCCTTCACTATAAGCCTGACAGCTGGCAATGGCTTTTCTAAAATTGTTTGTCTGATTTTCATACATATACGCATATTGATACATGTGTCCTGTTAGCCCTTCATGTGCCACTGTTGCATAAGTAGATATCGTCTTGACATCATTTGTTTTAGGATTGACTCGCAACTGTTTCACTTGTGTTCCATCTAATGTAGGAATATTAAAATAAGCTGTTACCCCTGAATCAGAAGCTAAATTTTCATTGACATCTTGAATTTGATATGACAGTTGATCAACTTCAGGAAAATCTTGCGATAAATTCTGTTTGATAAACTTCAAAATTTCATCGTAACTCTGGAAATTTGTTTGAGGGAAATTCCCATTTGTATAATCTTCATAAAGCTCAGGATTTTGAATAGCTAATACAACCAGACGTTGCATATGCTGATGAAAAGCATCTTCCATCATATTTTTGACTTCTTCTACTGTTTGATCAGTTCCACTGCTTTGTTGTAATAATAAAGCATAGTATTCTTTACCATCTTTGAAATGAGCGAGTCCCTGCTCATTATTGGTACCATCTTTAAGATGAGATAAAGTAGTTATGATTTCTTGATAAGCTGGAAAGAAAGATGTTTGAAAAGCGTCTTCCATTTGTTGTTTATAATCTTCTTTCTTTTGCTTTGTGATATCTAGATTTTCTATATTTTCATAAACAGCCTGTAAAACAGGACTATGATCTTTTTGATCTAAAATTCTTTGACAATAAGTTAAAACTGAATCAAAATCAATCATTAACAAACCTTTTTGAGCTTGTGTTTTTGTGTAATCTAAAGCTTCTTGCGTAT
>OLIH01000717.1_pt1 | contig 15192 bp, 12 predicted proteins | sample 1609721 | NCBI WGS metagenome assembly OLIH01 (sample SAMEA4350157, study PRJEB24818) | metagenome | biome: human; feature: gut; material: faeces | place: Denmark | collected 2013-09
GGCATCAAAGGATCACAGGCAGGAACATCCCTTCGAGGGGCACTGTCCCGGCTTGCAAAACCGACGGAGCAGATGCAGGCGAAAATGGACGAGTTGGGGCTGTCATTCTTCGACAGTGAAGGAAAGATGTTGTCCCTAAAAGACATGACTGCAATGCTTCAGGACAGACTGTCAGGGCTGTCAGACGAGCAGAGGAACAACGCACTTGTCACGATCTTCGGTCAGGAGTCTCTTTCTGGAATGCTTGCATTGATGCAGGCGGGAAGCGGAAGGGTGGACGAACTGACTCAAAGCTATATGACATGTGACGGAGCAGCCGCAGAGATGGCGGACACAATGCAGAATAACCTGAAGGGGCAGATCGAAGAACTGTCCGGGACGGTGGAGACGATAGCAATCACGATTGGAAACATCCTTCTTCCGTACATAAAAGAAGCCGTCGACAAAATTCAGGAGTGGGCGAACAAGTTTCTGGAACTGGATGAAGGGCAGCAGAGGACGATCATCAAGATTGCCGCTGTGGTCGCCGCTATCGGTCCGCTGCTGTCGGTAGTCGGGAAGTTGATCACGTTTTCTTCAAATATGTCGACGCATTTAGGAACGCTTGCAGCGCATTTTGCAAAGACAGGAGCGGCGGCAGCGGGAGCATCAGGATCAACCGGGCTTTTGTCCGGCGCAATAGCAGCGATCACATCGCCGATCGGAATAGCGGTCGCAGCAATCGCCGGGATTGCGGCAGTGATCGCGACACTCTGGAACACTAACGAAGAGTTCAGGACATCCATCACGAACACATGGGACAGGATCAAACAGGCATTTGTAGACTTCGGACAGGGGATCACGGACAGACTGAACGCACTCGGGTTCGACTTTGAGAACTTCGGGGAAGTAGTGAAAACAATATGGACAGAGTTCTGTAACGTGCTTGCGCCGATCATTGAAGGGGCGTTCAGTGCGGTCGCGACAGTGCTTGAAACGGTCTTTGATGTTATCCTTGGAATATTCGACCTCTTTGCGAACCTGTTTCAAGGAAATTGGTCGGGCGTATGGGATGCGATAAAGGGCATATTTGAAAGTATCTGGAATATGATCACAGGCATCCTTCAGACGGCGGTCAATATCCTGACAGGAATTTTAGATGTTTTCCTTGGATGGTTCGGGACTTCGTGGAATGAAGTGTGGACGAGCATCAAGACATTCTTTGAAGGCATCTGGAACGGGATCGTGACATTCTTCACGAATATCTGGACGACGATCAGCACGACGGTGACGACGTGGATGACGAACATCTGGAACACGATCAGTTCAATTTTTACCACATGCAGGGACTTCGTGACGAATGTATTCCAGACGATCCAGAACGTGATCACAGTTGTGGTCATGGCGATCGCGGAGTTCTTCAACGCGGCAATACAGATCATCACGCTTCCGTTTCAAATGATATGGCAGAACTGCAAGGATATTGTGACGGCGGCGTGGGACGCGATCAGCACGAAAATCCAGACTGTCCTGACGGCTGTGAATAATGTCATCACGACAGTGTGGAATGCGGTCAGCCAGTTCTTCACGACCATCTGGAACACGATCAAGAACACAGTGTCGACGGTATGGGATGCGATCAGCACGAAAATACAGACTGTACTGAACACGATCAAGAGCATAGTGACGAATGCGTGGAATGCGGTGAAGACAACGATCACGAACGCGGTCAACAATGTGAAGACGACCGTGTCGAATGTATTCAACACAGTGAAGACGACTGTGTCGAACGTGTTCAACAGCATAAGATCGACAGCGTCGTCTGTATGGAATGCAATCAAGAACGCGATCCAGACACCGATCAACGCGGCGAAGTCAACAGTCAGCAGTGTGGTGAACGGGATCAAGTCGACAGTGTCGAGCGTATTCAACGGAATAAGGTCGACAGCGACATCAGTATGGAATTCGATCAAGAACGCAATCACGACACCGATCAACGCAGCAAGGGACGCGGTGAGAAATGCGATCAATAAGATAAAGGGGTTCTTTAACTTCTCTTGGAGTCTCCCGAAACTGAAGCTGCCGCATATCAGCATATCAGGAAAATTCAGTCTGTCGCCGCCGTCAGTGCCGCATTTCAGTATTTCATGGTACAAGAACGGAGCGATCATGGATGCGCCGATGATTTTCGGAATGAACGGGAATACATTACTGGCAGGCGGAGAGCCGGAGACAGGCGGGGAAGCGATCCTTCCGCTTGCGCCGTTCTATACAAGACTGAATGAAATGCTTGACGCAAAACTGGAAGCGATACGGAATGCGACGAATATTACAGTGGAGAATCACACATATATCGACAGCGAGGAAATATCAAGCAGGACTGTGACAAAAGTAGACGAAAAGATGACAGAGGATAAGAGGAAAGGAAGGTAAGGCAGACATGAAGGTCAATGGAGTGGATGCAAGGAAATATTATGCGAAACAGCTGACCGTGGAAGTGCTGCCGCCTTCCATGTCAAACGACTATGAAATACTGACAGGTGCTGCGCTTCCGATCGAATTTGAATCGGATATGAAGTTAGGAAAACTAAAGCTTGTAATGTATTTCAGGGGAAAAGACAGGAATTCTATTGTCAGGAATATGTCTCTGTTCATGTCGAATTTTACTGCGGCAAGTGATCTTGAACTTGACGGATACAAAGGAAAGTTTAAGGCATATATCACAGATGATACTTATTCAAAAATGAGAGTGAAGAACAGGTATCAGCTTGAAATGCAATTCGACGGTTACTTTTACGATGAAGAAATCGCACTGACATATGATGGAGTGAAATCAACAACGATCACAAGAGTCGGGAGCAGAAAAGCCCCGATCAATATGGAGGTATATGCGAAATCAGCACTTACAGAATACACGATCACAGGATTTGAAGAAGACATAGTGCTCAAAGAACTGGCAGCAGGGAAAACAATCATTATAGATGGAAGTCAGGGATTCGTCACGATGGACGGAGAAAATGCAATCGACAAAGTGGATATATGGGAATTCCCGAAGATGGATAAATCAGAAATAAATCTGGCATTCACGAATGCGAACGCAAAAGTGACCGTCAGATATAAACCGATGTGGATATAGAAGGGGTGAGCGGATGCAGATTTACGATGACAGCAAAAAGAAAATCGGAACGCTTACGGACTTCAAAGATAGAAAAATAGTGTACACGTTGGACACCGGAGACAAAGAACTGTCATTCAAATATCCGGCACGCGGTAAGAAAACAAACCTTCTGAAAGAAGAATACTATATCAGAACAAAAACTGATGAATACGTCCTGAAGGCAGTAAAGACAGGAAGCGAATACAATGAGTACACTGCACAGCTAAATGTCGAAGAATTAGAATCGCAGGCGTTTCCATATGGATTCGAGTCACAGGAGCAGACGATCAGGGCTTGTCTTGAATTTGCATTTGAAGATACTCCGTGGACGGTTGGAATATGTGAGATCACGAAGAAAAGGACGATCAATATTGAAGAAGCGACAACAGCGTGGGATGTCCTTCAATCCTGCCTGTCAACATATCGCTGTGAATGCAAAATTGATTCGATCAATAAGAAAATAGACATTTATGAACAGATCGGACGTGACAGGGGATGCTATTTTGTGGAAGGCATGAACCTTCGGAAATTAACAGTATCTTCTGATACATATGATTTTTATACAAGGATCATTCCGATCGGAAAAGACGGAATCACGATCGAATGGCTTGGAAAACCGTATATAGAGAATTATCAGTATAGCAATAAGGTGAAGACGTATGTGTGGAAAGATGAAAGATACACGCAGACGACGAGCCTGATCGAAGATGCAACTGCAAAGTTGGAAGAAATGTCAAAGCCTTACAGGGTATTTTCAGCAGATGTGGTCGATCTGGCGCGGCAGAATACGAAGTATAAAGATGTGCTTGATTATGAGATCGGCGACACAGTGCTGATGATATCGAAAAGGACAAGAAACAGAGAAAAGCAGCGGATCGTTAAGATCACGATGTATCCAGAAGAACCGAAGAAGAACACTGTGGAATTGTCGAACACGACGAAGACATTTGCAGAGGTTCAGAAGGCAGAGACGGAACTTGCGAAACAGGAAGCAATCTCGATTTCAAACAGCACACAGAAAAAAGTTCTTGAAAATTATTCGACAACTGAAGAGATGGAGACAAAGATCACAGCATCGAAAGAAGAAGTTGAACTCGGAGTGATGCACACACTTCAGGACTACTACGCAAAAACAGAAACGGATGCTTTGATCGAAGTCACAAAAGGTGAAATCGAATTAGGAGTATCGCAGACATATCAGACGAAGGCTGCGATGGGAGACTATTCGACTACTGAAGAAGTGAAATCCCTGATTGATATAACTGCCGAAGAGATATCTTCCGAAGTATCGAAAAAAGTGGATGAAACAGAAATCGGAACACTGATATCGCAGAACGCATATTATGTCAGGGTTGCATGGAATGGAAACAGTAAATACATTCAGTTCGAAGATGGCGGAATATCCATGTATGACGGATCAGTGGAGGAAAGCAAAAAAAGAGCGGTCTTCAATTATTCAGGCGAACACTTCTATCGTGACGGATATTATGTCGGAAAGATCGGAACGAATCAATGGAGTTCTGACAATTCACATAAAGGACTTGTGTTCGATCTGGAATATCAGGGTAAGTATATGGCATTTGCGCAGAAGAAAACGGCGGATGCAACTTCGTATACAACGATGCTGTGCTTTTCGAGAGAGAACAGCATATATGACACCTACGGAATACATTTAGGATGCGACATAGATATGCACGGATATTCGATACTGAATCCGAAGTTTGAAGGTGGAGGGATCACTGCAACTATTAATTATGTGCAGGTGCTGAAAATGAATTCAGACGGAACTGTAGCACAGTGGGGGGCAGAAGGAAAGATGGTATTTACAAACGGCATCCTGACCGATCTGAACTATTATACGCCATCATAAAGAAGGGAGTCATGAAAAATGAGTGAAACTAAAATAGTGACGGAAAATCCAGAAGGCGAAAAGATTGAACTGGAAAAACCAGAAGCGGAAAGAGAGATCAAAGAAGGAACAAAAGGAGAAGCAGAGTCACAGCAGAAGGCAACAGGAAAGTCGGACACGCAGATGCTTCAGGAGATAAACGAAAAACTGGACGCTCTTCTTGCAGCGAATCAGATCAGCTTATAGGAGGACTTAAAAGTGAATGTACCGATAGAAGTCAGAATTGAATGTGCAAGAGGGGAAATCCTGAATGCAGTGGAAAAGATAACGCGGGAACAGGGGCTTCCGGCAGCGGTGATCGATGGAGTGATTTCTTCTGTGTTAGAAGAGATCAGAGGACAGGAAAAGATGGAACTGGTCAATGCATTTAATAAACTTCGCGAGGAGAAAGAAGAAGAAATAAATGCATTAAATGAAGAACTTCAGAAGGCGAAGGCTGCGGCAAAAAAAGTTCTGAAGCAGGATACACAAGAAACGACGAAAGAGGATCAGGAAGGAGATGCAGACGATGGCGGAAGAGATGAAACTGATCACTGATATAACGCTTGAACTCACAGGAGAAACAAAGCGTTATGAAGTTGTAGCGAAGCAGGGCGACAAAGCGACGCGCTTCGTCAGGATCACGCTGAAGAACAACGGACAGGACTTTGAAATTCCGGCAGGAATGAAAGTGATCGCGAATATACAGAAGCCGGATCGGAAGTGCTGCTATAATACGTGTTCATATTCTGGCAGTAAAGTGACAATGGAACTGACGAATCAGGCGCTTGCGGTTGCCGGGACAGCTGAATGCGATATTGAGATCAGAGACGCGAACGATGAAGTGGTGCTGTCATCACAGGCGTTTACAATCGAGATCGAGAAGAGCATGAGGGATGAAAACGCCATAAGATCAAGCAATGAGTTCACTCAGTTGGAACAAGACGTAAGGGAATATGCGGCGGAGTATCTTGAAAAAAATCCTGTACAGCCGACACCTATTGATAAGACGCTTACGAAGGAGAATGAAGCGGCGGATGCGGCAGAAACGGGAAATAAAATTGTAAATATATCTGAAGATGTAGAACTATTATCAGTATCAAGCGTACAGTCAAATACGAAAATATTAAATCTTCTTAGTCGTGGAATAATAGGAACTGTGAATAATTCAGGAATATTTACGGAAACCGGATCAAAACAGGTAAAAGTGGATATACCGGTTTCTGAAATTTCCGAGAAGTATTCCGATTATTTTGAGGACAAACCAATCTTAAAAATCAGACCGGATGCAAATGGAATATATCAGACAAGAGTGTGGTATAAGACATCGGAAGAAGGGGGATATAAATGTATTCCGTCAATTTATGGATGGATGTCATCAAAAGAGATAATACCATTAGCGAATGTATCATCTATATTTTTGCAGATAACGAGAATTGATGGAAATGATATATCTGACAAATATGATGCAATACGATCCATACAGGCAAGCGTTGAAAGAATATGGGAAAATGGCGATCTATCCTACAATGAAGAGTTTCCACGCAAAGCATTTGAAATTAATTCGTATTATAACTCTGATATGGCAAGAAGTTCATTTGCAGGAATAGTATTTCCGGTATATCCGGGAGAAACACTTATTGTTGATGGTATAAAATTTGCTGCTAATTACATACGGCTGGATAAAAACTTTCAATTTATCGACAGAATAAACTTGAATAACAATGTAAAAACCGGGAGCATTGCTTACATAAAAGATGGAATAAGCATAGAAAATTACAATAGCAGTGAAGTGTCAAGAAATTTCACTATACCGGACGGAGTAAGATATATCGCTATTGATACAGCTGCATTATTTGAGGATAGCAGTTTTTATATTAATACGAGACAAGTAAAAATGGACTATGATGCACATTGTGCAGCTGCATTAAAAAAATATTATCCGTGGCTCAAAAACTTTAAAGGGGGATATGACCGGAATAATGACACTTGTCAGATGATATCAAATAATGGTTCACCGCTTGTCATATATGATGCTGCTGTGGAATACAGACCTTATCGTTTAGGTGTACAAGGGGATTTCTGGATTTTTAGAGATTTTAAACCGAAACGCTTTGCAAATACTATTGCACGATATGGGGATGTTGTGTGGTTTGATGGGACAGCACTCAGGGCATTACGGAATCCGTATGCACACGAAGGGGGTGAAACAGCGCCAAACTCACATTATGACATCGTCATTGTCGGTGGCGGTGCGGGAGGTGTTGGAGCAGCGTACGCCTTATGTAATAGTGGTCTTAGGGTATGTCTGATCGAGAAGGAAAATAATTTAGGTGGAACTCATACAAGTGGAGGGGTGTTTTCACAAATTGCTTCACCTATAGGCGACTGGTATAAAGCTATTGCACAGGACGCATATAATTGTGCAGCTTTACGGTTCAGCGGAAATAAAAGTTATGCGTCCGGAGAAGATACAGAGACAGAGTTTGATAAATTGTGGAGAGGATCACAGCATAATGTATCTTCTAAAGATACGGGGAATTTGAACATATACAATCCATTCTATTTGTATCAGAAATACCACAATGACCTGACCGATGGGGGTATTGAAATCCGGTATAACAGGGAGTTTATTTCATGTAAAGAACTAAATGGGACAGTTATGTCTGCAACATTCAGAAACCTTGTTTCAGGTGGAGAAGAGACGGTGACGGCTGACTATTTCATTGACAGTACAGGCGACTGTTATTTGTGCCGATACGGGAAGACGCTTGATACCGATTATTTTATTGGTTCAGATGATGCAGACAAATATGGAGAGACAGCAGTAAAAACACTGCCGGAAGATCCGCATTGTGATATCAATACGCTTGAACAGATATACCTGTATGGGAATTATAATTCCACTTTTAATATCAATTCAGATGGGGAACTGTTCACGGCGGAATCACCGTATGCGGAGAAGAACAGTGATCTGCCTGATATTGAAGGAGTGACAAAGGGACAAAATTCTGCCGGAACGATACCATATTACAATCATTCTGAGGTGATCCCGCATTCAACAAACGCAAGCTATTATCCGGGCGTGTGCAGTTATGTGTCGCCAGATTATTATTGTGGAATAACTAAGCAGGAGTTTGTGGGAAATGGTTATGACATTACACGGTTGTTAGCGGAGAACAAAGCAAAAACGCATTATAAACTCAACAGAAAGAGCGACAACACATATTTCATTGAGACAATGCCAATGTTGGCAATCCGGGAGGGATACCGGATGAAGTGCGAATATATGGTGTCACAGGAAGATGTGGAAACAACTATTACTTCTGAAAATTATGCTGAAAAACATATAGTTGCACTTTCCAGTTGGTATGTAGACATTCATCAGAATACAAGTATCGACACAGACAGTGTGGCGTGTACATATTTGAATGGAATACCATATGAAGCGATGATCCCATGTACACAGAAAAATGTACTTGTAGCATGCCGGGGATATGGAGCGTCACATATAGGACTTGCAGCTAATCGACTTACAAAAACCATGTTATCACTTGGATTTGCAGCGGGGAAAGCGATGATGCAGGCAAGAAATGGTTGGATTAATGATGTAAGAGATATAAATATAACACAGCTTCAGAAAGACATAAAAATTTCCGAAATTCTGTCAGATGTTGAAAATAACGTTATTTAAGACAAACAACATAGTGAAGGGGGAAGAAAATGATGAAGTAAATTAATTTATTTCTTAGAAGGCAGAGAAGGGTGCATGAGAAGTAGCGATCCACAGATTATAGACGGAGGAAAAGGGCAATGACAATCGAATTATCGTTACTGATTTCAGGTGTATCGGTCGCATTCGCGATATTTTTCGGGATCAGGGATCAGACCAGAAACAGCAGAAAGGACACAAAAGAAGAAGCGCGTGAAGATGCGACGATCATCACAAAACTGGAAGCGATACAGACAAATATGCTTGAAGTAAAGTCCGAAGTGAGATCGTACCGGGAAGAGATGAAAGACATCAGGGAGCATATTGCAAGAGACAATGAAAGCCTGAAGTCGCTTCACAAGCGCGTGGATGGCATAGAAAAAAGGATCGCGGCATACCACGAACAGCCGTAAGGAGGAAAAAACGTGGACAAGCAGGCAAGAAAGAGCAGGCGCAGGATCGCGGCGAAGAAGCGACGGGAAAGGAGGAAGAAGCGCGATCTGACAGGATGGATCATCGAGTTCAGTAAAAAGATAGTTGTGATCTGTGCAATGCTATACATAACAATCGAAATGTTTTCTATTCTGGTGATCTGGCAGTTTATGGATACTTCTGCACTGTCAACGCTGATCATGGAGTCTTCGGACGTACTGAAGGTTTGTGTATTCGGTTACATGATAAAGGCGGGACTTGAAAACTGGCAGAAGATCAGGAATGCAAGAATAGAAAAGGAATTATTAAAAAATGAAGAAACAAGCGAAGAGAAAGGAGAAGCAGTGGGATGAAAAACTTTATCGCAGTGTTAGGAGTAATTTATGACAATCTTCCGCTGATATTGACGATCGCAGCGATTTTATTCGGTATCGGCGTTAAGATCAAAAATTTTCTTTCACAGTCAGCAGAGGAAAAGAAGAAGCAGCTGAAGGAGCAGGCTGACAAAGTTGTGGAACTTGTGAGAGAAGGTCTTCTGTCCTTGGTATCCAAAGCAGAAAAGGAATGGGGAAGCGGTACAGGAGTCATAAAAAAAGCATGGGTATGGGAACAGATACAGGCACAGTATGACAAACTGACAGATTTTATCGCATCCGGGGTGATCAGTCAGGAAACTATTGACGATCTGATCGAAACGGCGGTTGATGAACTGAATGAACTTCTGAAGAAGAATGACAAAGTTGTGAAAGCAGTGGAAACAGTGCCGACGGTGGTCGTGGAATCCGCGCAAAAAGAAGAGTAAGGAGGGACAGGGATGCAGACGTACATTGAACTATATGCAATATGCTTCATGGTTACAGTAATACAGCTGATGTTGATTGTAACACTTGGTTCGATCGCGGACAAGGAAGAAGGAGTTATGCAGGACGACACGCATACGAGCAGAAGATGGATAGGGTACATACTGAAATCGTGCGGGATCGCCTTCATTGTATCGTTCGCAGCCCCTGTCGTATTGGCAGCATACTTCATTTTTTGGGTGATCATCCTGATCGCAATATTAACAGGTGAGAGATAAGAAAGGAGAAAAGAACATGGCAACATTATGCGGATGGGCGAGTATTGACGAGAACGGAAAAGCAAAAGGCGGAGCAGCCGGAGATCAGAACGGAAAAGAGGTCAAGACAGGAAACTGGTACGACTTCGATCAGAAGATCGTCCTGAGGTTCAAAGACAGGACAAAAGCGAAGAAAGCGGCGCAGACAATGAAAACGCTCTGTACAGGAAACTATGTTGGATATGACCAGAACCAGAGAACAACGCTTTACACAGAAATGCAGAAAGTCGGATGGGATGCGTCGAAGCTGAAGACGAAGTGCGAGACGGACTGTTCTGCGATGATGTCACCGGTACTGCGGTCAGCCGGGATCAGCGTGTCGAAAGACATCTACACCGGGAACATGGTCGCCGCAATCATGGGGACGGGGCAGTTCACAAAGCTGACCGCATCGAAGTACACAGACAGCGGTGACTATCTGCTGACAGGTGACATCATGGTAAACGAGGGATCACACACGATCATGGCACTGGAAGACGGAGCAAAGGCAGGCGGAGAGTCTTCGGGATCATCTTCTTCAGGATCATCCTCTTCGGGATCGTCTTCATCCGGCGGAGCATTGAGCAAGACAGTGAAATGGAAGGGTATAATCACAGCAAGTTCATTAAACATCAGAACGTGGGCAGGAACGGAAAACGGGATATGCTCATTCAGCCCGTTAAAAAAAGGAACGGAAGTGAATGTTTGTGACTCTGAAAAGGCAAGCGACGGATCGACATGGTATTACATAGAATATAAAGGAAAGTATGGGTTCGCACATTCATCATATATCAAACAGAAAGGATCATCTTCTGCGGGAACATCAACGGGCGCAGCAAAAGTTGATCCTGCGAAATCGAAGTCATCAGGACTTGCGGGAAAATACAAGGTAACTGCGTCTGACGGACTCAATTTGAGGACGGGAGCGGGGACAAGTAAAAGCAAAATCACAGCTATGCCAAAAGGTGCAGAATGCCAGTGTTATGGATATTATACAAAAGTAAACGGAGTGAAATGGTTGTTGGTGGTATATGATGGAAAGACAGGTTTTGCTTCGAGTGAGTATTTAAAAAAATGTTAAGGAGGAAATGCTGATGTATTACATGGGAACGGAATTCAACAAAGAGAAGTGCAAAGAGTACAAGAAACAGGATGCAGCAGAGAAGGCGGCAGAGAAGCAGGGAGCGGCTGTGTTCGATGAAAACGGGGAGGTCGTCGCAGACTTCCGCCCGACGGCGACAATGACCGATAAAGTGCCGGACGGGGCGACAGAAGAAAATCCTGACGGAAGCGTAAAGACATACAACGAGGACGGAAAACAGGTCGGAACGGCGACGGCTGAAGAGGTAAAGGCTGCGGAAGAAGCAGTGACAGAAGAGTTTGACGGAGTCCCGGCGGTAAGGATCAAAGGGCAGGTCAGACGGCTCTTCAAGGGCGCGATCCGCGTCAGGAATAAACCGTCGTGGAGTCCGCACGTCGTAAGGGCGGCGGCAGCGTTCGACACGAAGGAAGTCACTCACGCGCTGAACGTGGACGGGAAACCGATGTACAGAACGAAGGACGGATATTTCATCACGGGAGAGCCGGAACTTGTGGAATACATTGAAAAGAAATAAAAGAAAAGAAGGTCAGCGGCGCGATCCGCTGACCTTTTGTGATAATGCACAAACGGAGGGCGTATCATGGGGCGCGATCCGCGCCGTGGTCAGCTCACTCTGTTGTGAAACATGCACAAAAATCTGTTTGTACTAACTACGAAGTACCGACAGGGAATCTGGACTCCGTTATCGGAAGGGAAGTAACAGGACTTCTGAGATCCTGCGCCTCTCGATTCCACCAGACAGTAATCGTTGTCACGCATCAGGAGGAAGTAGCCCAGATGGCGGACCGGATCATCCGGATGTCGGACGGACGGATCTGTGACACTGACGCGGGTTTCAACCGGGAGGTGCAGGCATGAAGAGAAGAAACTACACTCCTAATGACAACCAGAATGTGATCCGTATGCTTGCTGTTTCATTTGCCGGATCGGCGAAAGGAAGAAACCGGATCCTTTTTCTGACGGTGGTTTTGAGCATTATCACCCTGACAATGGTGTTCGGTATTTCCCGGGGAAAGATCCGTTCGGAAGAGTTGAGTATAATACGGGAGAATGGAACGGCTGCGTCCGGAGTTGTGGAAAACGGCACTGCGTCCCAATATGCAGCACTTAAATCCCAGAATTATATAAAACAGACGGGCAGATGTTTTACCGTGGGAGTGGCGGAGGCCGCAGAAAAGGATTCCGGTGCAGAGGGGGAAAAGGCCGCGGCCTGTACGATCAGATGGGCAGATCCGGATGCATGGAATGGCCTGCTTCGTCCAGCCTATACAGAGATTCAGGGAAGTTATCCCGAAAAAGAGTCTGAGATCATGCTTTCCGAAAAGGCGCTGAAGGTCCTGGGAATTACCAATCCTCAGGAGGGCATGGAAATTCCGTTCCATGTTTCCATCGGGAATTTTCAGAGTTCGGAAGAAACATTTTTTTTGAGCGGCTGGTTTACTGATTACAGTAATGAGGCTGCTCCGGGTTATATTTCAGAGGAAAAGCTGGATGCCTGGGGCATTCATCCTGATGATGAGGCAGATCTGGTCTTTCGTCAGTCGGACCGGCTTGGCTGGCAGGAAACAGAAGAACGGCTGTATGAAGACCTGTCTATGAAGGATCAGAGTCAGAAGATAACGGTAACCGATACGGCGGGATATCAGGCAGTGGCAGGTATAACGGGCGGTTATGGCATGGCATTTCTCGGAGCTGTTGTTACTTTATGCGGCGTCTTCTTCCTGTGCCATAATGTGCTGCAGATCTCAATGGCAGGAGATATCCGGAGACTTGGGCTCTTGAACACGATCGGCGCGACCCAAAGACAGCTTTCTAAAATCTACTACAGCCAGATCCGGCGTATCCTTGTCTCCGGAACGGCGGCAGGTGCGGCTTTGTCTGCCTTTTTGCTTGCAGGAGTTATCCCGGCAATCCTTAGCAGCCAGTATTTCAGAGGAACAGGAGAAGCTGAGGGGCTTCGCCTTTTCGAGCCGGCGATCCTTCTGTTGTCCGTCCTCTTTACGGACGGGATCCTTCTGGCAGCGTCAGCCGGAGTGATCGTAAGAACAGTAAGGATGTCCTGTGTGGAAAGTACCGGGTATACAGGAACGCTTGGCAAAAAACGATCTCACAAGGAAAGAAAGCCTGTTTCCACGAAAAGAAAACGGACCTCTGCCGGGGAAATGCGTTATCTGGCGTGGAGAAATATTTCCGGTCACAGGAAACGGTTCCTTCTGACTGTGTTTTCCCTCTTCCTTGGTCTGGAAGCTTTTCTTGGAGCTGTTGTGATTACAGCTGGAAGCGACTATGTACATGTCATTGAACAGCGTCCGGATTTCCTGATCGCGGGCCAGTTCAGCACTTACGGACGTGAGCAGGGATATGGAGAGGAATATCAGACGCGGGATGCAGGGCAGGATCCCATGTTGACAGAAGGAGACTGTTTTGACCTGTTGTATGATAATGATTATGACGAATTCTCGCCCATATCTCCGGAGGTCAGAAAAGAACTGCTGGAGATAGATGGAGTTGATTCGGACAAGTCTTATATCATGGAAGGGGCTTATCTTTACACTGTGACCTCTAAAAAGGGAATCCGTCCGCTGGAGCAGGTGTTTCTCTCAGAGGATGCAGAAGATGATGAAATGATCGAAGGATGGGATCAGGATGTGGTCCAGATCCTGAAGGAGGATGAGATTGAATCTCTGAAAAAATATGTGGAAACAAACAGCCTTCCTGTTGATATGGATTCTCTTGAAAACGGCACTGGAGTTCTGATCCTTCATGATCATGCACTGTCCGCCGCGCAGGAAAAGTTAACGGAGGAAAGTGTAGGAGAACCGGTCTATTTTAAGACAATGATATCACGGGAAGACAGGATCCGGTGGAATAACATGACAGCTCAGGAACGGACAGAACAGGAAGAAGCAGGGAATTTCCAAATGAAACAGTCGGAGAACTTTACTTTATGCGGGTATCTTGATAACCGAAAGGAAGATTTCCCGGAGATCCGGCAGATCTGGCACGGTTCAGAAGGGGATTTGTATTTCCTGATCAGCGAAAAGGGATTCCAAAGGATCCCGACAGAAAAGAAAACACTGTATATGGAGCTGAATGTGGATCAGGCAAAAGAATCTTTTGTGAAGACCTCAGTACAGAGAATCATTTCTGAAGAAAACCAGCGCCGGAGCCGGATGACGGAAACGGCATTTGATGAAGGAACCGGAGAAGCCGGAATCTTCTGTATCAGCAAGTCTGACCTGATGACTGAGGCAGCCTCCGAGATCCAGAGAAACAGGCTGATCCTCGGCAGTATTAGTGCTGTCCTTTTACTGGCAGGCTTTACAAACTATTTTAATGTGATGGTCACAGGCGTTCTCGCAAGGAAAAAAGAACTGAAGATTATGGAAAGCATAGGCATGACAGTAAAGCAAAAGCGGATAATGATACAGGCAGAAGGAGGTTATTATTGTCTCTTCACTGTGGGACTTTTGATGACTGTGGGGATGGCTATTCTTCTGATGATCCGATACTATATGGAACAGAAATTGTCGTATTTTAAATTTACATGGCCCATATCCTGGATTCTCCTTTTGATTGCGGGACTTGCTGTAATCAATGTGACAACAGCATGGATTATGTGTAAAGATGAGGGGGAAAATTCATCTGGAAAAGGAGTACGGTTTTTGATGCCATTTTGATGCCGAAATGAGGTATAATGGGGCTGTCGCACTAAATAATTAGTGCGGCAGCACTTTTTTGCAGAGAATAAGAGCCAGGTCTGTGCAAGGCCTGGCTCTTGGTGTAAAATTTATTTATGCGACTAAATAAAATCCTACAGAAAGAT
>OLIH01000718.1_pt1 | contig 15183 bp, 16 predicted proteins | sample 1609721 | NCBI WGS metagenome assembly OLIH01 (sample SAMEA4350157, study PRJEB24818) | metagenome | biome: human; feature: gut; material: faeces | place: Denmark | collected 2013-09
GGAAAATACAGGCGTTATTAGGCATATTGTTATATAATAAATCAAAGGGGGAAAACATGGCACGGTATAAAGCATATTCCGACTTTTTGAAGGACAGGTATGGGGAAAAGGTATATAAACTGCCCATAGCGCTTCCGGTTACATGTCCGAACAGAGATGGTACACTTGCGTGCGGCGGATGTACTTTCTGCGGAGATTCGGGCGCTGGTTATGAAGATCTTCCTGATTCGCTGCCGGTTGCAGAGCAGATCCGGCTCAATATGGCCCATATCGGTCCTAAATATAAAGCACATAAGTTTATTCCTTATTTTCAGAATTTTACAAATACGTATGCGGAACCCAGACAATTCGCCCTATGGGCAGAGGAAGCCTGCAGACAGAGCCATGTGGTGGGAATTGATGTATCAACACGGCCAGACTGCATTCATGAAGTATACCTGGATATTTTGAAGGAACTTGCGGCGAGGTATCATGTGGATGTTACTGTGGAACTTGGGCTCCAGTCTTCCAATGTGCATACTTTGGGGAAAATTGAGAGGCATCATACGGCTGCGGAGTTTATTGATGCGGCGCTTCGTGTCGGACGGTACGGTTTTGATCTGTGCGCCCACGTCATTGCGGATCTGCCGTGGGATGACAGGATGGATGTGGAGGAAACCGCCAAATTAATTTCGGTGCTTCCAGTGACGCAGGTGAAGATTCATTCTCTTTATATTGTTAAAGGCAGTGCGATGGACAGACAATATGCGGCTGGAGAATTTTCTCTGCTGGATATGGAGGAATATGTGGAAAGAGTATTGCTGATGATCCGTTATATGAGGCCCGATATAGTTTTTCAGCGGCTGGTAGGAAGAGCCCCCGAGTCCAGTACTGTGACGGTTAACTGGGGGAGAGCCTGGTGGGTTGTCAGAGACCGCATAGAAAAAGAATTGGTCAGCCGTGATATCTGGCAGGGAGACCGATGCTCTTACATGGATGGGTCTGCCGTGCGTCATTTTATACAGAAGGAGGGCGTTTGATATCAGTGCGAATGAATATGTCAGACATATGGTCATTGATGATTTTAGAGAAGCTTCTGAACTAATGTCTCCTGAAAACGGGTTTCTTACATTGATTGCAGATCATTATGGCTGCCGTATCTTTGGGAGAGGCAATGAAATACAGATTGCAGGGGATCAGGCGCGCGTGGGAAAGTGCGAGGCGGTCATTCATGAGCTCCGGCGTATGGTCAAAGATCATACGAGTCTTACGGATTACAGCGTCAAGCTCTGTATGAAGCTGATGGATGAAGGCCGCATTGATGTATTGCGGCATATGGAAGAGGATATCATTAATGTCACGAGAAACGGAAAAGTCATACGGCCCCGTACTCCGGGGCAGAAACAGTATGTTGATATGATCCGGAAACAGACGATTACTTTTGGTATCGGTCCGGCAGGAACAGGGAAGACGTACCTGGCCGTAGCGCTGGGGGCTTTTTATCTCCGCAATCACGATGTGGATCAAATTATTCTGGTCCGTCCGGCGGTCGAAGCCGGGGAAAAATTGGGATTTCTCCCGGGAGATCTTCAGGAAAAGATCAATCCTTATCTCCGGCCTCTGTTTGATGGACTCCTGGATATATTTGGGACGGATGAGTTTCTGCGTCTTCAGCAGAGGGGGGCCATTGAAGTAGCGCCGTTGGCGTATATGAGGGGCCGTACGCTGGAAAGAGCGTTTATTATTCTGGACGAGGCACAGAATACAACTGTTGAGCAGATTAAAATGTTTTTGACCCGTCTGGGGTTCCGTTCTAAAATGGTCATTAACGGCGATGTAACGCAGATTGATCTTCCGTCTCATATAAAAAGCGGCCTAGTTGATGCACGCCGGGTGCTGTCAGAAATTGCTGAAATTGGAATGGCAGAGTTTACGAGTGATGATGTGGTCAGGCATGACTTGGTGGCGGCTATTATCCGGGCCTATGAAAAAGATGCCGAAAAAAACAAAAGCAGGGAGAATAAGTGATGGAAATTACAGTCAATTACAGTAATCTGGGGCTTTATGATGAGTCCATTGAAAAACTTGTTAAAAAAGTTCTTCAAAAGGGAGCGGAAATACAGCATATACAGGATTCTGCAGAAATCAGCATCCTGCTGTGCGGAAATGGGGAAATACATCAACTGAACAGACAGTACCGGGGGGTGGATGCACCTACGGATGTGCTGTCCTTTGCGCTCAATGAAGGTGCGGAGGATCCTGCGGAGGAAGAATCGGCGCTGGGAGATATTGTGATTTCTCTGGATAGGCTTCGGAACAGGCTGCTGAATACGGACACAGCAGAGAACGGGAGGTCGCCTATCTGGCAGTACATGGATTTCTGCATATTTTGGGTTATGATCATCAGCAGGAAGAAGAAAAAAAAGAAATGCGGCAGGCGGAAGAAGAAATACTTGGGGCCTGCGGTATCCTGAGGGCAGAAAATGACGGAAGCGGACATTGAAAAACTGACTGAAGAGGCATTGAAGGCCAGAGAAAAAGCGTATGCTCCTTATTCCCGTTTTTTGGTGGGAGCTGCTGTTCTGACAGAGAGCGGAATGATTTTTACAGGATGCAATGTGGAGAATGCGGCTTTTGGGTGTTCGCTCTGTGCGGAGAGAAATGCTGTAGGTTCTGCCGTAACTGCAGGTCAGAGATGTTTTCTGGCTCTCGCCGTGGCAGGCGGGAAGGATCAATATGCGACGCCATGCGGCATGTGCCGCCAGGTCCTGGCGGAATTCCATATTCCTCAGGTTTTGTGTGTGAAGCAAAAGGGAGACTATAAAATTTTAAAAACAGAGGATCTTCTGCCCTGCGCATTTTCAGGCAGTCAGATTAGAAATGGAGTTATTTATGAGTAATGTTTTTCATTCCGGATTTGTGGCTTTCTTGGGACGGCCCAATGTCGGTAAATCAACGCTTCTAAACCGGCTGATCGGTCAGAAGATATCCATTGTGTCTAGTCATGCACAGACAACGAGAAATAAAATTACCGGGGTCTGGAATGGTCCGTCGTGTCAGGCAGTTTTTCTTGATACGCCGGGAATGCACAAGCCCCACAGCCGCTTGGGCGAGGTGATACGGAAAACGACACTGGATGCACTGGATGAAGTGGATATGATTGTGTGGATCTGTGCCTGCGATGATCCGCTGGGAGCAGGCGACAGGTATATTTTAAGTCTTCTTCAAGGGAGAAAGGTACCTGTTTTCCTGGTTTTGAATAAGGTAGATCTAATTGGCAGAGAAGCCCTTGCCAAAAAACTGGATCAATACAGCAAACTGTATGAATTTGCAGAAATTATTCCCCTGTCAGCTGAGACGGGAGATAATGTAGAGGCTTTTACAGGTCTTATGCCGAAGTATCTTCCTGAGGGACCGCAATATTTCCCTGAAGATATGATCACAGATCAGCCGGAAAGAAATATTGTTCAAGAAATTGTCAGGGAAAAACTGCTCCTGCGTACGCGGGATGAAGTACCCCACTCCATTGGAGTTTATACTGAGGAGTTTGCCCATCGTGAAAATGGCATGGTCTATATCCGCTGCACTATTTATGTGGAACGGGAATCACAGAAAAAAATTATTATAGGCAAAAAAGGGACATTGCTGAAGGAGGCCGGTCAGGACAGCCGGGATGAGATACAAAAACTGCTGGGAGAGCCTGTTTTTCTTGACTTGTGGGTCAAGGTCAGCAGAGATTGGAAAAATAAGGATTTTATGCTCCGTGAACTGGGATATAAAGAACATAGATAAATTGTCTTTTGGAGTTTTGTTAAAGAGGAGGAATGACTTATAGATACCCACCTGGAACTGCTGCTGATTTGGGTCTGCGCAGCTGTTTTGTTGGCAGCGGTGAATTATTTTTTGATGCTGGTCCGTTTTGCATTTGCCAGAATGCGCAGGCGTTATATTGAAGATAATGATGAACAGGAACCCCGGGAGACTGATAAGATCAGGCAGTTCTACGATGATCCGTCTTTGGTGCTGGGGAGCTGCCAGCTGGCATCTGTTATTTGCACTTCCTGTTACGGATTTGTACTTTGGATGCTGCTTTGGGAGATAGGACAAATACTTGAGCTTGTTGGTGCCTTTTTACCCTTATGGGGGCTTACGGCAGCGTCAATTTTATTTGCATCAGTGGGATTATGGGTCTATTGGCTGATTACGGTACAGATTCCTTCAGGAATGGGACTTGTCCGCCCTGTGAAAGAATTGGCGGGACATGCGTGGACTGTCCGTGCGGCCAGGCTTGCATTGGGACGTCCTGTAAAACTGGGGCTCTTTGCTGTACGCCGTTTTTTTTCGTTTTTAAAAATTCCATTAACTAATGAGGCGGAGTTTACTTATTCGGAGGATGAAATCCGATGCCTGGTGGAAGAAAGCCACCGGGGAGGAAAATTAAGCGCTTTGGAGAATATGCTCATTAAAAATTCTCTTGATTTTTTTGATCTTCTTACACAGGAAGTCATGGTGCCCCGGGGAGATATGGTCGTTCTTGATTATAACGATGATATGGATACCATGCGGTCTTCCATATCGAAAGCTCATCATACCTGTTATCCTCTGTGTGTAGAGGATAAGGACCACATTATTGGATTTATCCATGTCAAGGATTTTTTGGAAAGTTGTCTGCGGGGAGATCCGAATGTCAAAAGAATTATCCGCGATATTCTTGTTGTCCCGGAAGTGATGCCCGCGGCCAGTCTTCTGCAGTTAATGAGAACAAGGCGTATTTATCTGGCCGTAGTGGTTGATGAATATGGAGGGACAGCCGGTATGGTCAGTCTGGAGGATCTGGTGGAGGAACTGGTGGGCGAAATCCCTCAGGAAATGGATCCTGAACCTAATGAGATTCTTGCAAAACCAGACGGAACTTATGAGTTCGACGGGACCGTCATTTTGGATGATATTTCAGAGCAGCTTCATGTGGATTTTCAGGTGGCGGATGCCAATACGATAGGCGGGTATATTTTTTCCCAGCTGGAGCGTATTCCCAAGGTGGGAGATCATATCCGGATGGGACAATGGAAATTCACTGTTATGAAAATGCAGGGGTTCCGAGTACTCCGTGTCAGTGCAGCGCCTGTCGGAGAAGAAAATGAAATCGGGCCGGTTTCATGAATGGTGAAATCAGAAGTATAAGGGGGATTGTTCTCCGGACCACCGAATCGGGCGCAGGAGGGCGTCGCATTTCTGTTTTTACGGAAGAAACTGGAATGTCCTGTTTTTTTATATCAAGAGGACTGATTTCACGGTATGGGGCAGGAGGACTTCTTCCCCTGTGCCGTGTGAGAATTACCGCTGCTTTTTCACATCAAACAGCGGTTGTCACTCAATATGAAGGACAACCGCTGTTTGATATGCTGAATATTACTTATGAAGAACTGCGTCAGTGGTCTTATCTGATTGAAATCGTTCAGTTGTTTTTTCCTGAAGGAGAGAGGGACAGCCATGTATATTCCATATTGTGCAGAGCCGCAGAAACGGCGGCAGTCAAAAATCCTTCTGTAACAGCTTTTACGGCTGTTGTCCAGATCCTCTGTGCCGCCGGATATGATCCCAGCAGGAAAGAAACAGCCCGGGAGATGGCTCTGTCAGAAGAGGCACACAGTCTGATATGTGCACTTGTGTGTTATTCCTGGACAGGGGCGCCGGCCATGACCATCCATTCTGATGTTTTTCGTGAGTCAGCTTTATTCCTGGACCGCTTTTTAGAAAAAGTCTGTGATGTGAAGCTCCGTACATCAGGTGCTTTTTCTATATAACAACAGGCAGAAATTTGAAAAGACTATTTCAGGAAATGACGGAAAGTATTTAAAAGAAGTTCAGGAAGAACGTTAAAGGAATAGGGCATATACAGACGTTCTGTCCAGGTGTGGCAGTCCCGACCGTACACGCCCATGTTGACGGCGGGGATGGAAAGCTTCTTTATAGTCTGGAGGGGAAGCGGATAGAGTGTATCCATGGCGGGAAAGTTGGACAGTGTTTTTTCCATTGAGGGATAGGAGTCATCGATTTTCACATAGCTGCTGTCAGATAAGTAGGGAAAGAAATGTCTCACCTGAAATTTTTCGTTCCATTCAAGGCCTGTTTTTTCAGCTACTTCGATAATTTGCTGACGGAGTGAGTCTTCTGCGGGAATTTCTTTATGAAGGGTGTTGTGGGGGCAGTAGGGAGGCGACAGAAAAAGAATGACGGCAGGTCCGAATAAATGGGCTTCATCACAGAGAATTTCTACAATATGTTGGGAGATATCTCTTTTATCCATACCTGCAGACAGATCTTTTTCTGCAATTTCGCGGATCCTGCTATCCGGATTCATGCCTCTTTTTCGACAGAGAGCACATAGTTCCTCAAATGTATAAACATGGGGAACAGCATCTGAGGGAATATAAATTTCTCCGGTGCGGCGGCAGAAAGTCTGAAATTTTATCTCCTGATCGGATAAATAGTTATGCAGCTCATGGACCGCAGTCTGTTTTAGTTCTTCCAGAATATCAGATACTTCCCGGTCGTGAATTAAATAGTTGAAATAAATGAAAGCGGCCTGTGAGGTCTGCACATTATATTCTGTTTTCAGATCTTTCATTTTCAAAAGAGCCGGGGGCTGGCAGAATTCACCGTCATATTCATCGCATAATCCAGGATTGGTATCAACAGCGTCAATTAGGCGGGCTGCAATGGCAGATGCTGATATGCCTTCATAAATACGCCCCACATGAGTTTCTATGCCAAGAATATAGAAGGAAGCCAGAATTTTTCCAACCGTTCCGGTATAGACATAACGGTGAGGATCATCCTGATATAACGGACCTACATAGTCGTTATTCACTGCAAGGACGGGATGAAGCTGAAATTTTTGACAAAGCTCTTCTATGACTGGGACGGCTTCTACCATACCCGTATTTTCACATTCTTCATCGCATGTGAACAGAAACAGAAGATTGCCGGACAGCCGGTTTTCCGGCTGTGATAAAAAACGGAGAAGTATCAGAAAGACTGCATCTCCGCTTTTCATATCGCAGGCTCCCCGGCCAAAAAGCCAGTTGCCGTCTTCCAGGTCATGCCGCACATCATTGGGGAGATGTGTAGAAGACAGATGGGCGGCCAGTTCGCTGCAGGAAAATGCATAGGGCTTTAAAGGACCAAAATCATCGACATTTACGGTATCCATATGACCATGACAGACAATTGTATCCTGGCGTTCTCCGGTGCCTTTCAGGAGAGCAAATACATTTTTTCTGCCCAGCGGATCATTTGGAAGAGTGCGGGTTATGACGTAATCAGGGTGCTGTGAAAAATAAGGGATAGCACGAATATTTTTTTCTATTTCATCCGCTATATTAATTTCGCCTGCAGTAGGGCTGACACTGGGAATGGAAACCAGATGTTTTGTAAGTGCAAGCAGATCATCATAAAAGCGTCCTTTTTCGGACATGGAATACCTCCTGTAAAAGAAAAGGCAATGTGCTGTATGCAGTTGCCGGGAAATTTCTTTTATCATAAGGAAGAACCGGGACGGTGTCAATAATCCTGTTTCTGTCTTTTTATGCCTGCAGAGATATTTTTTATTATCCGGCCAAAACAGGCTGATGCTGCACTTGTTTTTAACAGATGTTTTTGTTACAATAATATAAAATAAAGGCTGGGATAAAGAGGAGTACGCACTGTAACAGCGATCCGGGAGGGGTGGAAGCCCGGTGCCGTGCGGAAGGCGCTTTTGAGCTGCCGTCTGAACAGAGTAGGGCGGTTATTTATCGGAAAAAGAGGGCAGTTATGCCGAAAAGGGTGGAACCGCGGGTTTTTATTATCCCGCCCCTGTAACATGGATCATGTTGCGGGGGCTTTTTGTTTTGCAGGAGGTAAATTATGACATTTCAGCAAATGATTCTGGCACTCCAGAAATTTTGGGAGGAAAGAGGCTGCGTACTTCAACAGTCTTATGATATTGAAAAGGGAGCCGGAACCATGAATCCGGCTACATTTCTCAGGGTGCTGGGGCCGGAGCCGTGGCGTGTCGCTTATGTAGAACCGTCCAGACGACCTGATGACGGCCGTTACGGGGATAATCCCAACCGTCTCTATCAGCATCACCAGTTTCAGGTTATTGTCAAGCCGTCTCCGGATCATATCCAGGAAATTTATCTGGAAAGTCTCAGGGAGCTGGGGATTCATCCGGAGGATCATGACATCCGTTTTGTGGAAGATAATTGGGAGTCTCCTACTCTGGGCGCATGGGGATTGGGCTGGGAGGTCTGGCTTGACGGCATGGAAATCACACAGTTTACTTATTTTCAGCAGGTCGGAGGAGTCGATATGCATCCGGTTTCTGTGGAAATTACCTACGGACTTGAACGGATTGCCATGTATATACAGGAAAAAGACAATGTGTATGATCTCCAGTGGTCTGATCATGTGACTTATGGTGATATATGGCATCAAAATGAATATGAGCAGTCGGTTTACAGCTATGATCTGTCTGATCAGGATATGCTGTTCCATCTGTTTGACATGTATGAGAAGGAAGCTGTACGGATTATTGATGCCGGATGTATTATGCCTGCCTATGACTATGTCCTGAAATGCTCTCATGTATTTAATCTTCTGGATGCCAGGGGGGCCATTTCCCTGTCAGAAAGAACTGAATATATCGGACGTGTCAGAAATATGGCAAGAAAATGTGCCCAAAAATATTTAGAACAGAGGAAAGAACTGGGGTATCCTATGATGAAGGAGAGTGATAAAGAATGAGCCACGATATATTGTTGGAAATTGGTACAGAAGAAATGCCGGCTAAATTTATGCCGGCCATTGTAGACGGGCTGAAGGACCTGGCATCATCAGGGCTGAAAGAAAATAGAATTGGCTATGGCTCTCTTTCTGTTTATGCAACTCCCCGCAGGATGGCCCTCTTGGTGAGACAGGCTGATGACCGACAGACAGATGAGCAGGTTAAGAAGCGGGGGCCCTCTGTACAGGCTGCTTTTGACAGTGAAGGAAATCCGACAAAGGCTGCGCAGGGATTTGCAAGAGGGCAGCAGGTGAATCCGGGATTACTGAAGACAGAGGATGGGTATGTATGGGCAGAAAAAACAGTAGAGGGAAAACAGACCAAGCAGGTTCTTCCTCAGCTTTTTCAGGATCTTATTCAAGCGATGTCTTTCCCTAAAAGCATGAGATGGGGAACAGAGGAAACAAGATTTGTGCGCCCTATCCGGTGGATCGTTGCCCTTTGTGATAAGGAAGTCATTCCTTTCCGGATTGCAGGAGTGGACAGCGGCTGTCTCAGCAGGGGCCACCGGTTTTTATGTCCCGGTGAAGTCAGGGTCCCGTCAGCAGGAGAATATCTTGCCGTGATGGATAAAGCTTTTGTTATGGCAGACCAGAATGTCCGGCGTGAAACTATCAGAAGAGGGCTGGTGGAACTGGCGGATAATATTCATGGAGTTGTGAAACATGATGCGGGGCTGCTGGAAGAAATCACTTATCTTGTTGAGTATCCGACACCTCTGTGCGGGCATATTGACGGCCATTTTCTGGAGCTTCCTGAACCGGCAGTCATTACACCGATGAAAGATCATCAGAGATATTATCCGGTGAGAGACAGAAACGGACAGCTCATGCCCCTTTTTCTTACGGTGAGAAATGGAGGACGGCAGTCACTTCATACTGTACAGGTGGGCAACGAGAGGGTGCTCCGGGCAAGGCTGGATGATGCGGAGTTCTTTTTTAAAGAAGACCGTAAAAAGACACTGGCGCAAAGACGGGATGATCTAAAACGAATCAATTATCAGGAAGGGCTCGGCAGTTTGCTGGATAAAGCAAACCGGCTGGAAGCGCTTGTCGAAATCATTGGAGAAGACTGGAATTTTTCTGAAAAAGAAAAAGAAAATGCCCGTCGGGCCGCTTATCTTTCAAAATCAGATCTGGCCACAGGCATGGTTACGGAATTTACGGAACTGCAGGGAGAGATGGGGAAGGAATATGCTCTCCTGGATGGGGAATCCCCGGAGACTGCCCAGGCTGTTTTTGAGCAGTATATGCCCCGGTTTGCGGGAGACCGGCTGCCGGAACAGCCCATAGGACGGGCTCTTTCCATTGCCGACAAACTGGATAATATAGCAGCAACATTTAGCCGGGGACTGGTGCCTACCGGATCTCAGGATCCTTTTGCCCTTCGGAGGCAGGCGATCGGCATTATCAATATGATAGATGACGGGAAAATACACTGGTCCCTCAGAAAAGGACTGTCTGCGGCCATAAAACTGCTGCATATCAATACAAATGAAAGTGAACAGATCCTGTCTCAGGCGGATGATTTTTTCCGGCAGAGAATCAAGACGATCCTGCAGGACCGCAAGGTCCCCTATGATATCATTGATGCTGTTACGGGAGAGCCTGTGGATGATATTGAAGCGGTTTTCCTGAGAGCAGACAGTATGGTGGGATGTCATATCCATGAAGAAGAGGGACTCAGGCAGATGATGACAAGACTGGCACATATGGCAGGAAATATTCCCGACCATGATGTAAAAGAAACGCTTTTTCAGACTGAGGAAGAGAGAGAACTGTGGAAAGCTTACAGCGCAGCGGCTCCGGATATAAGTAAAGCTTATCAGCTTTATCAATATGAAGATGCGCTGCCGGCGTTAAGATCGCTGACAGATCCGGCCAATCATTTTTTGGACGGAGTTATGGTGATGGTTGAGGATTCTGATGTCCGTGCAAACAGGCTGGCGCTTCTTCATAAAATCCTGCAGTTGGCCAGTCCATGGGGGGATTTTGAAAAGTTAAGCTGACGGGAAAAGCGGCAGATGTTGCACAGAAGAAATGTATATGATACACTATTGTAGTTAGTCTGGATAGTCCTCTGCCAGAAGCGATCGGCAAGAATGTCCTGTGGAAAGGGAGGAAAAGATCGTGAACATTATTGAAACTTTGGAAAAAGAGCAGATCCGCAGTGATATCCCTGCATTCCGTCCGGGAGATACAGTACGGGTGCATGTGAAGGTTGTGGAAGGAAAGACCGAAAGAATCCAGGTGTTTGAAGGGATTGTCATAGCCCGGAAAAATGCCGGAGTCCGTGAGACTTTTACTGTACGCCGTATTTCTTACGGCGTGGGTGTGGAACGTATATTCCTGCTGCATTCCCCGCGTCTTGCCAAGATTGAAGTAAAACACCGCGGCATTGTGCGCCGTGCGAAGTTGTTTTATCTTCGTAAACTGTCCGGCAAAGCGGCACGCATTAAAGAAAGAAAATAAAAAAGAAGGCTTAAGCCTTCTTTTTTTATTGGGCAGACAAGGAGATAGGGCGGTCATAGACAGACTGATACAGTTCCTGCAGTCCTTCGGGCGCATACTGGCTGGGGCAGTAAAGGACACGGGGAGAGAGGGGAATCAACCCGTTGCTTTTGACCGCATTCAGACCTGCCAGGCTGGGATCCTGTGAAAAATATAATTTCATGGAGCTGATTTTTTCAGGAGACATAATAAAATCAGATATAAGAATTCTGTCTGGATTGGAGAGAATGAGGAATTCCCGGTTCGCAGAAGAAAGTTCTTTCTCATCCATGCCGTTCAGGGTATTTTGAATGTCTAAGAACCGGCACATATCCCCAAAAAAGGAATCTCCTGATCCGTAGGGGTGCGAGAAGGCCCAGACATAGACCGTCCGCCCGCGGGGGCCGTTGAGTGCCTGTACCCTGATCTTGTCAAGCTGTTGGTTATACAAGGAAATCATGGCCTCTCCTGCATTTATGTCGCCTACAGCTTCTGCAATGCCGCGTATGACGCCAGGAACCTGGTTTAATTTTGAGGCACCGCGGTAGGAGTATACCCGGATTCCCATATCATTCAGTGTTTTCCGAAAGTCTTCACTTTCCCATCCTGACAGAATAACCAGGTCAGGATGGAAGGAGAGAATTTCTTCCAGGGTGTTATTCTGTATTCTTCCAGGCACCAAAGCGGCTTCTGAACGGATATAGGATACAGGAGAGTCTGCCAGACTGGACAGGGCGGCAATCCTGTCTGGCGGTACAAGCCCCATTAGTATTTCATCACTGTCCAGACTCATGGAGACAATACGGCGCGGCACACCTGCCGTTTGCCGGTTATCGGGACTGCCGCATCCTGCCAGCATCAGTATCAAAAGAACAATAGAAATGATAACAGTCAGTTTTTTCATATATTCAGCCTTTCTTTCTATACAATTAATATAAAAGCATGAGGAACAGGACGTCAAGTATGATAAAATAAAACAAGGAGGTTATTATGAAAAAACTGATTTTTCTGTGGATGATTTTCTGTGGAATTTTGCTGGGAACAGTTATGCCGGCCCGTGCGGCAGGACAGATTGAGTCAGTTATGGCAATCAATGATCTGACGCTGGAAATTGTCATGAGCCGGCCTCTTTCTGCAGAGGAACTTGACCCGGGCTCTTTTGCCGATGGCGGGGCTCCTTTTACTTTCAATGAAGATATTCATATGACAGGACCGCCGATTCCCCAGGAAGAGAACCGTACATACCGTATTCCTGTCAGCGGGCTCCAGGAGAATATTATTTATACCATTTCGTACCGGGGAGAAAAGCCCCTTACGTTTAAAGCTTATACACAGAAGGAAATGGATCAACGGTATAAAGCACGCTATGGAGATTATTTTTAAAAAAGCGCCGGAGAGGCGCTTTTTTCTTTTTATATGGTTGCCGGATGGGCTGGATATGGTAAAATAAAAAAAGTTATGAAGGGGTGAAATCAGTGCATATTGTTCTTGTGGAACCGGAAATTCCCGGCAATACGGGAAATATTTCCCGGTTATGTGCCGCTGAGCATCTGTCGCTCCATTTGGTGAAGCCGCTGGGGTTTTCACTGGATGACCGGCATATGAAAAGAGCGGGATTGGATTACTGGTCTTTTCTGGATGTACATGTACATGAAAATTACGGAAAGCTTGTCAAATTTCTGGAGGGTCACCGTTTTTTTTATAATACAACCAAGGCAAGAAAATCCTATACCGATGTTACATTCTGCACGGAAGATGTGCTGGTTTTTGGGAAAGAAACAAAAGGACTTCCGGAGTCTTTGCTGCTTCAGCATGAGGAATCCTGTATCAGAATTCCCATGGTGGAGGAGGCCCGGTCTTTGAATTTATCCAATGCGGTAGCTATTGTGGCAATGGAAGCTCTGCGGCAGACCGGTTTTTCCCATTTACAGAAAAGCAATGACAGGTTATTCGGGAAGGGGACTGACAGTTATGAATATTTATGATCAGGCTTATGAACTGGCTAAAGCGATTAAAACTTCTGAAGAGATGCAGCGTCTTGATGCAGCGGCAGAAAAACTGAAGGAGAATAATGAAGCAAAAAAAATGGTAAAAGAATACCTGACAGAACAGATGAAAGCTGATTATGCCAGAATGATGGGTCAGAAAGAGGATGGGGAGAAGTACCGCAAGCTGCAGGAAATGGCAGTGCTTGTATCCAACAACAGCACCGCACAGGAATATCTCCAGGCATTTCTGCGGTGGCAGCAAGTGGCAGGAGATGTTCAGAAAATTGTCGGCGAAGCGATGATGCAGGGGACAGATGTCCTGGAATTGGAGAAACAATGACAGATTGGAAAGCTTTTTTTGAAGGGATATTGACGGAACGACAAATTAAGGAAAAAGAGGTCATGAGCCATCATACCACCTATGGCATAGGCGGTCCGGCCGATGTTTTTGTAACACCGCAGAATGAAAATGAACTCGTCCGTATACTGCAGAAAGCAGCAGATGCCGATATTCCTGTGACGGACATCGGGGGCGGTTCCCACTGTCTGGTCAGGGACGGCGGAATCAGGGGCGTCTCTTTGTGCATGCTCCGGGTGAAGCCTTCTATTGAAAGAAACGGAGATCATATTATAGCGTCGGGAGGCGCGGGGACTGGTCCTGTTGCCCGCTTTGCATGGAAAGAACATCTGTCCGGACTGGAATGGGCTGTGGGAATTCCGGGAACTATATGCGGCGCTGCTTTTATGAATGCAAACGGTTACGGCGGACATATGGCGGATGTTGTGCGTTCTGTGCGGTGCGTGACGAGAGACGGAGCCCAGTTCAGGAATTGGGCTCTCCGGGATATTGCCTATGGCGACAGCGACAGCCTGTTTATGAAAAACGGGGATATTGTCCTGGGGGTGGACATGGAACTGCATCCAGGAGTTCCTCAGGAAATTCAGGACCGCATGAATGCCTATCAGCAGAGCCGCAGAGAGAAGCAGCCTCTGGAGAAGAGAAGCGCGGGGACAATGTTTTTAAGACCGCCGGGACATTACGTGGGGCCCATGATTAAGGCATGCGGACTTATGGGATTCGCAGTCGGAGATGCGCAGGTTTCCCTGAAGCATCCTGATTTTGTGGTGAATAACGGACATGCTACTTGTGAGCAGATCCTGGCGGTTCTCCATGAGGTGCAGAGAAGAGTTCAGGAAAAATACCATGTATATGTCCCTCTGGATGTACGTATACTTGGGGATCAATAAAATATCCATGTAAATAGATGCCGGATTCTGTTCTACGGATAAAAAATATTTTTAGGGAAACGCTGTGCCATATGATGGAGGCGTTTTCCTTTTTTTTGTAAATTATAGGAAGAGGCAGTTTTTTCGAGAGGTTTCATAAATTTTTTGATTTTCCTCTTGCATTCATAGGGGAAATTTTGTATGATGTACATGTAAGTTAGCACTCATAAGAAGAGAGTGCTAATAATAAAAGGAGGAATCGAAATGATGAAACCATTAGCTGATCGTGTCCTGATTAAGGTGGAAGAAGAGGAATCGAAAACTAAGGGTGGTATTCTGCTCCCGGATACAGCGCAGAAGAAGTCACAGAAAGGAACTGTCCTGGCTGTAGGAGCAGGGAAAATATCAGACAGCGGAAACCGTCTGGCTATGGAAGTCAAGGCAGGAGATCACGTTCTGTTTGCTAAATATGCAGGTACGGATATTGAAGAAAACGGAGAACATTTTCTTTTGATTTCCGAACGTGATGTCATGGCGGTTCTTGATAAATAATTTGAGATAACAGGAGTGATGGTTGGGGTCTCTTTTATACAAATTTGGACGCCGCCAGCGAAGAGAGAGTAAATAGCGGTGTGTGTAGGACAGATGCTAACAACAAAAGAAATGTACA
>OLIH01000722.1_pt1 | contig 14996 bp, 12 predicted proteins | sample 1609721 | NCBI WGS metagenome assembly OLIH01 (sample SAMEA4350157, study PRJEB24818) | metagenome | biome: human; feature: gut; material: faeces | place: Denmark | collected 2013-09
CTCTATGACAGGGTAGCGGCCAGTCTGGATGCGGCGGGCATGACCCATCTGCTCTTTGACAAAGTAACCCAGAATCCGCTGACAACTACAGCTGAGGAAGGAGCGGCATATGCAAAAGAGCACGGATGCGACGTGATCCTTGCAATTGGCGGAGGAAGCGTTATGGACTGCGCCAAAGCAATCGCGTTCCTGGCTGTTAATTCGGGAAATATCAACGATTATATTTTCAACCGGCTGACCAGCGATAAAGCCCTGCCGCTCATCCTGATCCCCACTACATGCGGAACCGGATCGGAAGGTAACGGGTTTGCGGTTCTCACCAATCCCGAGAATGGAGACAAAAAATCTCTTCGCTGCAATGCAATTGTTCCGAAGGTATCCATTGTAGATCCGGAGTGCATGATGACCATGCCGAAAAAGGTACTGGCATCTGTCGGATTTGACGCGCTGTGTCATTGTATGGAGGCATATACTTCAAAGATCGCGCAGCCGTTTACAGACGCGCTCTGTGAATATGCAATGAACCTGATCGCTCACAATCTTGTAAAGGTTTACCGGGGCGAAGGGGACAAAAGAGCATGGGAGAAACTTACTCTTGCAAGTACCATTGGTGGTATGGTGATCAATACGGCGGGAGTTACGCTGGCTCACGGAATGGAACATCCGGCAAGCGGACTCAAAGATATCGTTCACGGCCAGGGACTGGCAGCGCTTACGCCTGCGGTGATCGAGGCTTCACAGAAAGGCAGTCATTTTAAATTTGCGAAGATCGCGAGAATCTTCGGAGGAATTACTGCGGAAGACTGTGCACCTGCGATCCGTATGCTCCTTAAGGATCTGGATCTTACCTGTACCCTGTCTGATCTGGGACTGGAAGAGAAAGATATTCCCTGGATGGCTGAGAACTGCATGAAAGTCTCTGCGGCAGGCGTGGCGAATAACCCGGTGGTGTTCACTGAGGAAGAAATCGCAGAGATCTACCGCGCCGCAATGTAGAGAAATAAAAGAATAAAGGATGCGGGCCGTCATGTGATGTGGCGGCCCGCATTGTCAGTGGAAAACAGAATGGGAAAAGGAGAAAAAATGGAATTCAAAACAGCGGTAACGGAAGACTTTGAAACGGCGTTTCAATATATACAGGCTCTCTGGACATATAATACTTACGATAAAGAGGAAATTCGGACGGTTTATGAGCGGGTGATCCGGGACGAGAATTCTTTTGCCTTCTTTGTCCTGGATGAGGGAGAATATAAAGGATTCTGTCACGGAGATTATTTTGACACATTCTGGATGTCCGGCAGAACCTGTTATATATCCAGTCTCATAACAAATGAAAAAGACCGGGGAAAAGGATACGGCAGGGCGCTGGTGGATCATGCCCTGCAGCTGGCCCGCCGGGAAAGATGCAAGGCTGTGATACTGGACTCCGGATTCCCGAGAGAGCAGACGCACAGATTTTATGAGAAATACGGATTTGATAAGAGCTGTTACGGATTTGAGCTTGAATTAAAATGATAGAAGACAGATAAGTTTGATCGGCATGAGTGGATATAAATTTGAGATTATATAAAAAATAACTATATAAAAAGATTAAATATAAGTATTTGCTATTTGATTATATCGGTGTTAAAGTGAGAGCAGATAGAAAAAGACCGGCCATGATATCAAAATGAAAAGCCGCCTTCAGGCGGTCTCAGGAGGAAAGAGAAATGTTACAATGGTTAATCGATCTGCTGACACCGATTTTTACAAGTATGGGCGTCAGCGAAGTTGATGTGCAGACGTATGTAAACAGTCTGAGCGGGTATATCTATGCGATACTGGGAAGCTTTGTCCTTATGATCGCAGTGATGATTGCTGCACATTTTATTGTGAAAAAGGGAACCCGGCACGTGGTGAGATGGAGCGCCGGCGTGGCGTGGGTGCTCATCGTGGCAGTACTTGCCAATGTAATCTGCTTTGGCCCCATGTATAATAACGTTGCGATCATACTGAACAGTCAGGCACAGGTGTCCGAGGACTCCAGAGAGAATTCCCGCGATGTAATCCGCGAGGTGGGAGAAGAGGGGATGGTTCTTCTGGAGAATGACGGCGTTCTTCCACTGTCTTCCGATACAAAACGCATCAATGTGTTCGGATGGGCGTCCATCGCCCCGATCTTCGGCGGCACGGGATCCGGATCCTCAGATACATCGAGCTGTGTCGGAATTCTGCAGTCCCTTCAGGACGCAGGTTATGAGACAAATGATACACTGACAGATATGTATACCGAATACAGAGAAACCCGTATCCTTCCGGAGATGGGAAATGTAGGATATACGGACTGGACACTTCCGGAACCGACAGCTGATTATTATACAGATGAGATCATGCAGGAGGCAGAAGGGTTTTCTGATACTGCAGTTGTCGTTCTTGGACGCTCCGGCGGTGAAGGACAGGATCTGCCGACGGATATGAATGCGGTCATCAACGGTACATACGACATCCGGGATGAAGTGGCAGACGGAAATGACCAGTATAACTATTTTAACTGTAATTACGACAATAACGGTGACTATGACGATTTTGACGAAGGAGAGCACTATCTGGAACTGTCCAATACCGAAGAGGCAATGCTGGATATTGTGTGTAATGCATTTGACGATGTGATCGTGGTCATCAACTCCAATAACGCCATGGAACTTGGCTGGGTAGAGAATTATGATTCTATCGGCGCGCTCATTCTGGCACCGGGAACCGGCGAGACCGGTATGGCTGCACTGGGTGAGATTATTAAAGGAGACGTAAACCCGTCAGGAAAGACTGTAGACACTTATGTCTATGACCTGACAGCTGCACCGAATTATAACAATACAGGAAACTTTGCGTACAATAATGTGGAAGATCTCAAAGAGGCCTTTACAGAGGCAGACGATGCCTATCAGGGGAATATTGCCTTTGTCAATTATGTGGAAGGTATATATCTGGGATATAAGTTCTATGAGACGGCGGCAGAAGAATGGCTGATCCAGTATGACGATGTGGTCCAGTATCCGTTCGGCTACGGGCTGAGCTATACAAGCTTTACACAGGAGATCAGTAACTTTACGGATAACGGGGACAGCATTTCCATGGATGTCACTGTGACCAACACAGGAGACGTGGCCGGAAAGAGCGCGGTAGAGATTTATTTTACACCTCCGTATAACAACGGTGGTATTGAAAAGGCCTCCGTCAATCTCATCGCATTAGATAAGACAAATACTCTGGAGCCGGGAGCAAACGAGACGGTATCCTTTACGATCAATAAAGAAGATATGGCGTCCTATGATTCTACAGGAATCAAGACGGAAAACGGCGGATATGTACTGGAGGCGGGAGACTATACAGTCTCTGTACGGTCGGATTCCCATACCGTGATGGATGAAGCGTCTTTCCATGTAGATGAAGATATCAACTACAGCACGGAAGGACGGAGAAGCGATGATCAGACGGCGGTCAATCAGTTTCAGGATTATTCCGCCGGAAATGTGACATATCTGTCGAGAGCAGACGGGTTTGCCAATTATGAGGAAGCAACTGCAGCGCCTGCTGAGGAAGCCTATGTAATGGACGATGAGACAAGAGCGGCAGTCATGGAAAAATCTGTTGCATACTATGATCCGACACTGTATGACAACCCGGACGATGAAATGCCGGTAACCGGTGCGGACAACGGCCGCAGACTCTCCGAACTGACAGGAAAGGATTACGATGATCCGATGTGGGATGAGCTTCTGGATCAGCTTACCGTAGAGGAGATGAGCGATCTGGTCAATCTGGGAGGCTTCCAGACCGTAGCGGTGGATTCTGTCGGAAAAGTGGCGACACTGGACAGTGACGGGACAAGCGGACTGAACGACTGGGTGACAGGCGTATACGGAACTCCGTTCCCTGTGGAGGTGCTGATCAGTCAGACATGGAATCCGGAACTGGCAGAGAGAACAGGAAGCGCCATCGGTGCAGAATATGCAGACTGTCATATTTACGGATGGTACGGACCTGCAATGAATATGCACAGAACAGCATTCTGCGGACGTAACTTTGAGTATTATTCCGAGGACGGCGTGCTCTCCGGCGTGATAGCGTCTGCCGAGATCAACGGAGCGGCAGAACACGGTGTGTACGCATATATCAAACATTTTGCACTGAATGATCAGGAGACAAACAGATGCAGTTTCCTGCTGACTTACTCTGATGAGCAGGCAATCCGTGAAATCTATCTGAAACCGTTTGAAATGTGTGTAAAGAATTTTACAGGAGAGTCTCTTGCCGTAATGTCTTCTTTTATCTGGATCGGGACAAAATACAGCGGGTCCAATCCGTACCTGCTGAATAATGTGCTCCGTGGAGAATGGGGATTCAGAGGCATGGTACTGACAGACTGGGACGGCTCCTACGGCTATCAGCTTACCGATGACTGCGTGAGAAACGGCAATGATGCCATGCTCGGATTTAATTCCTATGAATCCAATGTACTGACGGATACAGATTCCGCGACACTGGTGAAGGCTCTGCGTCAGGCGTCGAAGAATATCATGTACACGATGGCGAACAGCGGAAACTATACTGTCGATAATCCGGATGAGGCCGGTCTTGACAACATGACTCTGACCTTTATCGGTATCGATGCGGCAATTGCTGTGGTACTGATCGCAGCCGAACTGATCGTAATACTGCGGTGGAGAAAGAAAAGATCGGGGAATACGAATGGAAATTTGAAAATGGTATAAAAAGCGGAAGGCGATTCCGGATGATGAAAAAAATTATTTCTATGGCCCTTATTATTGCGTGTATTCTTGCAACAGTATTGTCGGGCTGTACAGACAGCAGACAGGCGGAAAATCCTGACGATGACAAAACACAGGAATCACGGCTCACAGAAACTGAAGTTACCCGAAACGAAACAGAGGAAGAAAATATGGACAGAAAAATGATCGTAAATATTAATGGAAATAGTTTTACCGCAACATTAGAGGACAACAAAGCAGCGGACACTCTGGTGGAGATGATGCAGGAGGAGCCGGTCACCATTCAGATGAGCGACTATGCCGGCTTTGAGAAAGTTGGTGATCTGGGAACTGATCTGCCCGCAAGCGACCGGCAGACAACGACTCAGGCAGGTGATATTGTGCTGTATCAGGGAAATCAGATTGTTATTTTCTACGGCTCGAATTCATGGAGTTATACAAGGCTGGGGAGGATTGATGATCTGACAGGCTGGGAAGAGGCACTTGGAAACGGAGATGTGACTCTGACTCTTTCTCCGGAGAAAGAATAATCAAAACATTTGTTTCAGGTATTTGAGACATTAAGTATTTTGGATTAAAATAATAAGAGTATCTTATGACATTAAAAACAGGAGTCAGAGTGCTCTTATTATTTTTAGCAGGAGGAGATATAAAATGGAAGAAGGAGATTGGCAGGTATTTTGATGAGCAATTGCAGCGCCGGCCGGAGAAACATACAGCAGCGTCCGGGAGATTCCGGCTATGCGCAGATATTAAGGACGCTGCTCTTTTTATCCATCCCGACAATCGTGGAAGAAGTACTTGCCACGCTGCTCCAGTACGTGGATACCGCGATGGTGGGACAGCTTGGAGAACAGGCGACGGCTTCGGTAAGCATCACTACGAATGTGACGTGGCTTGTGAACAGTGTATCGGGAGCTGTCGGCACAGCCATCCTTGTTCTGATATCTAAGGCGTCGGGAGCAGGGGAGGACAGGCAGGTGAAGAAATTGTCCCAGCAGGCGCTGTTTCTGGCTCTTGCATCCGGTGTACTGCTCGAGATCCTGTCACTCATCCTGTGCCCGTATATTCCGATATGGATGGGAGCGGAGCCGGCAATCCGGGATCAGGCTTCCCGTTATTTCTTTATTATCAGTGTGCCGCTGGTATTCCGCTATGTCAGTACGATCCTCGGGGCGGCGCTCCGGGCGGTGCAGGATACAAAGACGCCGATGCTTATCAGCCTTGCGGCCAACGGGTTGAATATTGTGCTGAACTATTTCCTGATCTATCCTGCGGATCTGGGAGTGGACGGCGCTGCAATTGCTTCGGCTGTATCCTATGCGCTTTCCGGTATCCTGATGTTTATATTCTGCATCAAAAACAGTCAGCTTTGTTGGAAAGCCCGGGAGTTCTCGGCGGACAGAAAACTGCTGGCAGAATGTGCGTCTGTGGGCACGCCGGTACTTGGGACCAGCATGGTGAGCTGCTTCGGATATGTGGTATTTGCCGGTCTTGTCTCGGGAATGGGGACAACAGTATTTGCGGCCCATTCTATCGCGGTGACGGCTGAGACCATTTTTTATGTGCCGGGTTACGGGCTTAGGTCTGCCGCTTCCACCCTGATAGGAAATGCCAGAGGCGAAGGAAATATGAAGAAGCTGAAGACGGTGGGGATCTTAAGCGTGCTGCTCACGGTCGCTGTCATGTGCGTGAGCGGTCTTGTGCTGTTTTTCGGCGCACATCTGCTCATGAGCCTTTTTACCCCAAGCCGTCCGGTAGTGGATCTGGGAGCCGAGATGCTCCGGCTTGTTGCATTGTCCGAACCGTTTTTTGGACTGATGGTCGTACTGGAAGGTATTTTCTACGGCCTCGGACGGACAAGATATTCGTTTATTGTAGAGACAGTGGGAATGTGGTGCGTGCGCATCCTGTTTACGTTCCTATGTGTACAGTACTGGGGGCTGGGGCTTCGCGCCGTCTGGTACTGTATGATCGCGGACAATGTGTGTAAGGCAGTCCTCTTTGCAGTCCCGTTCCTGACAAAACGAAGCCGGATGCGCCAGTGGTTAGAAGAAAGGACTGGGATATTATGAAGACAGAACAGAACATCATATTGGACTTTTCCCATATTTATCCGGAAGATATCGAGAGGCAGGTAAAAGGACTGAAACGTATCGATCTGACGGATATCAGCGGCACAGATATGTACTGTACGGAAGAAGCGGCGGCAGAGATCAGGAAACGGCTGGCGCCGTACAGTCCCTGCGGGATCCATTTCCTTGACAGTGGGAATTATCATTACGCCACAAAGTTTTTTATAGAGAAGATCAGAGAACCGTTTGCACTTGTGCTGTATGACAATCACAGCGATATGCAGCCGCCTGAGTTCCCCGGGATGATAAGCTGCGGAGACTGGGCGGGCGATGTGGTCTGCACCAATCCCTGCCTGGAACAGTTGATCCTGGCAGGTCCGGAGCAGAAAACGATCGATGAGATACCGTCAGAGTTTTATAAAAAGCTGGTCTGCATCAGCAGAGAGGAGATAGAGGAGAAGAGAGTTTACGAAAAGATTCCTCTGATCGATATGGATCTTCCCATCTATATCTCGATTGACAAAGATGTCCTTGACCGAAACAGTGCCCGGACAAACTGGAATCAGGGCGAGATGCCTTTCCCTGTTCTGGAGGGCCTGCTTCTGGAAGTCTTTGAGCATCAGCGGGTGATCGGCGCAGATATCTGCGGTGAGTGCAGTCTTCTGGAGCCTTTCCGGGAGCTCATGGAAGACGAGGAGATCAATAAAATAATAAATGACAGGCTGTATCACTTCCTGAACGACTGTCTGAGAACCTCAAGAAATTTTTCTACAGGTTTTGAAAAGACCTGATATTTTTTCCAGATGATATTCATCTTATTTTCCAGTTTGGGGTTCAGAGGACGAAAGCACAGATTGCTCTCGCCGGTCGTGTTAATGATCTTGTCAAGGCCGATCGCGTAACCGAGTCCCTCGTCAACGAGAAGGGAAGCGTTGAAGATCAGGTTATAGGTGGCGGCGATATTTAGCTGGTCCGGCTCACGCCCCAGCCACTGGGTAAGGGTTCCGCCCTGAGATTCCTGCTGGGAAAGAATCAGAGGTACGTCATACAGATCGTCGGGAGCGATGCTCTCCTTTTCCGCAAGGGGAGAATCCTTGCGCATCAGAACACCCCAGATATCATGGTAAGGCATCTCGAGGACATTATATTTCGTCAGATCTACATCTCCGAAAATGATTCCGAAGTCGATCAGCCCTTTATCCAGATATTCGGATACAAGCGTGGAATTTCCGCTGGAAAGATGATAGCTGATGCCGGGATACCGGTCCTGGAGCTTCTTTGCAGCTTTTGCGATCAGGCGGATGCCGTCTGTCTCGCCGGTGCCGATGTAGACGTCTCCAATGACAACATCGTCACTCATTTTTATTTCGGTTTCTGCTTTTTTCACAAGGTCCAGTATCTCCTCGGCACGTTTGCGCAGGATCATTCCCTCTTCGGTCAGTGTGACTTTCCGGGTGCCTTTTGTTCCGCGGATGAAGAGTTGTTTTCCTAATTCCTGCTCCAGGTTTTTGATCTGCGTGGAGAGGGTGGGCTGGGAGAGATGAAGAGACTCTGCGGCATGTACGATACTCTGTTCTCTTGCGATCGCAAGGAAATAATTAAGAACGCGTAATTCCATGATAAATTCCTCCGGACTATATATTGATTGCAGTTAATGATGGTCAGCTGTCAGTGTAACTATAACATGGATATGAATAGGATTCAACTATGGAAATGCATTATAACAACGTATTTGCTATTCATATAATGCGGTGCTAAACTGTATATCGAAAGAAAAGATAATATAACAGACGGAGCAGAATAATGGCATCTGCTTTATATGTGAAAGGATGGACAGATATGAGACCGGATTCCAGAGAGAATCTTATCCAGAATCTGAAAGATGCGGGCTGCTGTGAGAAAATGATCTGTGATTTTATGGAGTGTTTTGACGAGAAGAACATAGATCGTCAGATAGCTTTGCTCGAACTTCACAGAGATGATCTGCTTGACAATGTGCACAGTGAAGAGAGGAAGATATCCTGTCTGGATTACCTGCTCTATCAGATCAGAAAGACTTCTGCGTAATAGTGATGAATTTTAAACTTGTGAATTTAATAGGAAAGGAAGAGATATAAATGAGTCAGAAAAAGGAAATAAGACAGCAGTATTTAACAGGAGAACGCCCGCTGTTCATGGGAAAAGACCTTAAGATCTGCGATACGATCTTTGACGACGGGGAATCGCCACTCAAGGAAAGCCGGAACATTGAATTATACGGCAGTATGTTTAAATGGAAATATCCGCTCTGGTACAGCAAAGACATTCTTGCAGAGGACTGTACATGGTTTGAGATGGCGCGGGCAGGCGTATGGTACACAGACAATATTACGGTGAGAAACGCCATGATCGAAGCGCCTAAGAATTTCAGAAGATGCACAGGCGTAGTACTGGAAAACGTAGATTTCACGAATGCGCAGGAGACGCTCTGGAACTGCAGTCAGGTGAAGATGGACCGTGTCGCTGCAAAAGGTGATTACTTTGCCATGAACTGTACGGATATGAAGCTCAATGACTTTAAACTGGACGGCAACTATTCTTTCGATGGAGCGAAGAATATAGAGATCCACAATGCAAAATTGCTCTCTAAGGACGCGTTCTGGAACAGTGAAAACGTAACGGTTTATGATTCCTTTATTTCAGGTGAATATCTGGGATGGAATGCGAAGAACCTGACCCTTGTCAATTGTACGATCGAGAGCCTGCAGGGGATGTGCTACATCGACAACCTTGTGATGAAGAACTGCAAGCTCATTAATACGACGCTTGCCTTTGAGTACTCCACAGTAGATGCGGATATTCACGGAAAGATCGACAGCGTTTTAAATCCCTCCGGAGGAACGATCCGCGCAGAACATATCGGCGATCTTATTATCGAGAAAGATAAGATCGATCCGTCAAAGACAAAGATTATCTGCAGCGACATCGACCATGAGAAGCAGTGTGCCTGCGCGTGAGAAAGGATAATGCAGTATGAAATATAATTTTGACGAAATGATCGACCGTAAAAATACAGGTTCCCTGAAATGGGATGTGCCGGACGGGGAGCTTCCCATGTGGGTGGCGGACATGGATTTTTGCACAGCTCCGGCTGTGACGGAAGCCATTGCGGAGCGCGCGTCCCATGGAATATTCGGTTATACGATGGTGCCGGACGAGTGGTATGAGGCATATCAGTCATGGTGGAGCAGCCGGCATCACTTTGAAATAGAGAAAGACTGGCTTATCTTCTGCACAGGAGTGGTGCCTGCGATCTCAAGCGTTGTCAGAAAGATGACTACCGTGGCGGAGAAAGTTGTTGTCATGACGCCGGTGTACAATATTTTCTTTAACTCGATCTTAAATAACGGAAGGAATGTACTTGAGAGCAGGCTGAAACTGGAGAACGGCGTCTATGAGATCGACTTTGATGATCTGGAGGAAAAGCTCTCAGACCCGCAGGCAACATTGCTGCTTTTGTGTAACCCGCAGAATCCGGCGGGAAGGATCTGGGACAAGGAGACACTGGAACGGATCGGAGATCTGTGCGTAAAGCATCATGTGCTTGTTCTCTCCGATGAGATCCACTGTGATCTTGTAAAACCGGGGACAGAGTATGTGCCGTTTGCATCAGTCTCGGAAAACTGCCGGAGAAACAGCATCACCTGTGTCGCCCCGACGAAAGCATTTAACATTGCAGGCATACAGACGTCTGCTGTGATCGTGCCGGACGAGACGATCCGCCATAAGGTCAACCGGGGCCTCAATACAGATGAAGTGGCGGAGCCGAATGTGTTTGCAGCCATAGCTCCGGTTGCCGCATTTATGCACAGCGGAGAGTGGCTGGATGAATTGAATGTATATCTGTGGGAAAACAGGAAGAGGGCAGAAGAGTACATTGACAGTGAGATTGAAGATGTGACCGCGATCCGGGGAGAAGCGACGTATCTGCTGTGGATCGACTGCAGGAAAGTGACAGGAGATTCTGACGGGCTCTGCGGCTTTTTGAGGAGAGAGACGGGCCTGTATGTCTCATCCGGAAGCGAGTACCATAACGGGGACGGATTCCTGAGGATGAATCTGGCCTGCCCGAGAGCCCGGCTGGAAGATGGTCTGGACAGGCTGAAAAAGGGAATCGGGGCATATAGAGAGAAAGACAGACGGTAAATATAAGTACAGGACCAGATTATGAGAACAGATATCAAAAAAGACTTGATATTTGTTCTCATTTTATGTATGATAAAGACATGAGTTAGATAAGACTAACAAAAACAGTGCCAACGAATTATCCGCAGGAGGTATCATAATGAGTGTCGTTATCATCGGAGGCCATGACAGGATGGTCTGCCAGTATAAAAAGATCTGTAAACAGTTTAACTGCAAGGCAAAAGTGTTCACGCAGATGTCGGCTTCCTTAAGTAAACAGATCGGAAGCCCGGATCTGATCGTGCTGTTCACGAACACAGTGTCCCATAAGATGGTGAAATGCGCGGTTGAAGAGGCGGGAAGATGCAATGCCTGTGTTGTGAGGTGCCATACAAGCAGTAAAAATGCACTGGAAGAAATTCTCTGCAATGCGTGTGCTTAATTCGTAATCCCAGGGGAAAAAGTGTCCGCCGGAGTACAGGTGTCACTCGCAGGCGCGCTCTCGCTCGGGCCGCAACATAGCAGTACATAAGGCGGCAAAGAACGCCGCCTAAGTGCTGATGTTGCTCTACGGCCTTTGAGTAACACCTGTACTCCGGCTGGGCTTTTCGCTCCCGGAATTTCAGATTAAGACGGGAGTAGATTGAAGGTGTTGCCATTCGTTGATTCGGCTGGAATCAAAGAAAGTAATACCTGTTATTCTGATTTTTCTCCTACGAAGACGATTACGGAGCGTTCGCCGAGGATGATGGTGTTTCCGGCGACGGGCATTTTGTTTTCCGAAAAGATCTGCTGTTTCGGATCGCCGGTATTTACCGCGATCTTCCAGCAGTAATCTTCCGGCAGATCCGGAAGCGTGAGGTTCGCCGGATACCAGTATGCATTGACCGCTACATAGACGAGATCTTCGCGGTTCTCTTCCTCGTCATATCCCGCGAAGAGGACGCAGGCGGCATAAGAGTTCTCCATGTGTTCGTTGTTCCACGGTTCCAGCCCGTGGATGCTCATAGACGGAAAACTGATGTAGCTCGGTTCCAGATCCCTGCGGATTGCCGGATGCGCTTTGCGGAACGCGATCATATACCGGAAGAATTCAAACAGGTCTTCATTTTTATGGAGCAGGTTCCAGTCCAGCCATGAAATATGATTGTCCTGACAGTACGGGTTGTTGTTGCCGTAGCGCGTGTCGCCGAATTCATCTCCCGAGAGGAACATGGGGGTCCCGCGGCTGCACATCAGGACGGCACAGGCGTTTTTGATCATTCGGAAGCGCAGGGCGAGGATTTCGGGATCATCGGTATCGCCCTCTGCTCCGCAGTTCCAGCTGTTGTTGTCGTCGTAGCCGTCGGTGTTGTCCCAGCCGTTCGCCTCATTGTGCTTTTCGTTGTAGCTGTACAGGTCATAGAGCGTAAATCCGTCGTGACAGGTCAGGAAGTTGACGGATGCATTGCCGCCCCTGTAGACGGGATCATAGAGATCCGGCGAGCCGGTCATCCGCTGTGCGGCGATCCCCGCCATCTTGGCGTCTCCTTTTAGGAAGCAGCGCATATCGTCGCGATAACGTCCGTTCCATTCTGCCCAGCGCTTCCATGACGGGAACGAGCCTACCTGATAGAGTCCGCCCGCGTCCCATGCCTCGGCGATGAGTTTGACATTTCCGAGGATCGGATCGAAGGCAAGACTCCGCAGGAGCGGGGGCTGATTGAGCGGCGTGCCGTTGCCGCTGCGCCCGAGGATGGATGCCAGATCGAAGCGGAAGCCGTCCACCCGGTAGTCGGTCACCCAGTAGCGGAGGCAGTCTAGGATCAGCTCCTGAACGACAGGATGATTGCAGTTCAGCGTATTTCCACAGCCGCTGAAGTTATAGTATTTCCCGTCAGGGGTGAGCATATAGTAGATATTGTTGTCAAACCCCTTGAAACAGAAAGACGGGCCCATTTCATTCCCTTCAGCCGTATGGTTGAACACAACGTCCAGGATCACGTCGATCTCATTGTCGTGCAGCGCTTTGATCAGCCGCTTCAACTCCATTCCCTCGCGGTTATATTCGATGCTGGAGGAGTAGCTTGTATTCGGCGCGAAGAAGCAGACCGGATTATAGCCCCAGTAATCGAGCAGTTCATTATCATCGATCAGCCGTGCGTCGCGCATCTCGTCAAATTCAAAGACAGGCATCAGCTCCACCGCATTAACCCCTAGCCTTTTCAGATAAGGAATCTTTTCTTCCAGCCCTTTAAACGTGCCCGCACAGGATACGCCGGAGGAGGGTGATTTAGTAAATCCGCGGACATGAAGTTCATAGATTACCAGATCTTCCATGGGGATAGGTTCGCTTCGTTCCAGCCCCCAGTCAAAGTTGTTCTGTACGACCCGCGCGCGGTAGCTGTGCTGCGGATTGTTCTTGCAGCCCCACTGGCTCTGCCCGGTGACTGCGCGGGCATAAGGATCCAGAAGGATCTTGTTCTTATCAAATCGAAGTCCTTTTTTCTCGTCATAGGGACCGTCCAGCCGGTAGGCATATTCGAATTCTTCAATATCCAATCCAAATACGATCATGGAATAGACAAAGCCTATTTTGTAATTGTCGGGGAATTTCAGAGCGGCGAAGGGCTCTTCCGCATCGCGGTGGAAGAGCAGCAGTTCGCAGGACGTTGCTCCATGTGACTGGATTGTAAAATTGACGCCGCCCGGGATCACGGTGGCTCCGAAGAAACGGAAGAATCCGGGGCGGACCTGAAAGCCGGAGATCGTATCCAGTGGTTTTAGCTGCTGCCCGGGTACGAGCACCAGATCTGATGTATGCAGTGACATAATGGCCATCTCCTTTCAAGACTGAAATACTGTTACCTGCCGCTTAAATAGAACACAGCGAGCTGTGTGCGGTCGCGCAGGTTCAGTTTATCGAGTATAGTTGTTAAGTAGTTCCTTACAGTCCCTTCACTTAAATACAGACGTGCTGCAATTTCTTTGTTACTCAATCCCTCTGCAATCAGGCGGATCACTTCCAGTTCACGCTCACTGATCCCATATTTTTTATAGTCGGTTGTCTCTTTTGGCGTTCCCATAAGTTCCGGAATCCGGGAGACAATTTCCGTGCCGAACACGGTCTGGCCGGAGGCCGCTGCCCGTATGGCGGGAATAATATTCTGGTAATCCTGCTTGAGCAGATAACCTGCCGCTCCCAGTTTTAATGCTTTTATAATATATTCATCGTCGGAAAATGTCGTAAGCAGCAGAATCCTTGCCGACGGGAATTCCTGCAGGATTTCTTCTGCTGCATCCAGTCCGTTTTTCTGTTTCATACGGATATCCATCAGAAGCACATCCGGCCTGTGTCCGCGGTAGAGTGCAAGAGCTGCGCTGCCGTCCTCTGCTGTAGCTGTCACCTCAAAATCCGGCTCGCTTTCCAGAATCATTTTCAGGGCGCTCACCACAAGGCAGTCATCGTCTATCAATATCAGTTTCATAATCTGGTCTCCTTTTTGGTATCGTGACAAGGATCCGGAACCCGTTTTCTTCTGAGATATGGATTGTTCCGTGAAGTTTGTCCGTCCTTTCCTTCATATTTGCCAGTCCCATGCCGCCGGGATGTGCGGCATTTTCCGAGTTTTTGCCATTTCCCGTGCTTCTGTCATTCCCCGTACCTTTCCTGATTTTAGTGCCGTTATCCTCAATGCAGAGCTGATACAGTGCGGGGTGTTCCCGGATGGTAACAGATGCTTTGCTGGCATTGCTGTGCCTCATGATATTGGAGAGTGCCTCTTTTGTAATGCTGATAAAGCTGTATTTGACATCCCGGGGGATCTCTCTTCCTGCGTCATAGCAGTATGCGACCGGGCAGAATGTAAAATCACTGATCAGGGATTTTACGGCTTCGTCCAGATTGACTGCCTCATCCCGCAGGTCGTGTACGCTGGAGCGGATGTTGTCCATGGCTGCGTTCAGTGTCTGGTCGAGAGAATCAAGTGTAGGCGATAGTGTCTCGTCC
>OLIH01000726.1_pt1 | contig 14943 bp, 8 predicted proteins | sample 1609721 | NCBI WGS metagenome assembly OLIH01 (sample SAMEA4350157, study PRJEB24818) | metagenome | biome: human; feature: gut; material: faeces | place: Denmark | collected 2013-09
TCCTCATACCGTCCGCCCCAGTCCAGCGAGATTTCCTCCGACTTCCGGCAGAATTTTTGCAGCAGGAGCTCCAGCTCCTGCCCCTCCAGTGCCCTGCAGCTATATGCCTGCACCGCAATGGTGCGGCTCTGGTACCTGCGCCGGTACTGCTGTGGCGTGGTGCGAAAGCTCTTTTCAAAGCTGTCGCTGAAATATTTGTACTTGGAAAAGCCGCATTCGTAGGCGATGGTCTGGAGCCCCTTGCCCCCCTCCAGCAGCATGGCCGCCGACTTCTCCACACGGGCCATGTTCAGGAAGGTCCGGAAGCCCACGCCGCAGCCGTTCTTGAGAATGTTGGTCAGGTGGTTGGCGCTGATGTGCTCCATGGCCGCCACATCCTCAATGCGGATAGGCTTGTTGTAGTTGCGGTAGATGTAGTCCGTGATCCGGCGGATGCGCCGGAGCTGGAGCTCGTTTCCCTTGTAGGCGTTGTTGAACTCGGGAAAGCCGCTGCCCAGATAATAGCACTGGAACTCCTTGATGAGAGTGTTGAGAATCTTCTCCCCCACCTCCCTGTAGGCAGCCGTCTCCGTCCCCGTCCGGTCCAGCAGCCTGGGGAGCTGCTTTTTCAGATAGCTGCCCAGCATTTGGATTCCCGCGGTATTGTTCTCCAGGGCACTGTTGGCAAACTGGTAGGTCCGCAGGTCCGGAAACTCCGCCCGGTATGCCTCCACATTGATGTGCAGCAGCATCACCGTCCCCCGGGTGTGGGGATAGGCGCAGAGCCGGTGCAGCTCCCGCGGACAGCTCACGTAAATATCCCCGGCCTTCATGTCCAGCACGTTGTTGACCACTGTGAGCTCAAAGGATCCCTCCAGGGCAAACATGATCTCCAGAACGTCGTCGTGCATATGAAAGGGGTATTCCTCCACCTCCACGATACTGCACTGCAGCGGCGCATTGTCGGGAAACGCGATTGTCTCATACAGCATGTCCCTTCCGTCCTTTCCGTTGTGCTCCGGCTCCGCGGGTGTCACGGCCAGCCCTTTGGGGGATATTTTACCGTATTTTCAAACTGCTTTCCAGCAAAATCTGGATTTCACTCCGTTTCTCTCCGAATGCTTTTGACAGCAGGTCACTGTAAAATATATACAACAAATTGCATCTACGCCTTTCCTATATTGACGTTTTTTCCACCCCATGCTATCCTATTGTCATAGTACTGTTACAGGAAGGGGGGATCGATTCCGGTGCAGCAACAGCAGTAAGATTTCTTCCATGGAGGAAGCTTGAGAACCACATTTCATGAAGGAGGCCTCAACCATGACCATGCGTATCCACCGCGCAGTCCGGACCCTCTCCCTTCTCCTGGCTCTGAGCATGCTGCTTTCCGTCAGCGCCATTTCCTCCGCAGCCGAAACGCCCGCCCCTTCCGTACTCACCGTTTCGGATTCTACGCTCGCTTTGGTTGACCGGGATCAAGCCTTTACCGCCACCCTCACCGTAGACGCCTCGGTACTGGGGGACGCCTCTCCCGATGCCTGGGCCGCCGGCCTTACCTGGTACCTCACCCGGGAGGAGGGCTTCCAGGACGGGACGCTCTATCCCTATTACTACCCAGGCGACCGCCTGGACCGCTGGCAGGTCTGGAACAACGGCGAAGGAGGCGACGCACTGTTCACCCTGGGCGATGTAGCCGCGTCGTCCAGCGGCGGCAAGGTCACCGTGACCCTGCCCTTTACCGCCGGTTCCTTTACCGGCATCAACGGCGACTCCTCCAAAAACCGGAACGCCTGGCCCAGTTTCATCGGCACGTACACCCTGTCCGCCCGGAGCGGTGATACCGTAGTGGCGGAGACGGACATGACGGTGAATGCCTATGACAGCTACGTCCGCTACGACGACATTGACGAGTCCATCCAGGACATCATCGACGAGGCGCTCCCCGGCCGGTACATCACCGTCACCACCTTCGGCCAGAGCGAGGGCGGCCGGGACCAGTATTACGTCACCCTGTCCGACAGCAAGGCGTCCGTGGACGCCTTCCAGGCCATGAACGCCATCGCCGAGACCGCCCCCGCCTCCCTCCAGGACAAGCTGGAGAAGGGCTCCATGGGCGACTACCGCGTGCCCTTCTTCCTCAACAACGTCCACCCCGACGAGGACCCCGGCGTGGACGCCCAGCTCAACGTCCTGCGCGCCCTGGCTACACAGGAGACCGTTACCTACAACACCCTCACCGGCTTCAAGGACAAGAGTGTGGACATCTCGGAGATGTTCGCCCCCGACGTGCTGGACCTGGGCATCACCGGCCTGGGCTCCCAGAAGTTCACCAGGGATGCGGAGGGCAACATTCAGGACAACACCGGCGTCAACGATGCCAGTGAGCTCTATACCATCAGCGGCGACATCACGCTGAAGGTGGACGACATTCTGGACGACATCATCTTTGTCATCTGCCCCAATGAGAACCCGGACGGGCGCACCTACAATACCCGCCGCAACGACAACGGCTTTGATCTGAACCGGGACGCCTCCAACCAGACCCAGAACGAGACTACCAATCTGGTCCAGGTGATCAACGACTGGAACCCGGTGGTATTCGCCGAGCTGCACGGCTACATGACCGAATTCCTGGTGGAGCCCTGCACCCCGCCCCACGAGCCCAACCTGGAATACGACCTGCTGGTGAAGAACTTTGCGCTGGGCTCCGAGGCTTTCGGCACGGCTGCCCTGGGCACCATGTCGGCCACCCGGGAGGAGCATCCCGACACCCTGTACTGGTCCTATTACATGCCTCTGCGGGATGACTACGACCCCTCCACCATGCACTGGTCCGCCTGGGACGACCTGTGTACCAACTACGGCCCCAGCTACGCCATGCTCAACTGCGGCTCCCTGGGCTACACCATTGAGACCCCCTATAACAACGAGGCATCCACCGATCTGTTCGAGTACGGCGTCTACGGCCTGATCGACTACGTCATGGAGCACAAGGACGACATCTACCACAACCAACTGGAGTTCTTCCGCCGGGGCATGGAGAACGAAGATCACCGGGACAGCATGGAAAAGTGGTATGTGGATGTGAACAACAAGCAGTTGCAGTCCGATACCTGGCGCGTCCCCTACGAGGAGAACGACAATTATTTCCCCGAGTACTATGTCATCCCCGTGGACGCCGCCTCCCAGCGCGATCCCGCCGACGCCTATGCGATGGGCCGGTTCCTGCTGCGCAACGGCGTAAGGGTATCCTCGCTGGACACGGACACCGCCGTGGGCGGCGTCACCTACAGGGCCGGTTCCCTGGTGGTGGACATGCATCAGGCCAAGCGGAACTACGCCAACGCCGTCCTGTGGGAGGGCGCCGACGCCTCCGCCTCCGGCTTCCCCGATCTGTACTCCGAGTCGGTTACCAACTTCCCCGCCATGCGCGGCTTTGACTGCATCCCCATCGCCGCAGAGGGCGCCTTTGCCGGCAAGCTCACCGAGGTGAGCACGGTGACCGGCAGATCCCAGCTCACCGGCACGGCGGGCGACGTGGTCACCCTCTCCAACAACGGCAGCGAGGCGGTCCGCGCGGTCAACGCCCTGCTGGATGCCGGCCGCACCGTAAGCCTCATCACCTCCGGCGACCACAAGGGCGACTTTGCTCTCTCCCTTGCCAGCTACGAGACGGTTGCGGACGACTTTGTGCTCTCCGCCACCCGGACGGCCGAGGCCCCCGCGGCCAGCGCCATCCGGAAGCCCACGCTCTTCCTCGCAGGCCGCTATGACGCATTCTCCGGTGCCAAGCTCACGGAGGGCTACTTCGCCCAGTGGTTCCGCGACGGCTACGGCTTCCGGAACTACCGCAACGTCTACAGCAACGGCACCTCCAACTACGACATAGAGACCTACATCGACCAGCTGGGCTTCACCGTCACCGACGATCCCGCCAAGGCGGACATCATCGTGGGCAACGTAGCCCTGGATCAGGGGGAGAAGGGCGCGGCCGCCGTGGCCGCTGTCAAGGCCGGCACCCCCTACATCGCCACCGGCTCCGACCCGCTGGAGTACATCTCCAAAAACCTGGTCACCGACCTGACCTACACCACCCTGGGCATGGAGGCCCTCCATACCGTCACCTATCCCACCGACAGCCTGATCACCGCCAGCTACGCCGCCGACGGCGACCATGTGCTGTATACCTATAGCTGCGGCGTGCTCACCTCCGTCCCCGCCGGGGCCACGGTGCTCATCCAGGCCGCGGAGCAGGACAGCTTTATCGCCGGCTGCTGCCTCAATGAGAACGGGACTCCCATTGACGGCTTTGTGGAGGCCATCGCCCTGGAACGGGACGGCATGGATCTCACCATCTTTGCCAACTCCGTCAACAACCGCGCCCACCAGCAGGACGACTACCGCTATGTGACCAATGCCATCTACGCCAAAATGAGCACCGGCGGCACCGGGTTCACCGATGTCCCCGCAAGCCATTGGGCCGCCGGCGGCATCGCCTATGCGGTGGAGAACGGCCTCATGACCGGCACCTCCCGCACCACATTTGCCCCCGCCGCCCCAACCACCCGGGGTATGATGATGACCATTCTGGCCCGCCAGGACGGCGTGAGCACCTCCGGCGGCGGCACCTGGTATGAAAAGGGCATGGCCTGGGCCAAGGAAAACGGCATCTCCGACGGAAGCGCCCCCAACGGCTCCATCACCCGCGAGCAGCTGGCCGTCATGCTCTACCGCGCGTCCGGCGCTGACGCCGGCTCTGCGGAGCTGAGCGCCTTTGCCGACAGCAAGGCGGTCTCCTCCTGGGCCGCGGAGGCCATGAGCTGGGCCGTGGAGCAGGGCGTCATCACCGGCAAGAAGGGGAACCTTCTGGACCCCGGCGGCACTGCCTCCCGGGCTGAGGTCGCCGTCATGCTCCAAAGATACCTCGGTTGAGCTTCCCTTCCAAAAATGACTGCGCGCGCCGCCTGAGAGACAGGCGGCGCGCGCAGTCTGTTTTTTCCGTTTCTCCCCGGCAGCCCTCGTTTTTGGCCCCTGTCGCGCATAGGATAGAATGGCGGAAGCCGGACGGCTCCCGCCGCCAAATCAAACCGGCGCTGTCCGCCGCCGGGGGAGGAGAGCATATGGATCAGATCCGAATCGGTATCGTGGGCTACGGCAACCTGGGGTGCGGCGTGGAATACGCGCTGCGGCAGAACCCGGACATGGCGCTGGTGGGCGTGTTTACCCGACGCCCGCCCTCCAGCCTCACACTCCAGACGCCCGGCGTACCCGTGTATCCGCTGGACGCCCTGGACGGGATGGAGGGCGCCGTCGACGTGCTGCTGCTCTGCGGCGGCAGCGCCGCCGACCTTCCGGAGCAGAGCCCCAGGTACGCCGGACGCTTTCACCTGTTGGACAGCTTCGACACCCACGCGAACATTCCCGCCCACTTTGCCGCCGTGGACGCCGCGGCCAGGGCCGGCGGGAAGACGGCCATCATCTCCGCGGGGTGGGACCCCGGCCTCTTTTCCCTGGTGCGGGCCCTGGCCGCGGCGGTGCTGCCCTGCGGGGAGAGCTACACCTTCTGGGGCCGGGGGGTCAGCCAGGGCCACTCCGACGCCGTCCGCCGCATCCCCGGCGTCCGGGACGCGCGGCAGTACACCATCCCGGTCCCCGCCGCCCTGGATGCGGTGCGCAGCGGCGCCAATCCGGCGCTGACCACCCGGCAGAAGCACATGCGGGAGTGCTTTGTGGTGGCGGAGGAGGGGGCCGACCGGGCCCGCATCGAGCAGGCGATCATCACCATGCCCCACTACTTTGCCGACTACGACACCACGGTGCACTTTCTCTCTGAGGAGGAGCTGCTCCGGGACCACGGCGGCCTGCCCCACGGCGGCTTTGTCTTCCGCGGCGGCCGCACGGGCCGGCAGGAACAGAACCGGGCCCTGTTGGAATTCAAACTGACGCTGGACTCCAACCCGGAGTTCACCGCCTGTGTCCTGACCGCCTTTGCCCGAGCCGCCTTTCGCCTGGGCCGGGCGGGACAGGCGGGCTGTAAAACCGTGTTTGACATTCCCCCGGCTGCCCTCTCTCCCCTGTCGCCGGAGGAGCTGCGCCGACAGCTTCTGTAGGGGGCGTTTCAGCGAACGCGGTTGCGCAGCGCCTCCCCCGCCAGATAGCGGCGCAGGTTGTCCAGCGCGATGCGGGCGATGCGGCGCTCGGTGTCCGCCAGGTGGTTTCCTCCGGCGGTGTGGGGCGTGATGAGCGCCCTGGGCTGCCGCCACAGCGGATGCTCCGGCGGAAGGGGCTCCGGGTCAGTGACATCCAGGCCCGCGCCCCACAGGCGGCCATCCGCCAGCACCTCCGCCAGGGCCTGGCCGTCCACGCAGCTCCCCCGGCCGCCGTTGAGGAGGATGGCGTCCCCCTTCATGCGCAGCAGCCGCGCCTTGTCAAAGAGACGGACGGTGCCGGGGGTTTGAGGCAGCGTGAGGGCCACCACGTCCGCCGCGGGGAGCAGCGTATCCAGCGCTTCGAAGCCGTACATGCGCTCGATGCCCGCGGCGGGCTTGGCCGGGTCCCGCCGCACGCCGCTAGTGCTGGCCCCCAGGGTCTGGCACAACCGGGCGAAGGAGCTGCCCAGGTCGCCGGTGCCCACCACCAGCACCTGAGCGCCCAGCAGAGTCTTGACAGGGCCCAGGTCCCTCCAAAGCGCCCTGTTCTGCTGGTCCCGGTAACTGGGCAGGCGCTTCATCAGCGCCAGCAGCAGTGCGAACAGGTGTTCTGACACCGAATGGCCATAAGCCCCGGTGGAGCAGGTCAGCGCCGCCTCCGAGGGCAGGACGCCGGGGGCGGTATAGGGGTCCACCCCGGCACTGCGGGTGTGGAGCCAGCGCAGGGCGGTGCTCCCCCGCAGGCACTCCGGCGGCGGGTTGCCCAGAATTACCTGGGCGGACTGCCAGTCCTCCACCGTCAGTCCGTCCCCGTCGGGGTGGAACCGCTGGGGGGCCAGGACGGCAAAGGCCGCCCGCTCCTCCCCGGTCAGGTTAAGCAGATTTAAAATGATGGATTCCATGAACCTTCTCCTCCCTCAGAGGCGTTTTTCACCGCGCAAGACGCAGCGGCGGATACTTACACATCATAGGACCATCCCTCGCCGCGTCCCGCAGCTTCATAAAATTGAACCGCTCGGCAGAAAGGCTAAGTCAATGGCCTGAACATCCTCCCATGTCAGGAATTCACCCCGGCACGCAGCTGGGGAGAATCCCCGAAAAAGGCGTTAGGCCTGGGCGCTCTGCACGTAGCGCATGAGGATGGCGGACACCTCAGCGCGGCTGGCCGTGCCGCCGGGATCCAGCCGGCCGCCCGATTTACCGGTGATCAGGCCCTGTGCCACCGCCCAGTTCATGGCCTCTCTGGCCCAGGCGCTGACGCTGGCCCCGTCGGCATAGCCGCTCAGGTCGTCCGCGCTCACCTGTCCGCCGGCGTAGCGGAAGAGAATGGCGGCCAGAGATTCGCGGGTGAGGGCGGCATCAGGAGAGAAGCCCTTGCCGGTGCCGGCGACGATGCCCTCGGAGGCCGCCCAGCGCACCGCCTCGGTGTACCACTGGCCCTCGGCCACGTCGTCAAATTCCATGGCGAAGTTCACCACGGGGGAGCCTGCCTCCCGCCACAGGGCGGTGACCAGCATGGCGCGGGTCATGGGCTGCCCGGGGGCGAAGGCGGAAGCGCCGGTGCCCTGCAGCAGCCCCTGGCTGGTGACGAACTCCACGGCTCCGGCCGCCCAGTGGGTGGCGGGCACGTCGGTGAAGGTTCCGCCGGCGGCGGGCCGGAAGGTGTCGGTCAGATTGCCGGCCAGCTGAATCTCACTGGACTGGTCCAGGGTCACGGTGTAGGTGGCTCCGGACTGAAGCTGGGCCAGCAGAGCCTCGGCCTCTTCCCGGCTGTCCAGGCGCTCGGTACGGAGGATCTCAAACCAATTGTCATGGACGCTCTCAATGGGTCCTCCGGCGCAGCTTCCATCATAGCCGTCGCTGACGCGGGCGCCCACCTGGACATACCAGGCGTCGGGATCGTGGGTAAAGGAATCCTTCAGGATGAAGATGCCGTCGCCCACGTCCTGGCCCTGGGCGTTTTCCACGCCGGAGAGCTTGTCGGTCTGGTTCATATAGCGGTTAAAGCCCTGGATGATCTTGCCGCCGTCGGTGAGGGTAATCTGGTAGGTGCCTCCCTCGCGGCGGTAGGGGCCTGCAGCCTCAATGGTCTGGAGCTCTGCGTCGGTGACGGTAATTTCCGTGCCAAACTCGTCCTTGGGATCTGCCTTCCAGTTCTGGTAGTAATCCTCGTAGGTGATAACCGCCTGGCGCTTTTCCAGGAAGTTTACCCACTCATAGCTGCCGCTGTTCACGGCCTCCAGGAAGGGAATGCCCTTCTCCTCGGCGGCCTTGTTGATCTCCAGCATGGGGTACTGGTTGGTGTGCTGGGGCAGCATGTAGTCCGGCTCCACGGTCTGCTGCAGGTAGCGCAGGCCGTACTGGAAGGCCAGGCGCAGGTAGCCCCGGCCGGTGGGGTCGTTGTCGGGATCGTACTTGGTATTGCCGTTAACCCCGTAGCCGCCCAGGTAGGAGATAGTGAGCGTCTCGTTGGTAGCAGGGTCGGTCAGCTCGAAGATAAATGAGTCAGTACCGTTGGTGTGGCCGGCGGTAAGAACGGGTTTGATGCGCACGCTGCCGTCAAACTCCATCCACGTATCATTGATGTAGAACTTGTCCACGGCGTTGAGTACCGGGGTATCCTCAATGATACCGGTGATCTCAGGGAAGCCGTAGATATCGTAACCGTAGGTGTCCTCGTAGCACTCGTAAACCACGGGGTCTCCACCGGCGTTTTTGATCATGGTGTCCAGCTCGGCGCCGGTGCCGTACTGATCGCCGTGGCCGTGAGTCAGGAGGATATAGTCAATGTCTCTGGGGTCGAAGCCCATGGCCTCTATGTTCCGCCAGTACTGGTACCCACTGGCGGGCCAGCCCGCGTCTAGGAGGATGAGGGTACCGTCGTCGGCCTGGGTCAGATAGATGGCCACCTCGTTGTCGCCCACGTAGTACAGCCGGTCAGGGATGATGGCAAAGGACTCCGTGGCGGTGAGCCATGCGGCCGCCGTGGGCTTGGCCACAGTTTTGCCGTCGTTCTCGGTCATAAAGCTGTCGATGGGCATGTGGTCAGCGGGATACAGGTACTTCTCGTCAATGGTGGGCTGGGGGGTGATGTAGTACAGTTCCACCACCTCGGCCTGTTCAGCGTTGCGGTAGTTCTGGTCAAAGACCACCATAACCTGCTGACGGTTGGCGGTCTTGTAGAATTCGCCGTCGGTTTTCTGAGTGACGGGTACGTCGCTGAGCCGCCTAGCCGTGAGGGTGCTGGTGTCGGTGTTGAACTCGTAGACCTTCACGTCCGGGGCCAGGGTGTAGGTCTCGTCAAAGAGATCCAGGTCGCCCACGGTGATCTGATTGCCCGACTTGGCGGTGAGCCAGCCGGTGGCCAGCATGGCGCCGGGTTCGCCGTTCACCGGGGAGAGCTCGGCACCGTACTTCATGGTATCGAAATAGACGGTGCCCAGGTCGGACATGTACGCCGAGTAGATATTTTTGATGTTGATCAGCTCACCCTGTTCGTTGTAGCACAGTTCAATGGTGGAGCCGGCAGCCACCGGATTGTCCGCCACCGTAATGAGCGCCACGTCGGTCTCGGTCATGCCGGTGGGGGTGACCCTCTCGTGCTTGGTGCCCTGGCTGTCGGCGTAGGCTACGTCCAGCGTAACGGTATCGTCGGCGTTGGTCACCGGATCAGAGACCGCAAAAGCAAGGCGAGTACTGGCAAACTCGGTGCTCACTGGCCCGTGCTCCATCTCCGTCCTGCCGGGGGCCTTGACCCGTCCGGGTTCTGCGGCCAGCGCGCCGGGCAGAGCCGACAGGCATATGCATGCGGCCAGCGCCGAGACAGCGGCTCTCATTTGAATGCGGTGCTTCATACAGAGATTCCTCCTTTTTTCTTGTGGATGGCGTTCGGTCGTGAAGCTAAAGCAGTGGAAACACCAGCAGCACATTTGGATCTTACCACCAAACTATCCGGCACTCAAATTCGTTTTTTAATCACTTTAACAGAAAAAGCGGATAAGCGCGCCTGTGGTGGGGTTCGATGCCGCAGGGACAGCAGGATTAGAAACACTATGGCAAAATATCAAAATAAATTAGTTTTCCTAATTGAGCGATCAGTTTAATCCGTTTGCCTTCTTGGGAGGGCCGTGATAAAATGCAGCCACAGTGTCAGGAATGTATTCCGTCCTGAAGGGAGGGCCGGGCCGCTCACTACCGAGGCGTATCCGCCAACTCACCTGAATTGGAACAAAGGAGTGCATTGTAATGGCCAATACCCCCAAAGTGGCCGCCATGGAGGTCTATCCCGTGGCCGGCAAGGACTGTATGGAGCTCAACCTCTCCGGCGCCCACGCCCCCTACTTCACCCGCAACATTGTGGTGCTCACTGACGACCGGGGCAATACCGGCATTGGCGAGGTCCCCGGCGGCCAGAAAATCACCCGCGCCCTGGAGAACGTGAAGCACCTGGTGGAGGGCACCAGCGTGGCCGACTACAAGATGACCCTGCGGAGGCTCAACGAGTGGCTCACGGCCAATATTAAGGACGACGTGCGGGGCCAGCAGACCTTTGACCTGCGCACTGGCGTGCACGTGGTCACCGCGGTGGAGACTCCCCTGCTGGACCTGCTGGGCCAGTATCTGGAGGTGCCCATGGCCGCCCTGCTGGGCGACGGCATCCAGAGGGACAGGGTCCGCTTTCTGAGCTATCTGTTCTACGTGGGCGACCGCAAAAAGACCGATCTGCCCTATCACTCCGAGCCCGACTCCGACTGCGACTGGTACCGCCTGCGCCATGAGGAGGCGCTGACCCCCGACGCCATCGTGGCGCTGGCCAGGGCCACCTACGAGAAGTACGGCTTTGAGGACTTCAAGCTCAAGGGCGGCGTGCTGGACGGCAGGGAGGAGCTGAAGGCCGTCCAGGCTCTGAAGGAGGCCTTCCCCAAGGCCCGCATCACCCTGGACCCCAACGGCGGCTGGCTGCTGAAGGACGCGCTGGCCCTTGCCCCTGAGCTGAAGAAGGTTCTGGCCTACTGTGAGGACCCCTGCGGCGCCGAAGGCCGCTTCTCCGGCCGCGAAATTATGGCGGAGTTCCGCCAGGAGAGCGGCATGCCCACCGCCACCAACATGATTGACACCGACTGGCGGGAGATGCGCCACTGCATCGCCCTGCGCAGCGTGGATATCCCCCTGGCCGACCCTCACTTCTGGACCATGGCGGGCTCCGTCCGGGTGGGCCAGATGTGCAATGATTTCGGCCTGATGTGGGGCTGCCACTCCAATAACCACTTCGATATCTCTCTGGCCATGATGACCCAGTGCGCCGCGGCGGTGCCCGGCAAGCTCAACGGCATCGACACCCACTGGATCTGGCAGGAGGGGCTGGAGCGCCTGACCAGGGCGCCGTTGCAGATCGTGGACGGCTGCATCAATCTGCCGGAGCGGCCCGGCCTGGGCGTGGAGCTGGACCGGGAGCAGCTCCAGAAGGCCCACCAGCTCTACCTGGACAACTGTCTGGGCGGCCGGGACGACGCCGTTGGCATGCAGTACCTGATCCCCGGCTGGACCTTCGATCCCAAGCGCCCCTGCCTGGTTCGCTGATTTCCGGTTTCCCTGCGATTCCACATATCGTTTCAGAGACACGGCGCGGCCGGGACGGATTTTCTCTGTCCCGGCCGCGCCGTTTGATCCCACGCCAATGAGATTTTTCAGCCGCGCCATCTCCCGCTTTACAATCTTTACAACCGGCCTTTCCTTGGGGTAAGATGAGAACGAAGCAGAAGGAGGAATCGACATGGCGAGATTTGCGCTCCTGCTCCCCCGTGAGGAGATGGTGGAGCCCGCCGGGCGGATCGCCCGGGAGCTGGAGATGGATGTGGTGCTCAACCAGTCCGTCCCCACCGAGCGGATTCTAGACCTCATGGAGGATTGTCGGCGCACAGGCGCCGACATCCTGGTGGCCCGAGGCCGCCAGGCGTCCATTCTCAAGGAGCACACCGACTTCCCGGTGGTGGAGATCCAGCTCACCGGCCTGGAGATCGCCCGGCTGCTCCACCGGGCCCGCAGCCTGGTCTCCCATCTGGAGCGGCCGAAGATCGGCGTGGTGACCATCCCCAACATGGTGGGGAATATTCAGGGCTTTGAGGAGATTTTCGACATAGAGCTGCACACCTATTTTATCTCCGGCCTGTCGGAGATGGAGCGCGGGGCGGAGCAGGCGGTGGCCGACGGGATGGATGTCATTCTGGGCGGCGACTTTGTCAATGCCTACTGCCGCCGGCTGGGCAAGCGCACCCTCTTTTTCGACGGGACGGAGGACTCCCTGCGCACCAGCCTGCTCCACGCCCGCAACGTGGGGCAGGTCGCCGACGCCGAGCGCCGCAACACGGCCCACCTGCAAGTTCTGCTGGACTACTCCTTCAACGGGATTCTGGAGCTGGACGCCCGGGGAATCATCGTCCAGAGCAACGACGTGGCCTGTAAGATCCTGGAGCAGGAGCGGGAGAAGCTGGTGGGACTCCCTCTTTCCACGCTGATGCCCCGGGAGGACGCCGAGTTCTGGGCCGACGCGCTGGCCCAGCGGCGGGAGCTCTACTTCTCCGTGCTCAACGTGGCGGGGGTGCACGTGGTGGCCAATGCCGCCCCCGTGGCGGACTGGGACGCCGGGGAGGGCATGGTATTTCCTTCTATGAGATGCAGAAGATGGAGCGCCAGGGAGAGCGGGCTCTGCGGGAACGCTACCGGCTTCAGCGCTATCTGGCTCACGGCCGGTTTGAAGACGTGAACCACACCAGCCGGGAGATGTCCCGCCTGGTAAAGCTGGCCCGCACCTTTGCCGAAACCGGGCAGCCCATCCTGGTCTACGGCGAGGTGGGCAGCGGCAAGTCCCTCTTTGCCCAGAGCATCCACAACGCCAGCCCCTGCTCCAAGGGCCCCTTCGTGACCTTCGACTGCGCGGCCCACTCCCCTGAGCAGGAAGCCGCCCTGTCCCGGGCGGGCAAGGCGGCGGACACCGGAACGCTCTATCTGGACAACCTGGACCAGCTCACGCCCGGCGGGCAGCGGGTGCTCTGCCGTCTGCTCCGCGAGGGCGTGGTGCATGTGCAGGGCGAGGACACCCCCACCCCGGTGGCGGCGCGGGTCATCGGTTCCCTGACCGGGGACCTGGCCCCCAAGCTGGAGGCCGGCGTCTTTCAGCCCGAGCTCTACTATCTGCTCACCCCCCTGCGGCTGAGCCTGCCGCCCCTGCGCACCCGCCCGGACGATCTGAACCAGGCCATCGACATGTGCCTGGACGACTGCGTGGTGAAGTTCAACCGCTATGTGGTGCTCACCAGGGAGGCCCGGCGGCTGCTCATGGACTACCCCTGGCCGGGCAACTACATCCAGCTCCGCGCCTTTCTGGAGCGCATGGTGCTCACCGCCCCCGCCCGCACGGTAAACGACGGCTATGTGCGCTCCCTGCTGGAGGAGCTCTATCCCCTCCCGGTGGTCCGCGCCCAGGGGCAGGCCCTCCCCACCGCCGTCTCCCCCGAGGCCGCCCGGCTGGCGGAGGTGCTCTCCCGCAACGGCGGCAGCCGGGCCGCGGCCGCCGCCGAGCTTGGCATCAGCAAAACCACCCTCTGGCGGCGGATGAAGCAGTATGGCATCCGCGACCGATTCGAGGGCTGACCCAACAGCAGACAGGGTGCGCCCCCCGGCGATACCTGGGGGCGCACCCTGTCTGCTGTTTGCTATGCAAAAGCATAGCAAAATTGGCCATGTGCCGCTTTCAGCGGCACGGCCATGAAATCAAAGCGCATGGGCCGGGACGGCCCATATGCGCATAAACTTCATGCGCCACAAGCCCTTGCCCGTTTTCGTGGTGCGCTCTTGGCGCATGAAGTTTTATACCAGGGCGTCCGAGGCCTTGAGAATTCCGTCCAGCTCGGGGAGAAAATCCACCTCGGCCACGGCGGCGCTCGGCGGGACGCGGCTGGATACCTTCTGGCCCAGGATACGGTTGGTGACAAAGACATGGAGGCGGTCTCCCTGGACGCAGACGGCCAGGGGCTTGTCGGTGGCGGCGGACAGCCGGCGCAGGGCGGCGAGGAAGGCGTCACCGGGCACGTCGGGTTTGCCCTCCGGCCGGAGGGCAAACCAGGTGCCGTCCTCCATCCAGCCGGGGCCGAAGCCCACCGCCCGCCGCAGCCCGCTCTCCCGGCGCAGCATGGCGTCCCGGGACGGCTTCATCATCACCCGCTCGTGGATGAGCCGCCAGTCCAGCCCGGTGTCCTTCCCCAGCTCCACCGTCACCCAGGTGCCCACCACGAACTCGTGGTGGGTTTTCCCCTCCATGGAGAAGGAATGGGTAAACCCGGCGTCACCCAGGCGCACACGGCGGCCGTGGTAGGTACCGGAGCCGCCCTCCCGCACCAGGACGGAGCCCTTGGCGTCGTTGGCGGCGACCAGGCGGGCGCGGCGCAGCTCCCCCTCCTCCAGGGTGGGCGCTTCGGTGTGGCGGGCGTCCTGAAGGCGCCGGGCCAGGGTACACTGGCCGCAGGCGTGGACAAAGGCCCGCTGGTAGGCCTTCCCCGCCCTCCGTACCACCACCAGGTGGTAGACCAGGCTGGCCGCCACCAGCGCCAGGGTAACGCGCTTGTCCACAAAGAAGAAGACCAGCGCCAGGACGGCCGCCGCCAGATAACCCAGGTAGAGCAGGCGCAGGCGGCGGTATTGGCGGATGAGGCCGCTTACCAGCTCCGCAGATTCTGATTTCATGGTGTGACACTCCTTTCTCTTATACAAATCTTACCCTGCCGACGCAGAGGATAGTGGAACAATCGAGAGAGCA
>OLIH01000730.1_pt1 | contig 14864 bp, 13 predicted proteins | sample 1609721 | NCBI WGS metagenome assembly OLIH01 (sample SAMEA4350157, study PRJEB24818) | metagenome | biome: human; feature: gut; material: faeces | place: Denmark | collected 2013-09
CTTTCGCCTTAAATACATTGCCGCATGAACCAGCAGAATCATAACCGGTACTTCAATCAATGGACCAATGACAGCAGTAAAAGCCTCATCCGATGCAATGCCAAATACCGCAACAGTGACTGCAATAGCTAATTCAAAATTGTTACTGGCAGCTGTGAATGCTAATGTAACCGTTTGATCGTATTGAAATTTTGCCTTATAGGAAATATAAAAACTGGCAAAAAACATAATCGTAAAATAGATCAAAAGTGGAACCGCAATACGAACAACACTGATTGGATTATTAATGATTTCATTTCCTTTAGTCATAAACATAATAATAATGGTATATAATAATGCCATTAAAGCCAATGGTGAAATTTTAGGTATGAAGACCTGTTCATACCATTGTTTCGTTTTTGTCCGAATGAGTCCAAATCTTGTCAAAAAACCTGCAGCAAACGGAATTCCCAGATAGATTAACACACTTTCAGCCACATCTGTCATGGATACCGTAATATTCTGTCCTCCCCAAGATATTCCCAGCCATTCCGGAATAATCGTAACAAATAAATAGATATATGCAGCATATAACAGGATCTGGAAAATAGAATTTAGTGCTACCAGCGCTGCACAATATTCATTGTCCCCATCAGCCAGTGTATTCCAGATAATGACCATTGCAATGCATCGCGCCAATCCAATAACAATTAACCCGATAGCAAAACCAGGCATATCTCTTAAAAAGAATACCGCTAAAACAAACATTAAAATAGGACCCATAATCCAATTTTGAAAGAGTGAAAATGCAAATATTTTTTTGTTATTTACTACTTTTCCGATTTCTTCATATTTAACTTTGGCAAGAGGCGGATACATCATAATGATAAGGCCTATAGCAATCGGCCAGGATATCGTGCCTGTACTGAAACTGCTTAACGACTCGGCCAACTTGGGAAATACATATCCCCCAGTTACACCCAATGCCATAGCAATAAAAATCCACAATGTAAGAAATCGATCCAAAAATGATAACCCATGTTTTTGTATTACCATCACATTCTTCTCCTAACTCAAATGATCTATAATCCTGCTATTATTCCACTGACATGTGGAATATACGCTCCCGTAGTTATAGCAATTCCAGCAGCTTGTTACCTTTTACTTCAAATGGTTTCCACGGAATAATTGCATACTGACCATCTGATATGTTGTCGACTTCATGGATCCATTGTAATTCAGCAGTTGCTTTTGCCCTCAAAAAATCACTTTTTGTATCCGCCATCGAATAACTGGCATTAATTACCCACCATCTGACAGCAAGCCCTGCACGCTTTAGATCATCCAATAACCGCTTTGCTTCATAAAACGGTGTGGTTTCCGCAAGTGTTACGATGATAACTTCTGTTTCATTGGAATCTTTCAATCTGGGAAGCAATTCCTTTTCTGCATCCGATACAGCACCACCGGAATTTTCTATCTGCTGATTGTAATTTTGGGTAGATTCCAGTAAAAGGATCGTGTGTCCTGTAGGCGCTGTATCCAGTACAACGATTTCGTCCCGGCTCTTCGCAACAATATCGGCAAAAGCACGGAATACGGCGATTTCCTGTGTACATGGCGACCGAAGATCTTCCTTGACATATTCCAGATCATCCTCCGGCATAGTCTGGCGCGCTTTCGTAAGCACTTCTTCCTGATATTTTTTCAACTCACCTTTTTCATCGATATGGCTGACAGATATGCCTTCTTGCTGCCCTATGACAAGGTTCAAATGATCAGCAGGATCTGTGGTAGCAAGACGTACTTTTCTCCCCTTACGATGTAGGCCAAGAGCGATAGCTGCGGCGATCGTTGTCTTTCCGACTCCGCCTTTCCCCATGGTAAAGATTACTTTTTTGTTTGACGCTTCAATTTCATCTACGACATCCGAAAGCGCGTACGCATCCGGACGCTGCAATGTGGACACAGCAGTGGTATAACCAGAATACGAAAGCAGCTGTCTGACATTATCCAACCCTGTAATATTATACGCGCGCAATGGTACCATCGTGACGGACTGTTTTACCAAATTATGGGGTATCTCTTGCAATGCAGACTGTTGTTTTTTAAATAAAGCGGTCTCTACTGCATCATTCACATCATATGTTTCCAGAAGGCCATTGATCACAAGTACTTGATTGCGAATTTCTAATGCTTCCAATTCATGGGATGCCCGCTGTGCTTCCCGGATCGGTGCCGTTTCCGGTCTGGTGACAAGAATAAGTGTTGTAAGACGGCTGTCCGCTAACGTATGAACCGCTTTTTTATACATTTCTTTTTTATCTTCTAAGCCGGACAGCTGCCCAAGGCATGATGCACCGTGTTTGCTTTCGCTGATAAAACCGCTCCATGCAGACGGGAGCTGGAGCATACGGAGCGTATGTCCGGTCGGTGCCGTATCAAAAATAATGTGATCGAATTTTTCTGCTTTTTCCGCATTAGTCAGAAATTCAGAAAACGCATTAAATGCCGCAATTTCCACCGTACAAGAACCGGATAATTGCTCTTCTACATTTTGAATTGCTGAATCCGGTAATTTGCCGCGATAGGCACCAATCACTGATTCCCTGTATTCTGCAGCAGCAGTCAGCGGATCCAGATTTGCTACGACTAACCCGGGAACTTCTGCAATAGCAACACCAGCATCATTCAGCGACACACCGAATACATCCTGCAGGTTAGAAGCCGGATCCGTACTGACAAGCAGTATCTTTTCCCCTGCATCCGCCAATGCTACCGCTGTAGCACAGGCAATAGAAGTTTTCCCAACACCGCCTTTCCCTGTAAAAAACAAGTATTTCGTTGATGCTGTTTTTGCCGGATCATATAATGATATGTTCATGACCGCATTCCTCCTTAACAGCAACAGTCGTTCGAACCACAGTTACAGGTGGAATTCTGTGTCGTATCCGGCTTTGATTGAACTGCATCAAGATCTAACTGAAGATATTCCGCAAATTCCTTATTGGTAAGATACCCACCTTCCTTAACAATCGCACCGTCCACCATAGTGACCGGAAGTATTTCCGTTCCTTTGACATTCAATGCTGCATTGATGATCGTATTCTGTAGAAATGCCTGCGGTTCGGAAGACAAATTATGTCTTATAATATGGATCCCACTTTTTTTCAGATTTTCAACAACTGCTGCCACCCGGATCAATTCGGGATTTACGGAAGGGCCACATATCCCTGTCGAACAACACATTGCCGGATCAAAAATTTCAATTTTCTTCATTATCATTCACTCCTTTAACCTAATCACAACACGTATCTTTTTTCTGATGCAGCCAGATATGCAGATTGTTCATATCTTTTTGATATAATTCTATCGTCCGTAAACTGTCATACACCAAACTATCAAGGAATTTTGGTTTGTTATCATTCCGCATCGAATAATATGCCCATTGTGCCTGCTTGCGATCTTTGACCAACCCGGCATTTTTGAGGTAGATAAGATGCCGGGATGCTTTTGCCTGTGTAATTTGCAATGTTTCCATCACATCACAAACACATAATTCCCTCTCATACAACAGATTCAAAATTCGCAGACGAGTTTCATCTGATAGTGCTTTGAATATATCTACCAATGTTTCCATGTACTCCTTCTCCTTTCTATATCATAATCATATAATCGTGTAAACGATTATATGATTATGATATACTACTCGACATAAATTTGCAAGTAATTGTTTAAAATTTTTACATTGCGGCAAAACAATAACCGGTTAAGATAATATGATTTCATCTTAACCGGTTATTTGTGGTTCTATAACACGAACATTCTATTTATTCCACATCCAACCTGCTCACTCACAAAACCATTTTTCCACAAAACATCCAACTTATACACTCATGAGCCCATTATCCAACCCACCGTCTAAACTATCAAAAAATGGATTGCGTTGATATGTTCCCATGGGGTGATGAAAATTCGATTTTAAGTTTCTCATTTTTAATCTCAAAATAGTGGAAATAGCTTATTTACTACACTTTCCAGCGTTTTTACTTTCCCGCCCTAGACATCAAAGCTACGCACTCGACGTGCATGGTCTGAGGAAACATGTCCACGGGCTGCACGGTACTGATTTCATAGCCCAATTCCCTCAGCCGGGCCGCGTCGCGGGCCATGGTGGCCGGGTTGCAGGAAACGTAGACAATTTTCTTCGGTCCCATGTGCGCCGCTGCCCGGAGTACTTCTTCGCTGCAGCCGGCCCGCACGGGATCACAGACGATCACATCGGGACGGATGCCTTTGTCCACCAGATCCGGCATCACTTTGCCGGCATCGCCGGCGATGAATTCCGCATTGTCAATGTGATTCATATCCGCATTCATGCGGGCGTCTTTGACGGCCGGTTTTACAATCTCAATGCCGATGACTTTTTTTGCCTGGCGGGCCATGCAGAGGGAGATGGTGCCCGTTCCGCAGTAGGCATCAATGACTGTTTCCGTTCCTGTCAGTCCGCAGAATGACAGGGCCGTCCGGTATAAGATGTCCGCCTGTTCTTTATTGACCTGAAAGAAGGAATAGGGTGAGATACGGAAGTGCAGTCCGCACAGTTCTTCTTCAATGGTTTCACTGCCCCACAGATGGTTCATGACCGGGCCGAGGACAACATTGGTGGGCCGGTTCTGAATGTTGTGCCAGGCAGAGGACAGTCCGGGCAGATCTTTTCTGACGGCTTCCGTCCAGTCTGTGTGACTGCCTGTTTCACGGTCTGCCGTGACGAGCACGGCCATGACGCGGTTGTTTTCTCCTACCCTCCCCATGATATGCCGGAGGCTTCCCCTTTTTTCTGTTTCTTCGTAAGGGACGGCTCCGGTCCGGTCGGCCCAGGCGAGAAGGCTCTGCATGAGGCGGTTGTTTTCTTCCTTCTGGAGCAGACAGGACTCTGTGGGAACTATTTGGTGGGGTTCCGCCGCATAGAATCCCGCCTGCACGTGACCTTTGACGCCTCCTGTGGGAATCATCATTTTATTCCGGTAATTCCATGGATGGGCCGCCCCGAGAATCGGACGGATGCAGTCTCCGCTGCCTCCTCCGATACGTACCACAGCATCGGTCACCCACTGCTGTTTCATGGCCAGCTGGCCTTCGTAGGACAGGTGGGAAATCTGGCATCCTCCGCAGAGGCCGTATACGGGGCATACCGGCTGAACTCTCCAGGGGGAGGGCGTCAGGATTTTTTCCAGTACGGCTTTGGCATAATTCTTCTTGATCATCTGGATACAGGCTTTGACCGTTTCACCCGGAATGGCTCCGGGAATGAACACGGTGAATCCCTGCACTTTCCCGATTCCCTCTCCGGACACACCCATGCCCGTGACTGCTATTTCATAAATTTTCTGATTTTCAACCGGCTGTGTTTTCATAGACATCCCCTTTTATTGTATTATATATCATATGTATAAAATTTGGCGGATTTCTTATCTTTATATCCTCCGGGCCCATGTTTTCTTGAGCAGCGGCGGTAAAATAGAGGAAGAGTATATGGAGGAAGGAGCGGACTGTAATGAATGAACGGACCTTCAACCGGTCAGTGGCAGAGAAAAATCTCTGCTGTCTGGATCAGGGCTTTTATGGAACTGCCGGAGAACGGCATCTCTTTTCCTTTTCCCCGGCAGACAGGAAGCAGGCGGTATTGGTGACGCCGTCTCTGTGCCGGGAGTATGTACAGCACTTTTTAAACCGTCTTTCTCCCCGCACGGCCCCTGTCACTGTGGCTCCGGAGGATTCTCTGGCCCATCCGTCCGCTCTGGTGATGAATTTTGCCAGTCCGGTACATCCGGGCGGCGGGTATCTGGAAGGTTCCGGTGCCCAGGAGGAATGTCTGTGCCGGGAGAGCAGTCTGTATGAATCTCTCCTGTCCCCCGCTGCCCGGCCCATGTATGAAATCAACCGCAGCAGCCGGGATCCGGTTGAGTCAGACGCTATGATTCTGTCACCCCATGTGGAGGTATTCCGTTACGGCCCGGAAAAAAGGTATGCGTTCCGCTTCCCTTCTGTGAAAACAGCCGTCCTGTCTGTACCGGCCCCCAATCTGCGGGGAAAGGCTCACGGACAGCCCCGTGCTCTCATCCGGGGAACGGTATACCTCAGAATCCGGAATTTCCTGGCCTGCGCCGCTTTTTACGGCTATTCTTCTCTGACACTGGGCGCGTGGGGATGCGGCGTTTTTGGCCATGATCCGGCGGATATGGCCGCTTCGTTTTATGAGGTCCTGTACAGGGAGCAGTGGGCGTCCCTGTTTGCAGATATCCGCTTTGCTGTCTATGATCCGCCAGGAGCACCCAAAAAGAATTATGAAATTTTTTCCCGTCAGTTTTCATAGAAAGGATCTGTTATCATGAACACCGCTCTTCTTCTCATCGATATCCAGAATGATTATTTTCCCGGGGGCCGATATCCCCTGGATCACCCGGAGGAAGCAGCCATGCAGGCAGCCCGCCTTCTGGCTTTTTTCCGTTCCCGCCGGATGCCCGTCTGTCATGTGCAGCATCTGGGAGGATCCAACGCTCCTTTTTTCGTTCCCGAAACAAAGGGAGCTGAGATTCATCCGTCTGTGGCGCCTCTCTCAAATGAGCCGGTCGTCATCAAGCACAGCCCGGACAGTTTTTTTGAAACCTCTCTCCGGCATCTGCTGCAGGAGAATCATATTGAGGCACTGACTGTCTGCGGAATGATGACCCATATGTGCATTGATACAACAGTAAGAGCCGCCAGGAATTTCGGTTATCCGGTCACCGTGATCGGGGATGCCTGTGCCTGCCGTTCTCTGGAATGGAACGGCCTGACTATTCCAGCCGATACGGTGCAGGCTGCTTTTCTGGCTGCCCTGCAGGGCAGTTTCGCCGATGTTCTTTCCGCTGAGGCATGGATTACACGGCAGAACATCGGATAACAACAAAACAGGCGGTACCGGTTCTGTATGAATCGGCACCGCCTGTTTTTCATGACGGTTTCTTTATTTTTTTCCCAGGTAAATACCGTAAATATCCGGCCTCACGAGAAACCGTATAAAAGCCCAGTTTACGGCAAAGATGGCAACAGTCAGAGCCGCTCCTTTCGTGAATCCCCAGACTCCCATGAAGTAGAAGCCGATCAGAAGGCCTGCACAGGGGAGCATCCATGAGAGAAATCCAACGCCCTTCCGGTTCATGGCTTCTTTCAGGCGCAGCGCCCGCGGCCGGAGGGAATGTGTCTCCGGAAGAAATTTCAGGGCTTCATCGATCATTGCCCGGTATCCGTGAAGATCGGAAAAGGAGTAGGCCAGTACTGACATGGAAACGAGGGCTTCCCCCAGGCTGTCTCTCAGTTCCTTCATTTCAGGATGCTTTCCGCAGGTTTCCTCCGCGGCGGTGATGATTTTGTGAAAACGGGCGTAGATGACCATCGCGTCTTCGCTTTTGACCTTTCGGAACCGGCCTGCGGCCAGTTCTTCCGTTTTTTGTATGATTTCATCCAGCTGTTCCGAAAGGAATTTTTCTTCTTTTTGTTTTCTTTTCGAGAGGGCTTCCTCTTCGGAACGGTCTTCTTCTGAATCTGTCAAAACAGGCTGTTCTTCATTGTTGTTCATGAAAACAAATCTTCTCCTTCAATTCTATGAAATGGTATGGACTGTTACGGCTCGCCCTTCACTTTTCCGCCGATGCGGTCCAGGATGTCCAGCGCGCTGGGCTTCCTTCCCTGCTGTGCATCATTACCTGTCTGGGATCCGCTGTCATTGTCGTTTTTGACATCGGATTTCTTTTTATCCTGCGTTTTATCCTTGTCTTTTTGCTCCTGGTCGGATTTCTGTTTTGTCAGCGCTTCCTGGGAACGGTTTCTTTCAATTTCTTCCTGTACGCTCTTGGGCACGGAGAAGGAGTGTGCCTGTGTATTGCGGAGGGCTTCAGACATGAAGTCTTTCCAGATGGAGGCCGGAATGGTGCCTCCTGTATATCCTGCGTTGCTGGAGGTATCGTCGCCGATCCATACTGCAGTGATCATATCCGGCGTATATCCTACAAACCAGGCGTCGTGTTCATCATCGGTCGTGCCCGTCTTTCCTGCCATGGGGCGTCCGATATAGGCTCCGCCGCCGGTGCCGTGGAGTACGGCATCCTGCAGCAGATCCGTCATCATCCAGCATGCTTTTTCATCCAGCACACGGCTGCCCTGCTGCTGTTCATGTTCTTCCAGCACGTTGCCGTTGCGGTCAACTACTTTCAGGATGGCTGTGGGTTCCACCAGAACACCGCCGTTGGCAAATACACTGTATGCCTTGGCCATATCCCACAGGGTGACGCCCTTGCTCAGGCCTCCGATGGAGGCTGCCAGGTTGACATCTGAATAGGTGCCGCTGTCCACCAGTGTGGAGATTCCCATTTTCTGGGCGGTGGAGATGACATTGGACATTCCCACGTCATTGGCCAGGTTAATGGTCGGCACGTTCATGGAATGCACCAGTGCTTCCCGCATGGTCACGGGCGGACCGTAGGTTCCTTCATAGTTTTTCGGCGTCCATCCGCCGGCAAAGGTTTCTTTTTTGTCATCCAGCATTTTCGACGGAAGCATGCCCTGTGACAGAGCCGTCACATAGGTGAAGGGCTTAAATGACGATCCGGGCTGGCGGATCATCTGAACGGCCCGGTTGAAATGATCCTGTCCCCGTCCGCCGACCATGGCTGTGATATAGCCTGTCTTTGCCTGAATGGCAATGAGCGCGCCCTGGGGCTGGGTCAGTCCGTTTTTGTCCTTGTAGCCTGCCGGAAGCTGCCGTTTGACAGCTGCTTCCGCTTCTTTCTGCACATCCAGGTCAAGGGTCGTGTAAATCTTCAGTCCTTCTTTGTAGAGGGCGTCTGAATCATATTTATCCCCGATGACCTGGGAAACGTAGGAGACAAAGTAGGAAGCCGTCTCCGAGGTTCCGCTCTCTCCCGGCTTGGCCAGGTGGAGGTCTTCCTTCTTGGCGGCATCCGCCTGAGCCTGGCTGATGTAGCCGTACTTGGCCATCTGGTCAAGCACAACCGTCTGCCGGCTCTTGGCCGCTTCCAGGCTGCGGAACGGAGAATAGTAGTTCGGGCTGTTCGGCAGTCCTGCCAGGAGCGCACACTGGGACAGGGACAGGTCTTTCACGTCTTTTCCGAAGTAAACGCGGGATGCCGTCTGAATGCCGTAGGCTCCCTGACCGAAGTAAATCTGGTTCATGTACATTTCCAGAATTTCTTCTTTGTCATATTTCCGTTCAATTTCCAATGCCAGAACAGCTTCCAGCAGTTTTCTTTTCAGTGTCTGGTCCTGCGTGAGGAAGGCATTCCGGGCCAGCTGCTGGGTAATGGTGCTGCCGCCCTGGCCGGTCGGGTCATGGGTAACGAGGTTGTTGTACAGAGCACGGAGAATGCCCCGGGGATCAATGCCGTGATGTTCATAGAAACGGGCATCCTCAGCCGCTACAAAAGCATTCTGCAGGTTTTTCGGGACCTGGGATATGGGGACGGGAAGCCTGTTTTCCTCCGCGTGCACCGTGGTGATCAGCCGTCCCTTGATGTCAAAAATCTGGGACGATGCATCAGGCTGCATGGTTTTGCTGACGTCGGGAAGACCTCCCATAACGGCTCCCGCAAATCCCGCTGCCGTTCCTGCCATGACAATCAGGAGGATAATAAAAATGGAAATAAAAAATTTTTTGAGAGGAGATTTCTTCTTCTTTCTGGTACGGTAAATATCAGAGCTTTTCATACATGCCTGCTTCCTTTATGACCTATGACACACAGGATTCCCCGGAATCCGGGAATCACTAAATTTATTATATTCTGTTTTATTATACCACACAGTGACTGTCTGCCCTATATAAAGATACAGTATGCCGCAGGCTGCGCGCGGTTGTCCGAACGGCTGATAACAGGTATAATGATAGCATTATAGGGAGGTATGGAGATGTTATCTGCAGAAGAACAGCTGAAGCAAATTCAGTTCGGAACGGCAGAGGTCATTTCAGCGGATGAGCTGAAAAAGAAACTGGACCGTTCTGCAGCGACACATACGCCGCTGCGCATTAAATTAGGTATGGATCCGTCCGCACCGGATCTTCATCTGGGACATACAGTAGTCCTCCGCAAGCTCCGTCTGTTTCAGGAGCTGGGGCATCAGATCGTTTTGATCATCGGCGACTTTACCGGCCGTATCGGCGATCCCACGGGAAAGAGCGCTACCCGCAAGCCGCTGACGGAGGAGCAGGTGCTGGCCAACGCAAAAACTTACCGTGAACAGATCGGCAAGATTCTGGATCCGGAAAAGACGGAAATTCATTTTAACAGTGAATGGCTGGGAAAACTGAATTTTGCGGATGTTCTTTCTCTCGCGGGAAAGATGACCGTAGCACGGATGCTGGAAAGGGATGACTTCCACAAGCGGTATACGGAGGGACGTTCCATCGGCGTCCATGAGTTTATGTATCCTTTGATGCAGGGCTATGATTCTATTGCCGTAAAGGCCGATGTGGAATTCGGCGGAACCGACCAGAAGTTCAACCTCATCGTAGGCCGCCATCTGCAGGAAGAAGAGGGCATGGAACCGCAGTGCGTCATCATGATGCCTCTCCTGGAGGGGCTGGACGGCGTACAGAAAATGTCCAAATCTCTGGGGAATTATATCGGTATTGATGAAGCGCCGGATGATATGTACGGCAAGGCTATGTCCATCCCCGATGCACTCATGATGCGTTATTTCATGCTCGTTACCGATATATCCGCCGCCGAGCAACAGACTATGGGAGAAGGCATTAAAAGCGGCCTGATTCATCCGAGAGATGCCAAAATGAAGCTGGCTCATACGATTGTCCGTCTTTATCACGGCACTTCCGCCGCCGATGAGGCGCAGAATCATTTCATCCGTATATTCCAGAAAAATGATATGCCGGAAGTCATAGACACCTATGAAGCAGAAGGCGCTGATATCTGGATTCCCCAGCTTCTCCGGGATATGGATATGGTATCCAGCAGCAGTGAGGGCAAGCGTGCCCTGTCACAGGGATCCGTAAAAATCAACGGAGAAAAAATTTCCGGCGATCATATCGTCCCGGCAGACGGCATGATCATTCAGCTTGGAAAAAGAAAATTCAGGAAGCTGGTTGTGAAACAGCAGTAAGCTTCCGGCAGAAGGAAGGAATGTCCGGTTCCTTCCTTTTTGTGTACACAGGATCTGAAATCCGGCGTCTTCTGTCCTTTCCGTAGATTCCGGTTTCCATATCGTGTATACTGAAAATAGAAATTCCGGTTGACATCTGCTTTATCTATTGATGTCCGTATATTTTACCCAGGAGGTGCCTGCTGCATGGAAAATGATTTTACTTTTACGTTAAATGACGGCCTTGTCCTGCCGGCTGTCGGGTTCGGAACTTATGGACTGAACGGGCGGAATGGGGCTGAAGTCATAAAAAAAGCAGTGCACAACGGATACCGTCTGCTTGATTCTGCTTTTAATTATGAAAATGAGGGCGCATTGGGCGCGGCCGTACGGGACTGCGGTATTCCCCGCGCTGATCTTCTGGTCACATCCAAGCTGCCCGGCCGGCATCAGGCCTATAAAGAAGCCCTGTACACCGTGGAAGAGTCTTTATTCCGGGCCGGACTGGATTATTACGACCTTTACCTCATCCACTGGCCCAATCCCCGTGAGGATCTCTATGTAGAAGCCTGGCAGGCATTGATTGAGGCAAAGAAAAGAGGCATGGTCCGCTCCATCGGCGTATGCAATTTCCTCCCGGAGCACCTGGACCGGCTGATGAAAGAAACCGGAACTGCCCCCGTCATCAATCAGGTGGAGCTGCATCCTTACTTTAATCAGGAGACACAGCGTGCTTTTGATAAAGAGCATCATATTGCCACAGAAGCCTGGAGTCCCTTGGGACGGGCCAGCCAGATGATGAATGATCCGGTCATCACGGAAATTGCCGAAGCCCACGGAAAAACCGTCACCCAGACGATCCTGCGCTGGCATGTCCAGTTGGGTGTGCTGCCTATTCCGAAAGCCGCTTCCGATGAGCACCAGAAAGAGAATCTGGATCTTTTTAATTTTGCTCTTTCTGAAGAGGAAATGAAAAAAATCAACAGTCTCACCCGGGAAGACGGCCGCACATTCAATCAGGATCCGGCTGTATACGAAGAATTTTAAACAGCTAAACGAAAAGAACAGGGCATCCTTTCATTTGCGGGATACCCTGTTCTTTTATTTCTTATGGCTGCAGACACCGGTTCCGGTACCTTCCATAATCCGTTTAAACACTTCATGAACCTCTTCCGAGGACTTTCCCGCATCAGCCGCTTTCCGTGCATGAATCAAAGCCATACGGTACTTCTGATGGGCTTCATCCTTTGGAATGCTGTCGAGATCTTTCGGATCGAATTCCATGACCTTTTTGAAAACTGCATGGATTTCTTCACTGGATTTTCCGGCGGCCTTTGCATATTCCGCATGCTTCAGCGCTGATTCATAGCGGTGCTTTGCATGCGGATCATCAGGCACCTCAAATTTTGGATGTTCCTGTTTCCCTTCCATATCCATTCTCCTCTCTCATAAAAACAAAAATGCTGTTTGCTATGTTCATCATACATCATAAATTCCGAAAAAAAAAGAGGTCTTCCTATTAGGAAAGATCTCTTTTTAGGTACCTGTTAAAACCGGAAATTCACACCGGCCTCATAATTGCGCCCCGGCGCTGAATACCAGTAAGAAGCTCCCGGAATTCCAGTGGTCGACGCATCACTGTAAAACTGGTTAAAGATATTATTCAGCCGCACATAGAGCTGCGCCTGCGGTGTAATCTGATAGTTCACTGCTGTATCCCAAACCCAGTAATTCTTGTATTCTGATACAGGCGAAATTCCATATTTCCCTTCCCTGTGAAAGATCCCCTTTCCTGTGACAGAAGCGCTGAGTTTGTCATGATGATAATCAATACCGATATCCAGCATGTCCCTGGGAAGGAATCCGTTTAAATTTGGATTGGCTGTCGCCGATGAACGGTCTACGTGGGTATAAGTATAACCCAAAAATGTGCTGAGTCCGGCAATTATGGTTTTATGAAACTGCGCATTCCAACCGTAAGAATTCAAAGAACCTGTATTATAATATTTCCATGTATCATAATTGAATTCAATCATATTTTTGGCATGCTGCCGGTAGATACTGAAAGTTCCGTACATGCTCTCATTCCACTGGTGATTGATTCCCAGGGAAGCTGTTCCGCCTTCCTGCGGTTTCAAATCCTTATTTCCATAATTGGGAACATAGAGCTGATATAGATCGGGCGCTACAAAAAACTCTTTATAGCTGATATAGTAATTTGTTTTCTCACTCTGTTTATATCCCAATGTAATAGACGGTGTTGTATGATCTCCAAAAGTGGAATGATGGTCAAAACGGATGCCCGGTGTCAGATTCCATTTAGGAGTGATATTCCAGATATCCTGTATATAAGCCGCTGTATTGGAAACATTTTTTCCCGACATTTCCGGAGTACCGAAATAGTTGTCAATTTTATCTTTATAATAGTCAATTCCGCCCGTTATAATCTGGTGATTTCCCTGATAAGTCAGCTGATCAGATACGCCTACTGTACTCATTTCCATATTCCATATGCTATAGTAATCAGGATCATTATAGGCATCATTGAATGTAGTTCTGTTCCTGTACAAAGAAATCTGATTGATGAGTTGTCTGGATATCTGTTCTTTATACTGCAGGCTGATACGGTCATTATTTTTATTTCCATTATCTCTAAAAGTACTGAAAGATCCGTACTGAGGCCGTGTATAATCCAGTTTATATTTTTGATAATTAAATATCAGGCTGGAGCCGTTGTCAAAATCCTTGCCCAGCTTAAAATTCAAAGCTTTAGAATTAATATGATTAATAACCGTGTTGCTGCGGGCATCTTCAAAATCTCCCTGCAGCTGTTTCTGTGCTTCTACAGTCCAGAAATATCCGTCTTTGCTGCCTTCGTTATAGAGATGATATTTTTCCCCGTCAATGCTTCAGAAGGAAAGACCTGCGCTGCTGTGAACTTCTCCATTCTTGGGATGGCGGGTGATAATGTTGATGACTCCCCCCTGGGCATCGGATCCATATAACGTAGATGCCGATCCTTTCAGCACTTCAATTCGTTCAATGGAATCCATATTCACATATTCACCTAAATTAATATTGGACATTTCGTTGCCATTAGTTTTCATCCTCATACCGTCAATCAATAAAACCACATTTTTTGATCCGTTGATATAGACATTATTGGAGCTGTAGTTCTGCCCGCTGGCGCTGTTGTTGACGATCATGACACCAGGAATATGGCGCAGAGCCTCGCTCACATCCTGATAATGATGCTCCTGAATTTCTTCTCTGGTTACCACGTTGACATCCGCATTGGCATCAATTTCCTTTACCGGTGTCCGATTAGCCGTCACTACCACCTGATCCAGGGAATAAACATCCGGTTCTTCCGCAGATACGGAAAATCCGCAGGCCATAACGGCCGCTGCAGCCGCGGCTGCTTTCCATGCTTTTTTCATCAAAATTCCTCCCTTTTCTGACAGTAATATACCTTTCTGCATAATCATATAAAAAAACTCCTTTGCGGGAGGGCAAAGGAGTTTTTTTATATACAGAGAACAGCCTTCCCGTCTTTCCGCAGGGGTGATGCAGCGAGGGAACAGGCAGTTCTTCTGACTGGGATTCATCATTTTCCTCCCCTTCCCGGAATGGTTCCAGTGGATATGGAGAAAAACTCATCGTTACAGCGGCGGGACCGTGCCGGAATGACACCGGCTTCTCTATTGTCTTTTTGCAAAGACCTGTTCCTGATC